>Ga0073936_10001684_pt1 | contig 33857 bp, 29 predicted proteins | sample AliMusrvi5mmetaG_FD_87041 | JGI IMG/M metagenome (GOLD analysis project Ga0073936, IMG submission 87041) | Freshwater lake bacterial and archeal communities from Alinen Mustajarvi, Finland, to study Microbial Dark Matter (Phase II) - Alinen... | ecosystem: Environmental > Aquatic > Freshwater >...
AGATTGGAGTCCTCGCCGTAGAAGTAAAGCACGTCGGCGGCGAAACGCCCCTGCTGCAGCAGATAGGAACTGCGCGTCAGGTACTTCACCCACACGCCCGCCTGCTCGGCCCACGTCTCGTTGCGATTGAACCACTGCCCGAATGGTCCCAGCGTCAGGCCGGGCGCTTTGTCCACCAGCGGCTGATGCGCCGATTCGTGAATCACGAAGCGGTTGATGCCGTTCAGCAGTTCCTGGTCCGCCGTCGGCTTCAGCGTGGCGGGCGACCAGGCCCAGGGCGCGGCCGCCGCCGTCAGCGACTCGGCCGCCGCCAGGTTCTGCCCGTAGATATGCGCCACAGACGCCGACTCGCGGTCGTCGGCGTTGTACCCGTACTGCTCCGCGTTCACGCCCGGGGTCTGCGTCCACATGGCGCTCATCGGGATGTCGTTGAGCTTCTTCACCTCCATGCCGTCGGCGTTGAACGCGCGCCCGCCCTCGTGCGATTCCCCGTAGTGGCCGATCCCGCGCTCTTTCAGCGACGCCTGCACCTGCCCGTAATGCTCGTCCGAGATCAACTCGCCGATCGTCTTGCGGAAGTCCCACAGGAACTGGTCGCTGGCCCTGGCGCTGTCCACCACGCGCCCGGCCAGCACTGGCATCCACGGCAGCGCATCGTAGCCGCGACGCTGCCTGAATTGCGCCAGCATGTCGTCGGTCCAATTCTGCGCGCCCGCCTCCCAACTGTCGGTGACCACGTAGCGGATGCCGCGCTTACCCATGAACTCCGGCCCGACCGTCTGCTTATAGCTGTCCAGGTAGCCGTCCATGTACTGCTTCACGAAGCGGCCGTTCAGCTTGTCCACTTCCAGGCCGGTGGCCTCGGCCGTCGCGGGGTGGTTCGTGATGCCCAGCAGCGAGTAGCCGAAGCGCAGCACGACCCAATCGCCCGCCGGTGGAGTCCAATCCAGCGTCCCGTCCGCGTGCATTTTCGAGGTCAGGTCGATCACGTCCGGCTTCGCAATGGCGTCGGCGGCTTCGACCGTGGGCGTGGCGAACTCGTACAGGTCGTTAACCGGCGTGAAGGCGGCCTTTTCTTCAAACCGGTTGACCCGCGCTCCCGGATGCAGCACCAACTCCGCGATTTCGTAATCGGTGGGCGGCGCGCCGAGCTTGATCCCCAGCGCGCTCGGGTCCATGCCCGCCAGCCACGACGGCGGGGGCGGGGGAGGCGTCCGCTTGAACACCACGCGGAACGCCTTTGCCTTCACCGCCGGGAACGACAGCGTGTGCTGCGGAGCGCCGCCCTCGGGCAGCTTCACCACCAGCCGGAAGCTCTGCCCGTCATCGCTCGCTTCCAACCACTTCTCCGGGTTGCTGATTCCGGTCGCGGCGGTCGTCATCTCGTCCACTTCTTTCGTGACGATGGTGACGGCGCGCACCGTCTGCGGCTCGGCGAATTCGTATTGAATCCACGCATTCTCGCCCGCTTTCGGAATGCGCAGTTTGGTGGTCTTTTGCAGGTCCCCGTCGCTCAGCACGCGCGCGTCCGGTGCGCCGCCGCTGGCCGTCAGCTTGGGGTGCAGCGCTTCGAGCGGCACGTCGCCGGCCGCCCGGCGGTAGGCGATCACCGCCGTTTCGGCGTAGTACTGCGGCGGGGCCTTGACGCCATCCGGACTGGGGATTGCATCCTGCCCACCCATGTTCTGGAACGCGCCGGTATTTGACGGAGGCTTGGCCAGGGTGCCCTTAAACGGCTTTCCGCCCTCGACCCGGGTCTCGCTCCACACATACTTCTTCATGCCCTGCGACGGCGGGACCCAGGGTCCGCCCGTCTCGCTCCAACCGGGCGATGCGGCAATCGCCTCCTCCAGTCCCAGTTGATCCGCCAGGGTCGTGGCGTACTGGAAGGCGTCCTTCCACTCGGGGGTCATGTAGGCCAGTCGCTTGTCCACCACCTGCGGCGTGGCCAGGGCCGCGTCGAAATTCTGGAATCCGCCGAGCCCGATGCGCTGCATCCACTCCAGGTCCAGCTTGATCCCCTCTTTGGTGATGTTGCCGTTCATCCAGTGCCACCACACGCGGGGGCGCGCGCTCTCGGGCGGATTCTCGAATCCGCGCTTCAGCCCGTCGGGCGTGGTTTGGGCCGCCGCGCTGCCCGCCAGCAGCAGCGCGAGGGCCGCAAGCATCAACTTCTCAAATGAGTGTTTCGTCGCACTGGTCCGCAGTTCAGGCATTTTGTCCTCGCGTTCCGGCCCCGGCAATCGCTTGTCAGCCGCGGGTGAAACGCCGGTTGACGCGCCTGCCCCGCAGCGTCCGGAATCATATCACTCCATGGAGCGATTCGAATCGAGCCGCCGCCTCAGCCGCCGCCTCAGGCGCAGCAGCACGGGGTACAGGCCAGGAATTCAGGATCTGCTCGCAGTGGTTTGGGGGATGAACGCATACGCAATCGGGGACGTCGTTCGGGTCGATGGGTCTCGGGACTGCCGGCGCTCGCAGCCTATCGAATGGCGCATGGAACGGCTCAGCGAGCACTATCGGTTGTCGCGAAGCTCAGTGACGCGCCACACCGTCATGTGGGGCAGGTTGTTAACCTGCGGCGGGTTGGCAACCCGCCTGTCGATCCGCTAAATGGCCTCTTCGGCGCCGGTAGCCAACCGGCGCGCAGGATGTCATCCTGCCCTACAACACTTACTTGCGCGCAACAGTATTGCGCAAGCCTCATTAATATCGAACGGAGCAAGCGCGGCAGCGGCTTACTCTCTGTGGCGGTTATCGGGGCCTCGGGCGCGGCCCGTCGGGATCGGGCGGAAACCCATAACCGCTAGTTTTGGCGGTTTCCAAAATATAGCCCTTTAGAATCAATTACTTGAATCCAAAAACCGCAAAACTTAGCGGTTTGCGGCTTTGGGGCGATTGGCAAGTTATCGGGAAGGAGGTCTTTCACTCACCTGCAGAGGCTATGCTCCTTTGTAGCCCGCAATTTCAAAGTATTCGGCCAGTCGCATCGCACCTAGTGCACGGTTTGCGACACTTCCCGCACGCATAGAGGAGGTTGTGACTTGGGTCAGGCCCGACGCCTATCGCATGGCGCACAACCCCTATCTGGCCACCTCATTTTTCTAGCACGATCACTTCGACTCCGTTCTTCGGCTCAATCACCGTTCGCTTCGCGGGTACTCCGCCCGGGCCATCTTCGGCTGGAACCACAAAGTAGCGCCCCGCCGGAAGCACGTAATAGCGGCGCAGATCGCGCGAGAAGTCATATTCTGTCTTCGAGAAGATGCCATGCCGGCACGAATGTGCCGGGATCTCAATCGGGAAGTTCCGAGTGCACATCTCGAGTCGAGGCCTCTCCTGCCAGCTCTGTTTCCCGAGCGGAGGCCAATTCTTGCGGTCTCCCTCAGTGCGGCTCGGCACGCGCCGTCCTTGCGCGTCGAAGACGTCAATCGCAGAAATCCAGAAAGAATCGATGTCGGAGCACGTCATGACTGGCTGCGGCTTGTCAGTTGCGTTGTAGAGCCACAGCAGCACCAGTGCCTCCTGTCCGGGCACAGTCGGCCGCGCAGACACGCCCCACCAGAGCGACCCGGGCCATGGAATCCTGGCCGGCGTGCCGGTGTCGGGCGAAATCTCCTCCGCGCACGCCTTCGGCAACGTCGAAGCATCTGCCGTGCTACGCTCATGCGCCGCCTCACCTCGAAGCGACAGGTTCGCCGCCAAGCTGAGCAACAGAACGATTGCCTGAACCGTCATCCCCCTACCCTCGCTCAACGTACCAAGGGATTCAATGTCGTCACTGCGCAATCTCGCAGTTTCAATCAGATTGCGTCATAACCCCGGCACGGGACTCTCGACGAGCCAATGCTGCTCGGCAAGTGCTCTTCCCGTCCGTTGGCCAACAGACTGAATTCGCGAACGCCGCGACGGACCCGCGGCGAATGATCCCGTCCGTTCATTCAATGGGCGCGGATTCGTTCCGCTGGCGAATCCCGAACTGGCAGGCAGATTGTGCGGTTTCATCCGCCGATTCCTTAGTGCATAATTTCGTACAGTAGGTCGAACAGATGACTCTGCTCAAGTTCTCCGCGCTCCTGGCGCTGGGCGCCCTGTCGGCCGATGCCCCCCTGCAATCGGCGTCTGAGCGGCCGCTGCGGATTCTCGCCATGCCCGAGTCGCTCATCCTGCGCAAGGTCACCCCCGTGTATCCGCTGGCAGCGGTACAACAGCGGGTTCAGGGCAGCGTGTGGTTCAGCGTGCTGATCGGGAAGGACGGGCGGGTGGAAGGCTTGCGGGTCATCAGCGGCCACCCATTGCTGCTCGCCTCCGCGCGCGAGGCTGCCCGGCAGTGGGTCTTCCAACCTGTCGCCGTGAGAGGCAACCCGGTACGGGTGCTGACGCGCATCCTGATTCAGTTCTCCCTGGAAACGTACCTGCGCCCCGGACAAGTCGCGGCTAATCGGCCGTTGTGAAGCGGCCGGCTCGGCAGTCCCGCCGAAGCAGCCTGGCCCTCCTGGTCACCCCAAATTGAATTGCAATTGGCTCGCGGGCTGGGGTACCATCAACCCCAATCCTCATGCCGACAGCCACTCTAACCCGCCGCAAGGGACTTTCAGGCGCGCTTACGCTGGTGCTGGTGCTGCTGGGGATCTCGGTCTTTATCAACTATGTGGACCGCGGGAACCTGTCCATAGCGGCTCCGCTGCTGAAGGGTGAGTTGAACCTGTCGCCGTCGCAACTCGGAATCCTGCTATCGGCCTTCTTCTGGACCTACGCAGGCTTGCTGCCCTTCGCCGGCTGGCTGGTGGACCGGATGAATGTCAACCTGGTTTTCGCCGGAGGTTTCCTACTCTGGTCCGCCGCGACTGCGGCCACGGGCCTGGCACACACCTTCGTCGCGGTTTTGGTATTGCGGCTGGTTCTCGGCGCCGGAGAATCGGTCGCCTACCCCTCGTGCTCGAAGATCATCGCACTGAACTTCCCCGAGGAGCATCGCGGGTTGGCCAACGCCGTGATCGCTTCCGGACTCGTCCTGGGGCCCGGATTCGGAATGCTGCTGGGCGGCATGTTGATGGCCCGGTTCGGCTGGCGCTCGTTCTTCGTGGTCCTCGGCCTGGTCAGCCTGCTCTGGCTGGTCCCGTGGTTGAAGTGGATGCCGAAGCCGCAAGCCAGCCTCCGGCCGGATCTGGCGGGCGCGCCGAGCCTGCCGGAGTTCCTGAAACTGCGTTCGGCCTGGGGGACCTCGGTGGGACTATTTTGCTGCAACTACGTGAACTACTTCCTGATCACCTGGCTGCCTTACTACCTGGTTCGCGAACGGCATTTCTCGATGGACAACATGGCGAAAATCGGCGGAACCGCCTATCTGCTGGGCGCCTGCTGCGCAACCCTGGCAGGCTGGGTCTCCGACCGCTGGATCCAGTCCGGAGCGACGCCCACGCGCGTTCGCAAGACATTTACCGGCGGAGGACTGGCCCTCGCCGGGGCTTTTGTCGGACTGGCCGCGGTGAACGGGCCGGACTTGCTCTGCGTCGCCGCGCTCGTTTTGGGCGTGATGTCGTTCGCCTTGAGCGCTTCCAATATCTGGGCGATTACCCAGACTCTGGCCGGGCCGCAAGCCGCTGGGCGCTGGACCGGCTTCCAGAATTTCCTGGGGAATTTCGCGGGTGTGACGGCGCCGGCGCTGACGGGATTCGTCCTGGACCGCACCGGCCACTTCTACTGGGCCTTCGCCATTCTGACGGCAGTTGCGTGGACCGGCACCGCCGCGTGGTTCTTCCTGGTCGGGCGCGTCGAGCCGGTGAGCTGGCGCAAGCAGCCGCGCGCCGGGATGGTCACCGCTGCGCTCTAATACAACTCATCTAGTTCTCCTCCGGTTGTCATCCGCCCCCGGGCTCCGGGACGCGGCGAATCGCCTTTGAGTGAGATTATTCTGCTGGGCGCGGACTCCCTTGATAGCCGCTCAAGCGCCGGCGCACATCGCACGGAGCCTCAGCGGGAACGTTGGGAATTCGTGTTCGACCTCTGCATCGCGCCCCCAGCTACGCGGACTTTGCGCCATGGCATCCACGGCGAAGGCCGCCGTAGACCGGTAGCTCCTCCGGCGTTACCGGGCCCAATTCAAGTCCAGGATCTCTCCCGGACCCCGCTGCCGGGGTTCCGTCGCACTGCAGCCCGAAGTCTTAAATCTCAGGAAAATGCACTTTGAAAAAACCACAAATCCGAGTCCGTGTCATTCTGCCTGTCCTATTCATTGCAGCGTTGGGCATTGCGCCGTTGTGCCGCGCCCAATCCGTTGAGCGGAATGTTGTTCCGCTGAAGAACTGGCCGGTGGTGAAGTCGAGCGAAAGCGCCGCTCCGCAGTCCTTGCCGCTCGTCGGCGGCACGCCGGCCCCGGCCGGTCTGTTGTTCGTAGCCACCACGCCGTGCCGCCTGGTCGATACGCGGTCAGGTTCGGCAGGAGCCGGCCTGACCGGAGCCTTTGGAGCGCCCCCGCTAGCCGCGATGGTCGCGCGCAAGATCCCGGTCCCGGCTTCGTCCTGCGGCTTGCCTGCGGCGGCCGCTTACTCCATGAACATCGTCTCCGTCTCCAATCCCGGCGTGGCGGTCGGCTGGGTCGACGCCTGGCCGGATGACATTGCCATCTGGCCCGGTACGGTCGTCCTGAACGCCGTGCAAGGCGGCATTGTCGGCGCTTCCACAATCATCGCCGCCGGCCCGGATGGCGGCATTCAGGTGATGGCGTCGAATGACACCAACCTGGTGATCGACGTCAACGGGTACTTCATTCAGCGGTCCACGGTGAACTACAAGGGTATCTGGGATTCCACGCTCAGTTACGCCGTTGGTGATGTGGTCTCGTCCGCCAGCAAGGACGGGCTTACGACGTCCAGCTACATCGCGGTCGCGGTCAGCAAGAACGTGGACCCATTCACCGACGTGTCGTCGGTGGGAACGTCGTGGAACCTGCTGGCATCGGCCGGCGGGCGCGGTGCGGCCGGCTTCTCAGGCCTGCCAGGCGCTCCGGGTTCCATGGGTATGCCTGGCATGCCAGGTGCGGCCGGCGCTGCGGGCGCCGCAGGCAAGACGGGTCCGCCGGTTAGCTTTAAAGGCGTTTGGGGCAGCGAAACCGCCTATGCGATCGGGGACTCGGTCTCCTATGCTGTTGACGGCGTCACGTCGAGCTACATCGCGCTGTTGGCGAGTACTGGCGTGCAGCCTGACACGGATGTATCGGGCAAGTGGGTGCTGCTCGCACAAGCCGGCGGTGCCGGTGCTGCGGGCGCGGCTGGCCCCGCCGGGTCGCAAGGCTTAATCGGTCTCACCGGACCGGCTGGCGCAGTTGGCGCGGCTGGCCCCGCTGGGTCGCAAGGCGTCATTGGTCTCACCGGACCGGCTGGCGCGGTTGGCGCGGCTGGCCCCGCTGGGTCGCAAGGCGTCATTGGTCTCACCGGACCGGCTGGCGCAGTTGGCGCCGCTGGCCCCGCCGGATCGCAAGGCCTAACCGGTCTCACCGGACCGGCTGGCGCAGTCGGCGCGGCTGGCCCCGCCGGGTCGCAAGGCGCAATCGGTCTCACCGGACCGGCTGGCGCGGTTGGAGCCGCTGGCCCCGCCGGGTCGCAAGGCGCAATCGGTCTCACCGGACCGGCTGGCGCGGTTGGCGCCGCTGGCCCCGCCGGGTCGCAAGGCGCAATCGGCCCCATCGGCCTGCCTGGACTCCCTGGCACGGCAGGAGCTCAGGGCCCGCCGATTGCGTTTAAAGGTGCCTGGTCCTTGATCACCTCCTACGCGATTGGGGATGCGGTTTCCTTCACCCCAACGAATGGAATCACCTCCAGCTACATTGCGGTGGTAGCGAACAACGCCCAAGAACCCGACACAGATGGCGGAGTGAACTGGGCGCTGCTGGCGCAGGCAGGCTCTCCCGGGATTGTCTTCAAGGGGGACTGGAACTTCCTGTCCACCTATGCCGCCGGAGATACGGTCACCAGAGCGACGGTTGGAATCGTGTCGAGCTACATCTCGCTCGCGGCAGGTAACACCAACCACCAGCCGGATACGGATGGCGGTGAAAACTGGGTACTGCTGGCGCAAGCCGGTGGAACAGGTGCGCCGGGTGCACCTGGGGTCCAAGGCGCTCCAGGAGCCGCTGGGGCGGCGGGTGCAGCCGGTGCGGCCGGCGCGCAGGGTCCAATTGGTCCCCAGGGGCTGCAAGGCCCCGCAGGTCCGGCTGGTGTGCCTGGCACGGGCGTAGTGCTGACCTCCAACCTGAATCTCAAGGCAACGCTGGCCGGCACGTACTACTTCCCCTTAACTGGGAGTGGGGATCCAACCGCCAATAACACCTTGAACACACAAGACGATCAGGCGACAGCATTGCCAATCTCCTGCACTGGAACTTCGTTGTGGGTTCACCAGGGCCCCCGCGGACAAACGGGCATCGAGGTGATTCTGCTGAAATCCATTAACAACGGCGTGTCCTGGCAGGAAACGGACTTGGACGTAAGCGTTGCTTCCAATTCCACAAACGGCGTCAGCGGCAAGGCGGTCGCCATGCATGCGGGTGACTTGCGGGTGTACGGAGTCTACGGAATGGGCTCTAATGTTGACGGACTGCAGGTATCGGCCGGGCTGGTTTGCCAGCCAATCATAGCCGAATAACACGTCACCGGCGCCCGGGGTCTGTATCGACCCCGGGCGCCGGTATTCTCTCCTCACTCACGTCGTGCTGGGACGGAACGCAAAGACTCCAGTGGCTATTTCTCGGGCAGTCTGCGGTACATCAGATTCTTGAAATACACCACGCTGCCCTTGTTGTGCTGCTGCAAGGCGAAGTAGCCCTTGGTGTAAGTGTTCTTGTCTTCCACTGTGTCTACGATCACCTTGTCGTTGACCTTGATGATGATGTGGTTTCCATCGGCGATAATGTGCTGGGTGAACCACGTGTCGGGGCCAGAGGGATCCGTAAGGTTCTTCACGAAGTTATACAGGCTGCCGGTCCGTACTGGATCGGTGTGCGTGGCATTCACCTGCGCTTCGTACCCCTTGGGCCAACCAGGGCCGAACGCCGCCCGGAAGTACATGCCCGAGTTGCCCTTGTCGCTGATCTTGACCTCAGCCTTAAACTCGCAGTTGCCGCATTCCTCTTTCATGTAGAAGAGGTGGCTGACGTCGCCGTCACCCTTGATCATTCCATCCACCGCCGTCCAACTCTCAGGGCTCTGGTTAGCCTTCCACCCGTCGAGGTCTTTGCCGTTGAACATGCTTACCCATTTGCCGGGCTTCGCAACCTTCTTGTCGGCGCAAACGAGCGGCAGGGAGCATAACAACCCTGCGATTAGCAGAAAACGAAATCTCATGCCGCATATTCTATCCAACGCGCGGGTTGGGCGAGCGGAAGGACTGAAGAGCGGTTAGAGGGCGAATGACCGGAGATCACTGCTGATGTAAATCGCGAAGGGATTCCGCCGTTCCGCATACCGGCCCGTCCTGGGATTCAGACTCTCTAATGAACGCCTTCAAGCTTCCGATATGAGGCTTAAGACAAATATGAAAGAGTGCCGGTCGGAGAACCGCATGCTTTGTGCGGACCTGGTTGAGGTCTGCTGGTCGGACGAGACAGGGCGGCCCTATTGCGTCACGGCGAACCTGGAAGAAATCTCCCAGCACGGGGCGCATTTCGTATTGGAGCAGGCTGTGCCGGTAGCTACGGAGCTGGTTCTGCACATGAAGCCCGGCGACGTCACCGCGACCGTGCGGGACTGCCGTCACGAACCGGATTTCGGATTCGCAATCGGCGTGCAACTTCCCAGGAAGTTCCGCTGGAAAGCCCATCCACGACATCTTTTCGATCCACGGGGACTGGCGAGGCGGGAGGCGATGCAGAATCGGTCGCGCAACCTTGACAACGAAACGGGCCGGCTAACCGATCTTGCGACCCGATAACCGGCCCGTTTCTGTCAATCGATGCGGCTCAGTGGAAGCGAACCGCGTGAGTTAGCGATGTCGTCCGTAACCGCCGCGGCCCCAACCACCGCCGTAGCCCCAGCCCGAACCGAAGTATAGGCCGACGCGCGGCCCGTAATAGAACGGGGAGTAGTAGTAAGGCGAGTAGTACGGATACGGTGCATAGTATCCCGGGGGCGGAGGGGCCTGCAGGGTTGCACGGGTGCGCAGCGTCTGCTGCTTATAGTCGTCCGGCTGGACGGGCCCGAAGGCGCGCAGGGATGCCTCGTTATCGATGGCAAAGGTGAATGGCGCTTCCATGCGGAAGGTCAAAGTAGTCTCAGGGTAGATGACGGTCGGCCTACCGCGTGTGAGCAGGACGCCGATCGTCGAGGCGACGACACCGGCCGCCGCACCCACGCCCGCGCCCACGCCGCCGTTTACAGCCGCTCCAATCGCGGCGCCCGTTGCGACGGTGGTACCCACGCCAACTGCGTCACGCCCGCGTGAGGTTGGGCCCCGGAATTCCATCAAGCGGCCCTTGATGGGGATCTGGCGGCCGTCGGCCAGGGTCATTTCGTTCATCTCCAGCGCGAGCCGGGACGTACCCTTGGCACGACCGGCCTTCACGGCTTCCGCCACCACTCCGCCTATCGTCTGACCACGCAGGGAGACCACGCGCCCATTCACGATCACGGGCTGGGTCAACGTTGCGGTCCAGACATCGCCGGGCCGGCTGTGGTCGCTGGAAAGCTCCTGGTCCACGCGCAGATTGATCCAGGTTCCCGCGGGGATGGTGAGTTGCAGCGGCAGCGCGGGGTGCAGCACCGCGTCCGGCTCGTCGAATCTATGCCAGCCTCCGCGCTGCGCCGTGATGGGGGCCCGCGGCGCGGGCGCGGGCTGCACTTGCTCCTGAACCTGCTCCGGCTGCTGCTCAACTGGAGCCGCCACCTCCTGCGCAAAAGCCGGTATCCACAAGGCCGCCGGCAACGCCAAAAACAATGAGAGTTTCGAACCGCGTCGGATTTTCATATTGTTCCGATCCTTTCCTTAGCAACCGTGTGATATGCAATCGCCGTGCCAGCCTGTGAGCCGTTTCTTTGCAATCTTCGGTACAAGCTGTGCTGGCCAGTGGCCACCATGGCGGTGGTTTTCAACCACCACCCGCAACCGAGGGCATATCGGGCTGCTGCCTCGATTGAAACGGCGCCAAACTGCACGTCACCCGGCATCTGTTTGATCGACGTCTTATTGACCGGGCAGGTTGCATTGTGCGCGGCGAGCCGAGGCGCTGGCGACGATGCAACAGCCGGGCAGCGCAAGCTTGCCGGCGAATGTGGCGACTGCAAAGCGAAAGTCCCCCGGCGCTGTGCGAGCACCCGGGGGACATTTTGCGGAGAAGCGGTTGAGGCTTAGATGAACTTGTACTTGCCGGGCACGGGGAATGCCGTACCTTCGTGCTTCATCTTATAGTCGTAGTCGCCCTTGGGGAAGAGGTCGAGCTTCGAGTTCATCATCATGTCCCAGGTGATCATCTGGCCGGAGTAGGCGGCTTCGCGGCCCATGATGCAGGTCATGGTGCTCTCGGCGACCGTCTGGCCCTCGTTCACGTAGGGTATCTCGCCACGGATGGATTGCATCAGCTTGCCGTGCTCGTTGGGATAGCCCGGGGCGCCCTTGGTCTGGTTCCAGGTCATCTTCTGCTTCGAGGTCACGATCACTTCTTCCACTCGGCCATAGCTATGCTCGAACTGGCGGCAGTAGCTGGACATGTGGACGCCGTTGGCGTATTCGTAATCAGCCCCGATGTGGTCATAGATGTTGCCGTAGATCTCGGTGCCGACCGGTCTCCAGGCAGCCCCGCCGCTGGCAAATACCTTCTCGGGATGTGTGCCCATCACCCAGTTGCAGACGTCGATGTTGTGCAGGTGCTGCTCGACGATCTGGTCGCCGCAGAGCCACAGGTTCGAGTACCAATTGCGGTGCTGCCACTCGAAGTCGCCCCATTCGGGCTTCTTGCCTTTAGGCTGCTGGACGACCGGCGTGCCGACCCAGTAGGCATACAGCGCCTGAACGTCCCCGAATTCTCCAGCGCGAAGTTTGGCGATCTGTTCGAGGTAGAACGGATCGCTGCGGCGCTGCGCGCCGGACACGACGGTGAGCTTTTTCTCAACAGACTTCGCAGCGGCGGCCATGAAGCGGCGCACGTTGACGGGATCGGTGCCGAACGGCTTCTCGCAGAAGACGTGTTTATTGGCCTCGATGGCGGCCTCAAAATGGAACGGACGCCAGCCGGGAGGCGTCGCCAGGAAGATGATGTCCACGCCCGAGGCGATCACTTTTTTGTAGGCGTCGAACCCAACGAAATGGTTCTCCGGGGTCACCTTGATGCGTTCCTGGAAGGGCTGCATCTCTTTGCGATGCCGGAGTTCCTTCAGGCTGCCCTCCAGGCGGTCTTCGAAGATGTCGCCCATGGCGACCAACTCGGTGTTCGGATCGCCCTTCATGTTGTCAATGACAGCTTGCGTGCCACGTCCGCCGCAGCCGATCAAGCCGATTTTCAACTTATCGGCGCCCCAGCCTTTAACCAGTTCGGGCCGGATGATCGTGAAGGCCGCGGCAGCCGCGGCGGGACCGGCCAGGAAGGACCGGCGGGAAGTCGGGTTCGACAAAGAATCCATGTTAGAAAATACCTCGGTGGCTCACATTCTATATCTTGGAAGGGTGAAACGAATCATCCCGCCCGGATGTTTACTCATCATCTCCGGGCTCCGGATGGTTTCGCAACCGGTCCAGGCGCGTTTCGGTTCCTAGCTTCAGGCCGGATTCGATGCGCCGGACGGGCAGCAAGCAAGGGGCGAAATATCAATGAATCAATTTGACATGCCGCCGGCGGAGTTCCAACGGTACGGGTACGAGGTGGTCGATTGGATAGCCTCGTACCTGGCCAACGTGGGCGATCTGCCCGTACTGCCGGACATACAGCCCGGAGACCTGATCGACGCACTGCCCGGCTCCGCTCCCGACGACCCCGAGCCGATGGAGCAGATTCTCTCGGACTTCCGCGGCCGCATCGTCCCCGCGCTCAGCCAGTGGAACCATCCGCGCTTCCACGCCTTCTTCGCCAACACCGCTTCCGCTCCGGGCATACTGGCGGAGGCGCTGGCCGCCGCCGTGAACACCAACGGGATGTTGTGGAAGGCGTCCCCCGGGCACGTGGAACTCGAGCAGGTGGTGCTGTCGTGGTTACGTCAATGGCTTGGTCTGCCCGCCGAGTTCTTTGGCGAGATCATGGACACTGCATCGACGTCCACGATGCAGGCCATCGCAGCGGCGCGCGTGCAGGCCGATCCGGAGTTGAGGGCGCGCGGCGCCAGGCAGGGCATGATCCTCTACTCCTCCGAACACGCGCATTCGTCGATCGAAAAGGGCGCGCTCTCGTTGGGAATCGGGCAGGATAACGTCCACAAGATTGGCGTCGATGCCGAGTACCGCATGCGGCCCGATCTGTTGAAGTCCACGATTGCCTCGGACCGCGAAAATGGCCTGACGCCGTTCTGCGTCGTGTCCACAGTCGGCACCACCTCGGTCAGCAGCATCGATCCTGTCGCGGCGGTCCAGCGGATTGCCGAGGAGGAATGCCTGTGGCACCACATTGACGCGGCGTATGGCGGGCCGGCGGCGATCCTGCAGGAAAACCGGTGGATGCTGGAGGGCGCCGAGCGCGCCGACTCGCTGGTGATCAACCCGCACAAGTGGCTATTTACGCCCGTCGACTGCAGCGTATTCTACTGCCGCAAGCCGGAGATGCTGCGCCGTGCGTTCTCGCTGGTCCCCGAGTACCTACGCACGGATCAGCACGAGCGCGCCGTCAATTTCATGGACTACGGCTTCGCGCTGGGCCGCCGCTTCCGCGCCTTGAAGTTGTGGTTCATCATGCGCTACTTCGGCCGCAAGAAGATCGAAGAGATGCTGCGATACCATATCGCGCTGGCGCACGAGCTGACGGGCGCCGTCACGGCCGACCCGCGTTTCGAGGTGGCCGCGCCGACGACTCTCTCGCTGGTTTGCTTCCGCTACCGCGGCACGGACGACGAGAACAAGCAGATCATCGAACGGCTGAACAAATCCGGGTTCACCTTTCTCGGGGGCAATGTCCTGGATGGGCGGTTTGTCATCCGGTACGCGATCGGGAACATCGCTACTTCCCGCGAAGATGTGGTTGCGGTCTGGGAGCGGATACAGGAGGCGGCGGCGCTATTGGACAGCGCTTCGCGCGTGACTTCAACGGCGCTATGAACCACACGGATCCGACCCCAGTCACGGACCTGATTCAGGCCTTCCGGCGTTCGCAGACCATGTTCACGGCGGTCTCGCTGGGCGTCTTCGATTTGCTCGAATCGGGCGGGAAGAGCGTGGAAGCTCTGGCGGTGGAAACCCGCAACGACCTGCGCGCGCTGCGGCGATTGCTCGACGGCTGCGTGGGGCTCGGCCTGCTCGAAAAGTGCGATGGAGTTTACTCGAATGCGGCCGTTGCGGAGGAGTACCTGAGGAGACGCAGCCCGAGCACGCTCGCCGGCTATATCCTGTATTCAAAGGACGCGCTCTACCCGATGTGGGGAAATCTCGAAGATGCCGTGCGGGAGGGGACCCCGCGCTGGAATCAGACCTTCGCTTTGGAAGGGGGCATCTTCTCGGGCTTTTTCCGCACGCCACAGGCCAAGCACGAATTCCTGCTGGGCATGCACGGCTTCGGACTGCTCAGTTCGCCGGCCGTGGTCCGCGTTTTCAACCTGGGCCGCTTTCGCCGGCTGGTGGATCTCGGGGGAGGCACGGGCCATCTGGCCATCGCGGCCTGTGAACGCTATGGCGCGCTGCACGGGACGGTTTTCGATTTGCCGGAAGCCATCGCCGAAGCGCGTCCGCACATCGCCGCGTCGAGTGCCGCCGACCGGCTGGAATTGGTGGCGGGCGATTTTTTCAACGACCGGCTTCCGCCTGCTGACCTGTACGCGTTGGGAAGGATCATCCACGACTGGGACGACGCGAGGATCGGAGTCTTGCTCCGCAAGGTTCACGCGGCGCTGCCTCCGGGCGGCGGAATTCTGCTCGCCGAGACGCTGCTCGACGACGATCACTGCGGGCCTGCCGGTACACTGATGCAGTCGCTGAATATGTTGGTCTGCACTGAAGGGCGCGAGCGCAGCGTCGAAGAATACCGCGAACTGCTCGAGAGCTTTGGATTCGAACAGGTCGAGGGCCGCCGCACCGGAGCGCCGCTTGACGCAGTTCTCGCAATCAGGAAAGAATAGGCGGCGATGCTGAAAATCGCAAGTCTGCTCGTATTTGGATGCCTCATCATGAATGCTGCAGTTCGCGTCGAGAAAACCGCGTACCAGGGCTGGCCCCACTGCTACCGCGTCACCAACGGAGAGATCGAGCTGATCGTCACGGCCGACATCGGCCCGCGCATCATGCGCCTGGGATTCCCCGGTGGTCAGAACTTTTTCTTTGAGGAGCCGCAGAGCCTCGGAAAGTCGGGCGAACCCGCCTGGGTGAAGCGCGGCGGCCACCGCGTCTGGATCGCTCCCGAGGACCCCAAATACAGCTACGGCCCGGACAACTCGCCGATCGACGTGAAGGTGCAAGGCGGCGTCGTGATCGCCACGCAGCCCGTCGAGAAGGAGACGGGGATCGAGAAGCAGATCGAGATTCGCATGGACGCGTCCGGCACCGGCGTCACCGTGATCCACCGTTTGAAAAACACTGGCATCATGCCGCTGGAATACACTACCTGGGCGATGTCCATGATGGCTCAGGGCGGTTTGGCCATCGCCGGATTCCCGCCGCGCGGCACACACGACGAGTACCTGCAGCCAACCAATCCGCTGACCATGTGGGCCTACACGGACTTCAGCGACCCGCGCTGGAAGTTCACCACCAAATACGTGACGCTGCGCATGGATCCCGCCAACAGCAACGCGCAGAAGCTCGGATTGTGGAACGCCAAGACCTGGGCGGCGTATGCGCTGAACGGCGAGCTGTTCATCAAGCGCTACACTCCCAAGCCGCCTGGGAACTACCCCGACTACGGCTGCAGCTTCGAGATGTTCACCAACAACGAGTTCCTGGAAATGGAGACGCTGGGGCCGATTGAGAAGGTTCCAGCCGGCGGTTCCATCGAGCACTCGGAGCGCTGGAGCCTGCATCGCGATGTGCGATTGAAGGCGATTACGGACGCGGAAATCGACCGCGCTATCGCGCCACTACTTGGCTTCTGATCACGAGTGGGACGGACGATCGCTTGCGTCGTCTGTCATGTTTGCGGGACAGAATGACAGACCACGCAGGGCGGTGGTCTGTCCCACCACAATGCAATCATGATCGAGTCTATAGTTGAGAGCCTGGGCCTGCTGCTCGGTGCCGGGCTCTGCTACCAGTGGACCGGCGGCTGGCGCGATCGGATGCGCTTCCCCGCCCCGGGCCGGTTGCTCCGCGTTCCCGGCGGCGCGCTGCATTGTTTCGAGCGGGGTTTGGGCGGTCCGGCGATCGTGCTGGAAGCGGGCATCTCTGCGTCGTCCGTCAGTTGGCGTCCCGTCCAGAAAGAACTCGCGCGGCACTGCCGGGTGATCGCCTACGACCGGGCCGGCTACGGCTGGAGCCCGCGCATCCGTAAGCCGCGCACGATCCCGCAATTGTGCGCCGAACTGGAGGCCATGCTCCAAGCCAGCGGCGCTAGCGGACCGTATGTCTTCGTGGGGCACTCGTTCGGAGGCCTGCAGCTGCGGCACTTCGCGGCTCATGCGCCGGGCAAAGTGGCGGGCCTGGTGCTGGTCGATCCGCTGGAGCCGCTCGAATGGTCGCCGCTGGGCGAGTTGCAGTCAGCCCGGCTCCGCAAAGGCGTACAACTCTCTCGACGGGGCGCCCTGTTGGCACGTCTGGGTGTTGTCCGGCTTGGCCTGGACCTGCTGACGTCGGGTTCTAAGGTGCTGCCTCAATTGCTCGCGCGGGTCTCCAGCGGCAAGGGCGTCTCGGTCACCGACCGACTGGTCGGGGAGGTGCGCAAGCTGCCACCTGAGTTGTGGCCGGTGATGAAAGCTCACTGGTGTCAGCCGCGCGGCTTCGAGAACATGGCGGAGTACCTGGAACGCCTGCCCGAGGCGTGCGCGCTTGCGCTCGATAACAGCGGATTGGGCGACCTGCCGCTCGCCGTGATCTCCGCGGAGAAGACCGCGCCCGGCGTCATCGAGGCGCATCGCGCCACGGCGGCATTGTCGTCCCAGGGGCAGCACTTGGTGGCGGCGGGCAGCGGTCACTGGGTGCAACTGGACCGGCCCGACCTGGTCGTGCGCGCGACGCTGGACGTGGTGCAGCAAGTGAGAGCCAGGGGGCCGGCATAGCCTCGCGAATTCTCAACGCGCTGCCTCCAGACGTTAGACTCAAATGAGATGGCAGGTGACCCCGCGTCCGCACGACTTTCGACGACTCTGTGCGGCATTCCGCTCAAGAATCCCGTACTGGCCGCATCCGGCACCTTCGCTTACGGGGTTGAGTTCGAGAAGATTCTCGACCTGAACCGGCTCGGGGGCTTCGTCGTCAAAGGACTCTCGCGCGAACCGATGGACGGCAACGCCCCGCCCCGCGTCTGGGAAGCGACGGCGGGCATGATGAATTCCATCGGGCTCCAGAACATCGGCGTGAGGGCTTTTGTGGCAGACAAACTGCCCGCCCTGGCGAAGCTCAATACCGCCGTCTTCGCCAACGTCTTCGGCTACGCCATCGACGACTACGCGGAGGTCGTCCGCGTGCTCGAAGATCACGCCGGGCTGGCGGGCTACGAACTGAACGTGTCGTGCCCTAACACGAAGCATGGCGGAATCTACTTCTCGAACGACCCGGCGTTGCTCGGCGACCTGGTGGCGTGTGTCAAGCGGATCGCCAAGCGGCCGGTCCTGGTGAAGCTCTCGCCCAACGTCGCGCGGATCGAACCGCTGGCACTGGCGGCGGAAGCTGCAGGAGCCGACGCCATTTCGCTGGTGAACACGTTCATCTCGCTAGCCATCGACGTTCGCATGCGCCGTCCCCGGCTGGGGGCTGGCTTCGGCGGGCTCTCGGGACCTGCGATCAAGCCCATCGCCTTGCGTCTGGTGTATGAGGCTGCGCGCGCCGTGAAGATCCCGGTCGTCGGGTTGGGCGGAATCCGCAGTGGAGAAGACGCAGCCGAGTTCCTGATCGCCGGTGCGTCGGCCGTGGAAGTGGGTACCGCCAGCTTCTGGGACCCCGCTTCGGCGCTGCGCATTGCGGGCGAACTCGATGAAGTGCTGAAGAACGAGAAAATCGGGAGCGTGCGCGACCTCGTCGGCACGCTCAAGTTTGGAGAGAAAGCATGCAACTAGCAAAAGAGATTGTCGCAACCGGCAACGCTCCCAAGGCGATCGGCCCATATTCGCAGGCCCTGAAGCTGAACGGCCTGGTGTTCTGCAGCGGGCAGATTCCACTCGACCCGGCGACCGGAGCGGTAGTTCCGGGCGGCATCGTGGAGCAGACCACGCGAGTGCTCGATAACTTAAAGGGTGTGCTGGAAGCCGCCGGCGCCGGCCTCGACACCGTGGTTAAGACGACCGTTTTTCTGAAGGATCTGGCTGAGTTCGGCGCGATGAACGAGGTCTACGCGAAGTACTTCTCCGCGGACGCCCCGGCCCGCTCCACCGTGGAAGTGGCGCGCCTGCCACGCGAGGTAAAGGTGGAAATCGAAGCAATCGCGTTTGTGAAATAAGGCCGCGTCCGCGCGCCGCTTACTGGTGCGCCGAATAGGGCTGCTGCGGCGGGTTGAGCTTCACTTCGATGGTCTTCTCGGGTTCGTTGACTTCGAAGATTTCTCCGAAAGTCTGGTAGCCCTTCGCAATCACCTGAACCTTGATTTTGCCCTGCGGGACCGGCGGGATCTTGGCCACCCCTTCCATGTTGGTCTTCAGCTCGAACGGGGTGTAGATTTTCTTGCCGAGTTTCATGTAGTCGCGTCCCTCGACGAAGGTCACAATCACGCTCGCGCGCTCGATCGGCTTATCGGTGTGCGTCTTCACCTCAACGCGCAAACTCGTCATCGGTGGGGCCGCCAGAGCCGTTGCCATCAATCCCAAACACAAGGCCGCCGCAAACAGGAACCTGATCCTCATGGATTCCATTATCGTACGCGCCGCGACGCAAACGGTCACGCGTGATTGAAACGGGCGCTCCAGGACGCGGAACTCAACCGGTCACTACGACGAGCGCTCGCGAAGGATATGGGCGTGGGGAGCGACTCGGGAGTAGTGCCGGCGCGCAGACTTGGCCGCTCTTTTCATTCGCGGCTCGGTGCTCAGTGGCGGCTGCGGGAGTGCTGGTCGTAGAACATCCCGTTGTGGAGGCGTTGTCGCCGCTCAGGCTATGTCGGGGAGCAGGAACTTCGCCGGCTGGCCCAAGGCCGCCGCAGCCCGCTCGGCGGCTTTGTGACCGCTGCGCGCCGCGCCCTCCATCGTGGATGGCCATCCGGAGCGCGTCCAATCGCCCGCTAGGGTGAAGTTGGGGATGGGTGTGGACGCTTCGGGCCGCAATTCTTCCAAAAAAGGATGGGCCGAGAACGTCGCGCGAACTTCCTTCACCACGTGGGCCTTGACCAGTTTCGCCCCGCGCATGCCTGGCAGAAACTCGGCCAGTTCCCGCAGTGCCAGATCGACAATCTCGCCCTTGCTCATAGGCGTCAACGTGCGCGACGCGCTCACCACCACTTGCAGGCGCCGTCCGCCGTCCTTGCTGTAAAACCAGTGGATGGTGCGGTCGAGCAGCGTGGCGTGCGGCAGTTCCGTCACCGGCCGGTCGAACCAGAGATGAATGCCAGTAATCGGGACCGGCTGGAAGCCGGAGAGATCGACGCTCAACTGCGGCGCGATGCCCGGCAATCGAGCAAGCCGGTCAGACGGCAACGCCGAGATGTAGTGCTTCGCCGTCAGAAGCTCGTCACCCGCTTGCACGCCGCCCACCGCGCCGTTTTCCACGTGGACGTCCAGGACTGAGGTCTTGAACCGGAAGCGCACATTCGGCAACTTGCGCCACACTGCGGGGCTGTACAATGCGCCCAGAGGGATGTCGGGCACACCCATTTGATAGGAATCGGGCGCAGCCAGGAAACCGAGCCACAGGACCTGGAAGCCGTGCAGCGCCGACATGCGGTCCAGTTCCTCGTTGATGGCGCTGACCAGGATCTGACGCCAGAAGCGTTCAATCGCGCGCGGTGTCTGGCGCTTCTCGTGCAACCAGTCCAGCATCGTGATGGCGTCCAGATCGCGGCGCGTCTTCCGCTCGCTCCGCAGCGCCAGCAGCGCGCGGCCGATGCCGAGTTTGTCCAGCAATCCCAAAAAGCGCAGCGACGCGAAAGACTCCGTGAAATGCAGGGGCGCGGGGAGCAGCCCTTCCTTCAACACGGAGGTTCTTCCGCCCGGCTCGATGAAGTAGAACTCGCGATGAAACGTGATCTGGTCCGCCACGCCGAGACGCCTGTAAAAGTCGAGCAGATTGACGCAGCAGCGCAGCAGGATGTGCTGGCTGTTGTCGATAATCTGCCCGGTGCCAGCTTCAGATCCGGGAGCGGGATAGGACGTCGCGCGACCGCCCGCGTAAGGCTTCTGCTCCACGACCTCGACGTCGAAGCCGGCCTCGCCCAAGGCCGCCGCCGCCGAGAGCCCGGCCACGCCGCCACCTAAGATCAGGACGTCTCGCATGGACTCAACTCAGCGCCAGTGGCCTGAAATCAGGCCCAGCGCAACGGCCTCCATGACACCGAGAACGGGGAATGCCAGCAGCGCCGCGACCAGACGCAGTGGCCACATCCAGGATCGGGGGCGGAAGCTCAGCCACGCCTGCGGCAAAGCGATGCCGAGGAAGAGCAATGCGTAGCCGCCCTCACCCGCGTTGCACCAGGGGCAATGCTTCGCATTGGCCATGTGAGTGTTGCAGTGAGACATACCACCCGCCCAAAGGTGCGTGCAGCCGCATTGGAAAACAAATTGGCAGAGATCCGGGGCGAAGGCCCAAGTTGCGGCGAGTGACACGACCAGAATCAGCACGCCAGAGATCCACTCGGTCTCCAGGCGCGACAACATGCGGTTGGGAACCAGCATCTAGCGCCCGGACCTCGACCGGGCGTGGCCGAATAGGCGCACCATGTTCAGCACCAGCCGCTGCCCCTGCTGATCGCCCAACGAGAGTAGGCTCTCGGGGTGGAACTGCACGGCCTCCATGGGGAGTTCGCGATGGCGGACGCCCATGATGATGCCGTCCTCGCTCTCGGCTGTGATCTCGAGCGAAGCCGGCAACTGCTCTCGAATCGCATAGAGCGAATGGTAGCGACCGACCTTCAGGGGCGAAGGCAGCCCCTGGAACACGCCCGTGTTGTTGTGGGTGACCATGGACGGTTTGCCGTGCATCGGGTAGGGCAGCACGCCGAGTTCGCCGCCGAAGCCTTCCACCATGCCCTGCAGCCCGAGGCAGACTCCAAAGGTCGGGATCTTCCGCACGGCCGCGTAGCGCACCAGATCCGGCACACCGAAATCGGCCGGGCGTCCAGGCCCCGGCGAGACCAGAATGATGTCCGGATTCAACTCGTCGATGAACGGCAGCGGGAAGCCCGAGCGGTAGGTCATCACCTGCGCGCCCGTCTGCCGGACGTAGTTGGCCAGGGTCTGGATGAAGCAGTCGTCGTGGTCCACCAGCAGCAGGCGCACGCCCTTGCCCGGCAGATCATCGACCGTCTTCACGGCCGGCTTGTGCGCTTCCAGCGGCGCATGCAGCGAACTGAAGAAGCCCGTCGCCTTGAGCCTCGTCTCGCGTTCTTCGTTCTCCGGAACGGAGTCGTAGAGCAGCGTTGCGCCAGCCGGATAGGTTGCAATTCCGTTCTTGAGGTGGACCGTGCGGATGGTGATGCCCGTGTTGATGTCGCCGTTGAGGGAGAGCAATCCGAGGGCTCCGCCGTACCAGCCGCGAGGATCCTTCTCCAGATCTTCCACGGCCTGGGAGGCGGCCTTCTTGGGAGCGCCGGTCATGGTGACGGCCCACATCTGGGAGAGGAAGGCGTCCAGGGAATCGAAGCCCTTGTCGAGTATTCCCTCGACGTGATCCACCGTGTGGAACAGCCCCGCATAGCGTTCGATCAGCCTGCGACCGATCACCTTCACCGAGCCGGGCACGCAGACGCGCGACTTGTCGTTGCGGTCCACGTCGGTGCACATCGTCAACTCCGACTCTTCCTTGGGCGAGTTGAGCAAGGCCAGAATCAGGTCGTGATCCTGCAGCGGATCGCCGGTGCGTCGCGTAGTGCCGGAAATGGGGCAACTCTCCACCCGCCGTCCTTCAATGCGCACGAACATTTCGGGCGAAGCGCCCACCAGTTGTTCGTCGCCGAACTGGAGCAGGAATTGGTAAGGGCTGGGGCTGCGAAGTTGGACGCGGCGAAACAGTTCGGATGGGCTGTCGCCGAAGCCGGCGGAGAAGCTCTGGCGCAAAACCACTTCGTAGAAGTCGCCCTGCTTCATGCCGCCGCGCACAACGTCGACCTTCGCCATATACTCTTCCGGCGTGTGGTCGGAGACGATTTCGAGTGGCGCGGCGGCGGGCGGGATGATCACTTCTTCGGCATCGTGGGGCAACCCGGCGGTCGAGTCCTGACCCAAGGCGAAGTCGTACTGGAAGCGCTCGATCACTTCGCGCTTGCGGTCCATGAAGTGGATGTCGTCGCAGAGGAACAGATGCAGGTCCTTCTGCTCTCCGCGCGGCATGCGCATCCGGATGGGGTCGAACTGGAACAACAAATCGTAGCCGAACGCACCCGCCAGCGCCAAGCGCGCGTCCTTCTTGTTGCCATACTCCTGCACCATGGCGCGCAGGATCGAAAACACGGAGGGTTGCTTGCTGCGTTCTTCTTCGGTGAACCGTTCCGGCAGGGGCTTGAGGCGGCCGGACAGGGTCGTGCCCTCAAAGGCCAATGCTTCCCAATGCGGGTGCGTGCCCAATACGTGGTGCAGGTGCCGGGTGATGATCTCCCCGCGCGAGTTGAGCGGCCGAAACTCCAGGCGTCTGCCGCGACCGATGATCTCGAGCGGCGGGCACAGCGCAGCCACGTCCCAGCGGGAGTACCTTTCCGGATACTCGTAGCCGGAGGAAAGGTAAATCCCGCGGTGGTGATCCAACTCCGTCAGGAGGTGGCTGAGCCCGCGGCGATAGGGCAGACGCGACGCGGTGCGCGTCACCTGGATGCCTGATTTTGTGGAATAGCGCAGCAGAGACATTGATAAAGTGATGAGATTCCAGGGTATCATCCCCGCTAGGAAGTTCCGGCTTCTCCGGCGCCTGCGCGTGGTCCCTGGATTCCGTCCCATTAGAGGGAGCGGGCTTCCATTGCGGTAAGAACGTGCACTGCTTGGACGATCCGGCACGCCGGATAGCATCGGCATTGTGGAGTACGAAACTATGAACTTCATTGACGCCACGATGAATTATGAAACTTGGCTCGGCCGTGAGGTCCGCCTCCTGCCGGAGGACCTGAAAGTCAAACACACGCTGATGGCCGAGTCGCCCTTCCCATTCCTGCGAGCCACCTATTACCGGTGGGTGCAAGTGTGGGCGGAAACCGCTCCCGGCCTGGCCAGGACGCCCAACGTGCTGGCCGTCGGCGACCTGCATATCGAGAATTTTGGAATGTGGCGCGATGCCGACGGGCGGCTCATCTGGGGTGTTAACGACTTTGACGAAACGGCCGATCTACCCCTGGCCATCGACCTGACGCGACTCGCTGTCAGCGTTTATCTGGCAGACAAGAACCACGCACTCGGCGCGACGCGCTCGCAGGTTGCGACCGCCATTCTCGACGGTTATCGCGAAGGACTGGAGAGCGGTGGGTGTCCTTTCGTGCTTGAAGAGCGGCACCCCGCTTTGTGCCAGATCGCGATTGAGAGATTGAAGAGCGCTCAGGATTTCTGGAAGAAGCTCTCAGCGTTGCCGGCGTATCAGGGGCGTCAGCCAAAGACCGCGCTGCGACTCCTGATGCGTATGCTCCCGAACGGCGTGGAGTCGTTGCGGGTGGTCCACCGCGTGGCCGGGTTGGGCAGTCTAGGGCGGCAGCGCCTGACCGCGATCTGCCAGTTCGAGGGCGGCTACATCGCGCGCGAGGTGAAGCAACTCGCACGGCCGGCGTCCCAATGGGCGACGGGCAAAGGCCCGCTCCCGATCCGCTACGGTGAAATGCTCAAGGCCGCAATCCGCTGCGAGGATCCGTTCCTGCGCCAGCAAAGCAACTGGGTCGGCCGCAGAATCTCACCCTCGAACAGCCGGATCGAGATTATCGACCTGCCACGCGAAAAGGACGTGGAGCGACTGCTGCATGGGATGGGCTTCGAGACGGCCAACATTCATCTCGGCTCGCTGGCTCGGAAGAAACTCCTGAAGGGGTTGGCCGGAATCAAGGTCGCGGATTTCGTGAAGGCCACTCACGCTCTGGAGAACGCGGTTCTGGCTGACTACAAGGAGTGGAAGGCGCGGTAACCAGGGGCAATGAAGCTATGGCGGAGAGGCAGGGATTCGAACCCTGGGTAAGGTCACCCCTACAACGGTTTTCGAGACCGCCGCTTTCAACCACTCAGCCACCTCTCCGCGACACCTTCACTTTATCAGAATTCGGGCGGGCACTCTTCGGACCGGCGCGGTCTGCGGTTTGAGCGAGCTTGGATGTCATTGAGGCGATTGGGCTTTGTCAGAATACGCGGGCGCGCCAATGCCCCGCTGTATCCGGTGTAACGAATTCAGGCGCCCGGTTCAGCCCGCCGGCCGGTTTTGTTACCCTCGATTCAAGCGGAGAGGTCTCCGCTCCCACGCGCCTTCAATCGGAAGGACGCCATCGATTGAACCTGGGCGGGAAGCCACCGGTTGCGACCGGGCATTTCGAGAACGAACGCTCCGCCGCTCGGACGTTGCGGCTCGAGAAAGGTAGACATGGCAGACGAGATTCACACCAGTGCGCAAAAGCTGCGCGTCCGGACTTGTGTGGTGTGTGGCAGAGAAGTTCCGGAGCGGGAAGAGTTCTTCTGGGGGACGCACTGCGCGAAATGCGCGGCGCAGAGCCTGGATTCGGCGGATGACGATAGCGACAGCGATTTCGAACGGCCGACCTGGCGCCGTCCCGGGCTCGAATAGCACTTTCCCGCGAGGATTTCGCGAGGTAGAACAGAGGGCCGAGGCCGCTCGACTCCCGAGGGTCGTGCGTTTAGGACCCGATCGCCAGCCGGTGCTGGCCGCTACTGGTCGGTTGTGTGGCGAACTCGAGGGCTAGGGCGGATGCCAGTTGTTGAACTGCGCCATGCACGGCGCGCGACAATCCGGCGCCCCACTCGAAACTCTCCGCCTCGATGCCGTAGATCACCGCTTCGGGCGGTACGTTTTTCGTCAGTCGCCCGAGGCGAAATGCCTCCGCAATGCCGAAGCCATGCGAGGAACTGCCCAGGCTTTTTTCGAATTGCTCGACGTTCTCGCCGTTCCTGATTTCGAAGCGATGGAGCCTACCCGGCTCCGCGCCCGTCACGATTGCATCCACGACGAATACCTTGGGATGGCCTGTCCAGGCATCGAGTAACGAAAAGGCGTCGCCGGGCAGGCATTTCGCGGGCGCGTGAAGCATCCGCAGAGCGTCGGCACAGGCCGGTCCGGCGCCGTCATCCCCACGGTCGGCGTTGCCGCAACACAGTATCAGCACTCTTACTCCTCGTGCGTGACCCGCACCTTCAGGAAGTGCGTGGCGCACGAGATGCAGGGGTCGTAATTGCGAATGGCCTGTTCGGCGCGCCATGTGATCTCCTCGACCGGCGCATCCAGAATCTGCGGCAGGTATCCCCACAGATCATCCTCGATGCGTTTCAAGTTTTGTGCCGTCGGCGGGACGATCTTCGATGACAGTATAAGGCCAGTCTCGTCAATTGTGTAACGGTGAAATAGCAGTCCGCGTGGAGCTTCGGTCGCGGCCACGCCGGTGCCCGCCCTCCTTTGGTAGGGCGCGCAGGGGCGTGCAGGTGGTTCGTAGCCGCCGATCAGGCGGAGCGACTCCTCACAGGCAAACGCCAGTTCCACCGCGCGTACCACGATGCTGCGGAACGGGTTTCGGACAGGCGGCTCCAACCCGCACTCGCGCGCGACTTCCCGTGCCCGGGGCGGTAGTTTCCCGCAGTTCAGGTTGAATCGTGCGAGCGGTCCGACGTGGTAGGATCCACGTTCGCGCAGCACCGAGTGCAGGGCGTTCGAGTGGCGTACGTGTTGCTCCAGGAAGTGCTCCTCGAACGCCTCGACATCCAGATCCAAACCCAGGCTCGATGCGATTCGCCCTTCATTCAACGGGTACTCGTCCGGGTGCCACAGCGCAACGAATTCGTAGTCCAGCTGGAAGTTGGGAAAGGGGAATGTGTTGACCAATCGAGCTGTCTCGCACGCAGCCTCAAGCCCCCACTTCAACTCCTCCAGCAGCGGCTGAAGATCGCGTTTCGAGGGGACGTGGTGGAATCCCCCGACCCGTAACGAGACGGGGTGGATCTCGCGACCTCCCAGCACGCGCATGATCGTATTCCCCAGCTTCTTCAAACGCAGGGCACGCTCCACCTCCGGGCGATACTTGGCCGCCATTTCGAAGGCGTCCTGATACCCCAGGAAATCCGGCGCGTGCAGGAAGTAGATGTGGAGCGCGTGGCTCTCGATCCACTCCGCGCAGTAGAGCAATCGCCGCAGCGCACGTACCTGCGGATCGATGGCGATACCCCAGGCGCGCTCGATGGCATGTGCCGCGCTCATCTGATAGGCGACCGGGCAGATGCCGCAAATCCGCGCGGTGATGTCCACGGCCTCCTCGGCGCGCCGTCCGCGCAGGAATGCTTCAAACAGGCGCGGAGGTTCGGGAATCTCCAGCCGCAGATCCTGGATGCGCTCCCCTTTCAGCCGGACGTGCAAGGCGCCCTCGCCCTCGATCCTGGCGATCGTCTCGACCGTCACTCTGGCGCTGCCGGCATGAGCTTGGCCGCTCTGCGCGGCAACAGGCGGCGCTGCGGGTTTCATCAGGTTTCTACCTCCTCGCTCGCCTTGCGAAACTGCCAGGCCCAGGCGTTGTAGGTCCGGAACGCGCGCTGCAGGTCGGGCTCGCTCATGCCGTCCTCCCGGAACCGCTTGGCCAGTGCCGGTGCGTTCGCATTTTCGTGCGGCCCAAAACAGCCGTAACAGGCACGTCCCATGGCCGGGCAAATCGCCCCGCAGCCTGCCTGCGTGGCAGGTCCGAGGCAGGGCTCGCTGCTGGCCACTAGCAGGCAGGTGTTGCCCTTGCGCTTGCATTCAATGCACAGCGAGGCCAAGGGCAACTGTGGCCTGCGCCCGGTCAGCAGGGCGCAGACGATCTCGAGGAAGTGCGTCTTCTGGACCGGACACCCGCGCAGTTCGTAGTCGATGGGAACGTGCTCCGCGACAGGAGTGGAGGTCTTCAGCGTGCTGATGTAGTCCGGCTTGGCGTAAACCTGGCGCACATACTCGCCCGAATCGTGCCAATTCCGCAGCGCCTGGATGCCGCCCGCGGTCGCGCACGCGCCCAGTGCAATCAGGATGCGGGCCTGCCTTCGAATCTGCTGGATTCGGTCGGCATCGTGGTGGGTCGTGATGGAGCCCTCGACAAACGCAATGTCGAAAGGCCCCTTGCCGATGTTCCGTGACGCCTCGGGAAAGTACCTTATGTCAACCGCGCCCGCAACTGCCAGCAAGTCGTCCTCGCAGTCGAGCAGCGTAAGCTGGCACCCGTCGCATGAGGCGAACTTAAAAATGCCGACAGTGGGCCTATGCTTGTCAGGCTTCATAGAGATCCATCCAGGGCTCGATTGCCGCGCACGAAAACACCGGCCCGTCCTTACACACGAAGAACGGCCCCAGCTGACAGTGGCCGCAGAACCCTGCGGCGCACTTCATGTTGCGTTCCATTGAAAGGAAAATCTGATTCTTCGGCAGGCCGCGGATCTGCAATTCGCGCAGGGCGAAGCGCATCATAACCTCGGGGCCGCAGAGCAGCGCGTATGTCTCCGCTGGCTGGGCACGGATCGACTTGAACAGCGTAGTGACGACGCCGACGTGGCCGCGCCAGCTCACGCCCCCATAGTCCACCGTGATCAGCGATTGCGTGTCCGGCAGCAGGCCCCAGGCCGACAACTCCTTCTTAAATAGAATGTCTCGCGGGCTGCGCGCGCCGTAGAGGATCACCAGCCGGTTGTAGTCGCCGCGATGCCGCAGAATGTGATAAATCGCGGGCCGCAGCGGCGCGAGGCCGATCCCTCCGGCGACGATCAGGACGCTCTTCCCGCGCGCTTCCGTCATCGGCCAGGGTGTGCCAAATGGCCCGCGCACCCCGATCGCGTCACCGGGCGCGCGGGTAACCAGGCTGGTTGTTACCGGCCCTACGCTGCGAATGGTGTAGACCAACTGCTCAGGCCGCTCGGGATCGCCGCTGATCGATATAGGAAGCTCGCCCACCCCGTAGTCGTAAAGCATGCTGAACTGCCCGGGTCGGAAGCGGGAAGCGAGTTCTCCTCCCGGTGCCGAAGGCGGCTCCAGCGTCAAGGTGTAAGTGTCGTGCGTTTCCTTCTCGACACTGATCAGCCGCGCGGGCAGCGGGGTCATAGGACCGCTGCTGGCCGGCACGGGGGAGACCGGCGTTGACTGGTGAGTGGTCACAGCCCGCCTCCCCCCCTCGTCGCGTAAACGTCCAGCATTTGAAGCCGGGTGGCCCGCAGGCGGTCGGCGACCGTGGAGAGCACCCTGCGCAACACCCGGAATCCAAACGCCGGGTCCGCTTCGCAACGCGCAATGATCTGCGCCCCATCGAAAGCGAAGGCCCGGACTGGCTCCAGGCAGCGCGCCTGAAACTGTTTATTCACGCTCGCCAGAAACGACGACCAACCCAGTTCCTCGCCGTCCCCAATCGTCTGGATCCGTAGGATGTGGCCCGGTGCCCGCACCTCCAATGCGACGTGGCCGGACTGGATCAGATAGAAGAAGCTCGAGGGGTCGCCGTCCCGAAATATGATTTGCTCCTCCTGGAACTGAACCTCGAAGGCGAGCGACGCGAGCGTAGAGATGTCGGACTCCGTGAGCCCGGCAAGAAATGGGTGTTCAGCCAGGGCTGACTGAACCTGAATCGAATTCATGCTCCGGTGCCTCCCTGTGCCGTTCCTGCCAACGCGGCGAATTCCTCGCTGATGTCGATGCCCGCCGGGCACCAGGCAATGCAGCGGCCGCAGCCGGTACAGCCGGCCGTGCCAAACTGCTGCTGCCACCAGGCGAGTTTGTGACCTAACCACTGGCGATAGCGCGACTTAACGCTGGTCCGCACGCTGCCGCCGTGGATGTAAGTGAAGTTCTGGGTAAAGCAGGAGTCCCACACGCGGCTGCGCCCGCCTGTGCTGCCATCGATGGCAGTATGTTCGATGGTATTGACGCAGAAGCAGGTTGGGCAGGTGAGCGTGCAGTTGCCGCAAGCCAGACAGCGCCGCGCGGTCTGCTCCCAGCGGGGATGCTCGAAGCTGCGCAGCATGACTGCCGGCGCAGTTCGCCAATCCACCCGGCGCCTTTGCACCGCCGCGGCTTGTTTGCAGGCCTCGCGGCACTCCGCAATGAAGCCGGGTTCGGCGCGCGGGGCGGTGATGGCCTCAATCAGTGCCACGCCGCGCGCCGAACCGGCTTCAGCCAGATACGCGGCCGGCTCTTCCGCTGTGTGTTCGGTGAGTGCCACGTCGTAACCCGTTCTGGCGCCGGGTCCGCATTCCATGGAAGCGCAGAAGCAAGTGTCGAGCGATGCCGTGCAGTTCACGACGACCAGGAACGCCTCGCGCCTCCGGGCGGAGTAGTGCTCCTCAACGTAGGGCCCCTTGAGGAAGACGGCGTCCAGCCGCACGAGCGCCGCCAAGTCGCAGGGCCGCATCCCGATGAATGCGAATTTGGGAGGGGCTGCACCTCCCGGCGGAGCGCCAGGTTGCTCGCCGGGCAGGATGTGAAATGCTCCATTGTCCTGGGCCGCATGGACGAAGCACTCCTCGGGGACGTGCAGCCAGCGCTTCAGGCTGTCGGGGGAAGGGCCCCAGGCGAATCGTTCCGGCCCGCTACGCTGCTTCAAACGGTAATGGCCGGGGGAGGTCTCCGCGCCGATCCCCTGCGGAAGTTCATCCGGGCCGGTAAGCGGTCCCCAGCGGACCGCCGGTCCATCGACCTGCGGGCCGAGCACCTCGTAGCCCTGCTCCGCGAGGACCGAGATCAATCGCCCGAAATGCTCCGGGCCGAGCCGCCACGCCTTGTCTCGCATGGAAGCGCCTCCAGCCGGCAAGCAGAATAGCAGAGTTTCAGGTCTGAATCTATGGTAATTTTGCGCCGGTGAACTTTGCCCGCTGAGCCAGTCGGCCGCGCTCGCGACTGACTGTGATAAGTTGGCAAAACCATGCTGAATCCAAATCGGCGGCAGTTTATTGGAGCTCTGGGTGCGCCTCTCGTCTACGGAGCAGCGCCTGGCGGGAAGCTCCGCATCGGCGTGATCGGCTGCGGTTGGTATGGCGGCGTGGACGCCCGCAATGCGCTTACCGCCGGCGGCGTCGAGATCGTCGCCGTCTGCGACGCCGACGCGGAGCACCTCAAGTCCTTCGCCGGCGACATGGAGCAGCGGCAGGGCTCGCGGCCCAAGCAGTTCAAGGACTACCGGGAATTGCTGGACATGCCCGGCCTCGAAGCGGTGATCATCGCCACCCCGCCGCACTGGCACGCGCTCCCGTTCATCGCAGCCTGCAAGCAGGGCCTGCACATCTACGAAGAGAAGCCGCTGGGCTACGACATCCGCGAAGGGCAAGCAATGGTCGAGCGGGCCAAGCTCAACGGCGGGATCGTGCAAATCGGTTTCCAGCGCCGGCAAAGCGAGGCCTTTCAACAGGTCGCGCAGTTCATCCGGGACGGTCAGGCGGGCCGCATCGTCCAGACCGACATCCAGATCCATTACCAGGCGGGCACACCCGATCCCACGCCGCAAGCGCCGCCTCCCTCGCTCGACTGGGAGCAGTGGTGCGGTCCAGCTCCGAAGCTGCCCTACAGCCCCGCCATCGGCCACATGAGCTGGCGACTGGAGCAGGCCTATGGCAACGGCCACCTGGTGGACTGGGGCATTCACCTGATCGACGCCGCCCGCGTGATCCTCGGCGAATCCATGCCGAAATCGGTGACCGCCGTGGGCGGACTGTACGAGTTGAAGGGCAAGATCACCACGCCCGACACGTTGACGGTGCACTTTGAATTCGAGCGCTGCCCGGTGGTATGGCGGCACCGGATCTGGGGCGCGGCCGAGTTTGCGCCCGAGGTCAGCAACGGCATCCTCTTCTACGGAGACAAGGCGACGGTGTTCGTGACCGACGACCATTGGGTCGTCATACCGCGGGCGAAGGACGCAGAGCGAAAGACCGTGAAGGTGACCGGCGACACCGGCCTCAAACATGTCCAAGACTGGCTGGAGTCGATCCGCACCCGCAAGCCGCCCATGTGCCTGCCGGAGGACGCCTTCCGCTCTACCGCCACCGTGCAGTTGGCGATGATCGCCTACCGCACCGGGTCGCGCGTCGTCTGGGACGCTGCAAAGGAACAGATCGTCGGCAATCCGGCTGCGGAGAAGCTGCTCAAGCGCGAGTACCGCGCTCCGTACAAGCACCCCTACGCGGGTTAACGGGTCCGGTGGTTCGCCGGCCCGCCAGCTCCCCGCACTTACCGGGTCGGCCGTCCAAGCCGGAAATACTTACCTGTGCCCAAGGCCCACTGCCTGCGCGACATCCTTATCTTTCAACGAGATAGCCCTGCCTCATTTGGCCCGTCGAATGCCCTATTCAGGGCGAATGTGAGACCTTCAACTCCTGGAGGTACCGGGTCATGGAAAATCCTGAAAACAAACTCGAAGGCCGCGAACTGAACATGAATGCCGGGCGCGCCTTGGTCGCCATCGTGCTGGCGATCCTGATTGCGACATCGGGCTATTCTCTGTTCCGGCTCTCGAACGAGAGCCAGCAGCGTGCCGAGCTGATGCGCACGAATCAGACCCTCCAGTCGTCGTTGGATCAGGCCAGAATTGAGTTGCGAGCCGCTGCCGACAGAATGGCCGCGGCGGAAAACCGCACCCAGACTACCCAGCTTGACGCTCCGATCGTCCCCTCCGCGCCAGCCACGCAAATCGCCCCCGAGGGTCCGGCTCCCGCAAAGCCGATGCTCCACGTGAAAAAGGCCTCTGGCAAACGCCAAGGTGCTGGCGCGCAGCAGGCGAACGACCCGCGTTGGAAGGAAGTGGACGCGAAACTGGCGGAGCAGCAGAAGCAGATCGAGGGTACGAAGTCGGACATTGAGAAAACTCGCGCCGACTTGGAAGGCAGCCTGGGCTCAACCCGCGACGAATTGAACGGGCCGATTGCCAAAACGCACGACGAAGTGGTGGAACTGCGCAAGCGCGGAGAACGCAATTACTACGAATTCGACATCAGTAAATCGACCGAATTCGCGCGCACTGGTCCCGTCAGCCTTTCGTTACGCAAGGCGAACGTGAAGCGCAAGTACTACGACATCGCGTTGATCGTGGATGACCAGAAGATCGAGAAGAAGCATGTCAACGTGTACGAGCCGCTCTGGGTCAGCGTGCCGGGTCATCTGGAACCCGTGCATGTGGTTGTGAACAGCATCACGAAGGACAACGTCAAGGGCTACCTGAGCGAGTCGAAATATAAGAAGTCGGAGCTTGCCAGCAGCGCCGGCTCCACAACCTCGCACCCAGCCGCACCGCAGCCGGCGGCGACTTTAGCGGGTAAGGGCTTCAAAGAGCCGCTCGAGCAGCAGTAAGCGCCGCGCTCGCCTTCCGCGATCGATGCGAGCTGAGTTTTGCGGAAGCGGGTGCACGTCCGCAAACGCGCCCAAATTCGGTATGTGCCACCGCTCCCTGACGGTCGCGGCTCCGATCCAAACGGAGCCGCGACCGTCAGGGAGCGGTGGCTGTCTCGTCCTCACCCTCATCATCATCCCCCTCTGAAACCGCCGGTCGAATCGTGATCCCATAACTTGTAAGAAAATCCCTTTGGCGGGACCGCAATCGGATTGCACGCCTCGGTCATGCGCTCGTCCATCACAATAGAAACGGGAGGTGAACCGTGAGTGCTGGAGGTGCGTGTAGAACGACGGGGCTGAGGCTACTGGGGACGCTCTTAATGACCGCGGCCGCCGCATGCTGCCAGCCGAACGACGTGACGGGTTGGACCCGGATTCGCTGGGGCATGTCTTATGCCGAGGCAAGAGATGCATTCCAGGGTCAGGTGACCGACCCGCGGGTGGCGACCTCGCCCGAGGCCCTGCTCACGGACAGGTTCATCGTGACCGACCTTCGGATCGGGCGCATCACGGCGGAAGCGGCGGTCCAAACGGAACTGGAATCAAGTCAGGTGGTCGCAGTCAGACTCCGGGTCACCGGTGCGTCCGCGACCGGGCCCGCGCGCACGGGCACTTTTTCGACCCTCAAGCACTTATTGATCATGAAGTATGGGTCCCCGCAGGATGAATACCACAGCCCATACGGCAGTGGGGAGATCGACACCAGACTGCTTTGGCTATTCCCATCCACCTCCATCACGCTTCGTTGGAGCGAAGCCAACAACGGGGAGAACAGCTTCATCACGATTCGCTATGAAGCCCTCGACGGCAGGGCGCTGGACGCACTCTAGCGGGAGTTTACTGCCAGGCGCCCGCGCACAAGTGCAAGTGGTTTTCAGTGAAGGGGTTACCAGCGAGAGTTTGTATTACCCACGCAGGGTACTACGGAGTTCGTCCAACCCGAGTGA
>Ga0073936_10001689_pt1 | contig 33791 bp, 24 predicted proteins | sample AliMusrvi5mmetaG_FD_87041 | JGI IMG/M metagenome (GOLD analysis project Ga0073936, IMG submission 87041) | Freshwater lake bacterial and archeal communities from Alinen Mustajarvi, Finland, to study Microbial Dark Matter (Phase II) - Alinen... | ecosystem: Environmental > Aquatic > Freshwater >...
CCGAACGCCCGCCGAACTGAATGCCTGCCCCATTCGTGTGATACCGGCTTAGGAGAGTGCGCGACCCGGGTCGCGCCCGAAGGGATTTAACGGAACATCCCGAGCAAGTAAGCAATCAGGAGGACCAGCAAAACGGTTCCCAAACCAATGCCCGTGCCGCCGCCGTAGCCCCAGCGACTGTGGCCGTAGTAGCCTCCGCCGCCGCCTAACACCAACAACAAAACGATGAGTATTATCAACATTAGTGAGTCTTTCTGTCTTTGAAACGTCAGTTCCCGGCTGGAATGGGAGTTATTCCTTCTTGCCTGCTACGAGGAGCACAATTCCGCCAATAAGCGCCAACCCGCCAGCGATTGGAGGCAGCGGCACCTCATGTGTTTTTTCACGGGTAGCGTGAATTCGCCCGATGTCAACCACTTTTTCCTGAGTCGTGTACGTAAAGCCGCCCCACGCAAGTCCAAATATTCCAAGCGCGATCAGTATTATCCCAAGCGTCTTATTCACGGCATCCTCATTCAGCGGTAACAACTAGTGGCGGCGAAGCACGCTGGGAACGAGCAGCTGCTTCAAGTGCAGAGACAGACACTGCACGGAAGTGTCGATCCCTATTTCTCAAACACTTTTTCGACTTGGCCGATTTTCTTTTGCACCTTGCCAGCAAGCTTCTCTTCCTGGCCCGCTTCCGCGAGTTTTTGGTTATTGGTGATTTCCCCAACCTTCTCTTTCACCTCGCCCTTCAATTCGTGGATCTTGCCGTCGATCTGGTCTTTCGTACTTGGTTTCGTAGCTATTTCCTGCTTTCTATTCGCATTCTTCGATCGTTCTCGCGTACCGGACTGATTCGCTCGACTGGCGGTCAGCCCAAAGAGGATGCATGCCGCCCGCCGCGCGTGCTGGCGCCTTCGGTGGACCGGCCACCAGTTGGAACATCAATCCCGTCGCAAGCCAGCCCTGATCAGCTTTGCCTCGCCCCCGACCGGAGCGAACCGGAGTTGTTCTCGACCTGTGAGTGGGGAGGCGGCGCACGACGTTGACAGTGCATCTGGAGGTCCAGTCGCCGGGGCTTGGATGGCGCGCCGTTCAACGCGCGCGATTGAAAGAAATCCTCGGGTAGGAGGCCGGAGCGACTCCTGGCGTGCAGCCTATTTTGCGTCGCGTGCAGTTTCTGCTCAACCGCACGGTAGATGCGCTTGCTAAATGCCGCCGGCATCGTGACGGCAACGAATTCGCCTGATCCGCCGTCGACTGCGGGCCACTCCATGGAGTGCCGGACGGACGGAAATGCTTCAGGGCGTGAAGTTTGGTCCTTCTCATGCTCTGAAGCATATCGACCGATGCCGTAACGAAGGACAAATATGAAGACCCTGAAATCGTGGATGTTATTGCTGGCTGTGATGGCCGCCGGGACGCTGGCGGGGTGCTCTACCACCGCCCGAAAGTCAGCGGATGTTTCAGCCAGCGTTCGCACAACTCTGGACCAGGCCGGCTTCAAAGCCGTCTCGGTAAGCCAGGACCGTGACAAAGGCGTGGTGACCTTGGGCGGGCGCGTGACGACGGACAACGACAAGGCGCAAGCCGAGGCCATCGCCAAGTCCCTGGCCGGCACGCAGGTTGTGGCGAACGAGATCGCCGTGATCCCGGCCGGCGCCGAGGCTGCCGCCCAAGAGATCAATAGCGCTCTCGACAAAGGGATAGAGGACAATCTGGACGCGGCGCTGATCAGCGCAAAGCTGCAAAAACACGTGAAGTACAGTGTCAAGAATCACGTGGTCACGCTCACCGGCGAAGTCAACTCGCCTGAGAATCGCGCCCGGGCCGAGTCGGTCGCGAGCGGCGTTCCCAACGTCCAGCAGGTAGTGAACGAATTGCAGGTTAAAGAGCAAAAAGCCACTTCGGGCATGTAGGAGAGGCTCCGGAGTCCAGGGCAGGACGGAAGTGCGCATCGCTCGTCGCACGGGTGGGTTGGCCCGGAGATCTGACGCTTGAAACGCAGTTCCGCCGGAATTGACCCGCCCGCTTAGTCGATGCGCCAGAAGCGCGTGCGGACCTGCGTGGTTCGGCCCATGCGATTCGATTCGGTTGACACCCCTCAGTAAGACGGCAGCGCCCCATCGACCTGCGTTGATTGCCGGCGCCTTCCCCACGGCACGCGCGGCCGCTTTGCGGCAACCGCCGGGACGCCCTGTGCGTCTGGCGTTGGCAGTACCGGTTGCTGCCGCGCTGGTCCTATGATTGAAGTCGAGGAGGGATGTTGCGATGCGACTCAGGGCTGTATTCCGCGCGCGCGGCGTCCCGCTGGCTGCCTTCGCGGCTGCGTTGGCCTTCGGCCAATCCTACCCGGGTCAATACCCTCCCGGCCAATATCCACCCGGTCAGTACCCGCCGGGCCAGTATCCTCCCGGCCAATATCCGCCCGGTCAGTATCCGCAGCAGTACCCGCAAGGACCAGGCGGGCTGCCGATCCCGCGAATCCACTGGCCCAAGCGCAAGCCGAAGGAAGAAAAGAAGGAAGAGGCGAAGGCCGACGATGCCGCCGGCAAGGCCAACAGCATCATGCTGGCCTGGGTGGACGGCTCGATGCGCAGCCTGGGCGAAAAGGAACTCATTCTCGAGTCCGACAAGAATCGCCTGTTGCGCTTCCGCCTGGTGGCCAAGACTCAGTTCAAGAACAAGGCCGGCGAGGTGATGCGCGATTCGTTGATCCACGCCGGCGATCAGATCAGCGTCGAGGTGGACACCGGCGACCCGGAGACGGCCTTGCACGTGGTCTTCGCCCGGGCGGCGTCAGCCGAGGAGAAAGCCGCCGCAACCAAACCGCTGGATCAAACCAAGGTGGTCGCGCCCTCCGCCGAAGACCTTATGAATACGCACCCCAGTCAGCCTGGCGAGATCCCGGCCAGTCCGTCTGTAGGTGGCACCGAGGCGACAGCGCCCGCTGCGGGAACATCGGGAACTGCCGCGCCAGGCGCCGCACCTGCCGAACGCACGCGTATTCGCGGCGAGGCCGAGACCGAGTCGCTATCCACGGACGCCATCATTCTGGAGGCGCGCTCCGCGGCCGACACCTTCACAGCCGATCTTCCCAACTTCCTGGTCAAGCAGGTCACCACGCGCTATGCCGGTAGTGCGGATGCTGGAAACTGGCGTCAGCTGGACGTGGTGACGGCCGACCTGGTGTGCGTCGATGGCAAGGAAGATTACCGCAATATCCAGGTGAACGGACGACCCACCGACCGCCCCATCGAGAGTACCGGCTCGTGGTCCACGGGCGAGTGGGTGGTCACGCTGCAGGACATCCTGTCACCCGCTACCGACGCCGGCTTCACGAAACGCCGCATGGAGCGGGTCGGCGGCAGGCCGGCCTTCGTCTTCGACTTCGCCGTCTCCGAAGACAACTCGCACTGGGTCCTGGTATCGCCGAGCGGCCGCCAGTATCGGGTCGCCTTTAAGGGGAGCTTGTGGATCGACAAGGACTCGCTGCGTGTCCTGCGCATCGAACAGCGGACCACCAGCATGCCTCGCGGCTGCCCTTACGAGAGCGCGCTGTCCACCGTCGAGTATGGCTACGTGAACATCCTGGGAAAGAACGCCCTACTCCCTGTCAGCAGCGAGAACGTGGGCTGCATGTCCGGTGGCGGCAGTTGCTCCCGCAACGTCATCAGCTTCCAGAACTATCGCAAGTTCACGGCCGAGTCCGATATCAAATTCGACTAAGCGTTTGAGCGGTGCAGGGATGGCGATCGCCACCGGGGTACGGCATTGTAATCTCCCATCGTAAGTGGCGTGAATGCATGACCACTGCACGGGAGGACACGTCCTCAGCGCAGCGGCACGCGCTTGCCGGTGCTGGCCGACTCGCGCGCCGCGGACAGAATCTCGGTCACAATCACGTTGTTTTCAAGCGACGAAAGACCGGCTGGCTTCAGCTTCCCGCGCACCACGGCCGCCAGGTACGAGATTGAATCGCGCTCCATCTCGGGAAGTTCAGGCGGCGTACGCAACTCTTCCTGCGCCATGCCCGGCAACCGCACTTTCAGCGTGCCGCCCCCGACCGCGCTGGCATACCCATGCTCGGCGTAAACTTCGAAATCCTTGCGGCTGAACGGCCAGTTCCAGGAGGCCTGCACAATGCCCTGCGCCTTGGGGTACTCGATCAGGATGGTCGCTTCATCATCCACCTTGGAGTAGATGTGCGGCTTGATTCTTTGCGTCATCGCCGTGACCGCAACAGGCCGCTGGTTATCCATCAGCCAGGTCATCAGGTTGGCTCCGTAGCAGCCGAAGTCGAACAGTGCGCCCGCACCGTTCTTCAGAGGGTCGGTCAGCCAGCCGAGAAACTCCGGGCCGACGCCGATTTCCTTCGGTCCCTCGTGACCGTCCATCGCCACCATCTTGCGGATCTCGCCGCCGGCGGTCTGCTGCTTCAGCAACTGCCTCAGTGCAGCGTGGCTGCGGTACCAGGTGGTCTCGTAGTTGACGATCACCTGAATGCCGCTCTCTTTCGAGGCGCGCTCGATGGCGCGTGCGCCGGCCACGTCGACGGCCAGCGGCTTCTCCATCATCACGTGGACGTGGCGGCGTGCACAGGCTTCCACGACGGCCGGATGATCGAACGTGCTGGTGAACGACGCGACGGCTTCCGGCTTCGATTGCTCCAGCATCGTCCTCAGGTTGGGAAAGAATAGCGCTTCCGGCAGGCCGAATTTTGCCGCATATTTCTGGCGCAAAGCTGCATCGGGATCCGAGATGCCGACGATCTGAATGTCCGTGCGGCTCTTGGCGGCGCGCAGGAATCCGTCCACGTGCCCATGGACCAGGCCAGCCACGGCCAGGCGCACCGGCGCGGCCTGGTCTTGCGCCCTCAGCGGCGCGAGCAGTGCAAATGCCAGCAGTCCCAGGACGGCGTGTTGATGAATGAGAGGCACACAGGCATCATATCCGGTCGTCATCGTACGGGCACTCCCGCTGTCGCCCGGCCGGTTGTGGCGCACGCTTCAGCGTGCAGCTCGGACACTCTTGTCCACGTCCGGAAAGCTGCCGACAGGAGTGGCGGCACTGCACGCTGAAGCGTGCGCCACAGCCGCGAGGCAGCCGGCATTTTCGGGCGGGGCAAATAGCAAACCGCTAATTTGAGCGGTTTGCAATAAACACGCCCTTACTAATCAGTCACTTACAGACGGAACCGCTAATTTATGCGGTTTTGTGTATTTTGCCCCTGCGCGCTATCGCTGTTTCAGCGACTTATCGGGGTAGGCCGGATGAGGCGGTACCTGGCGCGGATCCTTGCGGATCAACTCCTCCAGGTGCTTCACGGCGGCCTCCAACTGGGCGTCTTTCCCCGCAAAGGTCTCGTGCGGCAGATTATCCACAACGAGGTCCGGATCCACGCCGTGGCCCTCGATCAGCCACTTGCCCTCGGGGCCGTAGACGCCAATTTCCGCGGCCGTCGCTATGCCGTGGTCGGCGAGCGAATTCTGCGCGCTCAGCCAGATCTCGCCGCCCCACGTCCGCGTGCCGATCAGCTTGCCCAGGCCGAGCCGCCGGAAGCCTTCGGCGAAGGCCTCCCCGTCGCTGCCCGTGTGCTCGTCCATCAAAACCACCATGTGTCCGCGGAAGGCGAACTGCATGTTGCTGCTGGGTTGGCCCACGCGCGGCTGCCAGTAGAACCAGGCTTTGCGCAGCAGCTTACCCAGCAGCCAGGAGTCGATGTTGCCGCCGCCGTTGTGGCGCACATCGACAATCAGTGCCTGCCGGTCGAAAACCGGGTAGTAATCGCGCTCGAACTGCTCCATGTCACCCGATCCCATGGCGCGCAGATGCAGGTACCCGATCTTGCCGCCGCCCATTTCCTCCACCTTCTGCCGCCGCGCGAACTCCCACTCGGCGTAGCGCAGTTCGAATTCGTCACTGACCGGAACCGGCTTCACCAGCAGCTCGCGCGTCTTGCCGCCGGCAGTTGGATCCTTCACCTGCAGCAGCGTTTGCTTGTTGGCCTTTTCGCGCAGCAGCACGCCGATGTCGGGCACCGAGAGCACGTCCGCACCATCGACCTGCGCAATGATCTCGCCTTCGCGCACCTCCGAGCCGGGGCGTGCGAGTGGCGGAGCTTCGTTCGGCAGGTCCGGGTCGTGCCGGTAGATGTGTTTCACCACGTAGCCGCCCGCGTTGGCGACCCGCTCCAGTACCGCGCCCAGCGAGCCCACCCCGACCGGGTCCGGGGTCTTGCGGAAATCGCCACCGTTGACAAAGATGTGCAGCGCGCTCAACTCGCCCACGAGCTGCGCCAGAAGGTCGTTGAGTTCGGCCCGATCGGTCACGCGCTCAACGAGCGGCTCGTACCTGGCGCGCATCGCTTTCCAATCGACGCCGTTCATGTTCGGGTCGTAAAAGTAGTCGCGCTCCAGCCGCCACGCGTCGGCAAACATCTCCTTAAACTCGGCTCGCGGCTCCACAGAGAACTCCCAGCCCGAGAGCTCGACCTTGGCATCGCTCAGCGCCTTGGGCGACCCCAAAGCCGGGCCTTTTGCGTCGGAAGCGAAGACGTAATAATCCTGCTCTTTGCGCACGGCCAGTTTCTTGCCGTCCTGCGAAAGCTCGTAACCCCGCACGTCGCCGAGCACCGTCTCCGGCTTCTCGCCCTTGTTGGCGATATCGAGGCACGTCAGTGCTCGCTGAGGAGGCGTCTCGTCGCCTGTCGAAATCCAGCACAGCCGCCTTGCAAATGCGGCGAGATCCCCGTAATTGCCGGCCGGCGCCGGTACTTCCCGGATGCGCGCCGAGATGCCGTCCAGATCGATCTGGAGGTTGATCTTCGCCGCTTTCTCCTTTGCGTCGTCGGCCTTCTTCGCGTCCCCGGATTTCTCTTCCGGTTTCTTCTCGTCGTTCTTCTTGTCGCCGGCTTTCTCATCCGCCTTCTTGTCGTCGGGCTTCGCCTCGGGATGCAGCTCGTCGGCCGGCTCAAATGGCGAGCGTAAGCCCTTCTTCAAAGCAAGTTGGTAGATCTTCACCGTGTGATCGAAATGCGGGTCCGGCTGCCGCGTACCCCACGGGCTGAACACGGTCGTCTTCAGATTGCGGTCGGAGAGGAAATAGAGCCACTCGCCATCCGCGCTCCAGGCCGGGCTGACGCTGTTGAAACGATCGGTGGTGAGAGCCGTGATCGCGCCCGTCGCAACGTTCAGCAGCTTCAACTGGGCCATCAGGTTTTTCGCGCCCTCCACGAACGCCAGCCACTGGCTATCCGGCGACCAGGCCAGATCCTGGAAGTCGTCTACCATGCTCTGCGCGATCAGCTTGTTTTCCTTGGTCTTGAGGTTCAGCAGCCACAGCTTCTGGTTCTTGTCGGTGTGTGCCAGCCACTGACCGTCGGGCGAAGCCAGGCCGTCCCAGCGCAGCACCGCGGCGTCGTTGGTCAAACGCTCGCCAGTGCCGACGCCGTTGGCCGGATAGCGCCAGAACTCGGTCTCGCCACTCTCCGTGGAAATCACCAGGATGCTTTTCCCGTCCGCTGAAAAACGGGCGTCGCGGAAGCGTACGCCCGACTTGCGCGCCACCCGCACCAACCGCCCGGGTTTGGCCGGGGCCACGAACACGTCGCCGCGCGCCGTGAACACCATCGCTGAGCCGTCCGGAGCCAGGTGCCCGGAACTCAGGTAGTCCGCCGGCTTTTTCACCCAGCGCTCACGGAGTTGTTCGAAGTCCGATGCGAGCGTGACCGGCACAGGCAGCTCCTTGCCCGACTTCAGATCCAACAGCCACAGGTCCGCGCCGCACTGGTAGGCGATGCGCCCTTCGGAGAGCGAGGCCGATTGCGCGTCGAAGTCCTTGTGCCGCGTGTGCTGCTTCAGGTCCCTGCCTTCGGGCGTCATCGACCAGACGTTCGTGATGCCGTCGCGGTCGCTCAGGAAGTACACGCGGCCCTTCCAGAACATCGGGTTCTTGGAGGTGCCCGCATAGTCGGCGGTCAGCGGCACGGCCTCGGAGCCGGGCGTCCAGCGCCACAGGTTTTGCGCCGTCCCGCCCTGGTAGCGCTTGGTCTGGCTGCCCTGGAACGGCAGGCGCGTGAAGAAGATCGTCTTGCCGTCGACGCCGAAGCTGGCATCGGAGGCTTGCGCCAGTTGGATCACCTCGCGGCCGCCCTTCAAGTCGAGTGCGACCAGCTGCGCGTCGGGCAGGGTCGAGAATCTGCGGGTGCGGTAGATGACTCTCCCGTCCGGAGTCCAGCCGGCCACCGTTGCGCCACCACCGTCCCAGGTCTGCCGCACCGGCTGCCCGCCGTCAATGGGCATGGTGTAGACCTCGGCCGGGCCCTCATATTCCGCCACCAGCGCGATGGTCCGGCCGTCGGGCGAAATCGCAGCCGACGTCTCCTGACCCGGCGAGGTCGTCAGCCTGCGCGCGGTGCCGCCCTCCGCGGGCACGCTCCACAGGTCGCCCTCCGCCGTAAAGACGATAGTTTTCCCGCTGAGCGCCGGGAATCTGTAGTAGCCCGGCCGGCTCTCCGCGCCCGCGATCGCGCACAGTGCGCACACACCCGCAATCAATACGAAAGAACGCACGGCAGTGCCCTCCAAGAGGCTGTTTTGGGTCTTTTTTATACTAATCCCGGAGCGGGGCAAATCCGCCCCGGACCGATGTTAAATCTCGCGCGGCTTGCGATAGCGGTCGGAGACCTTCACCAGAATCACGCAAAACGCCAGCGTCGCCAGGGCGATCCAGAGGAAGTTGAACGAATTGGCTTTGAGGAATTTGATCGGCTCTTCGTGCAGTCCGCGCCCCAGCCAGCAGAGGGCCAGATAGCGCGGGATGCGCGCCCCGACGAACGTAATGACGAAGGCGGCTCGCGAGACTCCCAAGGCGCCGGCACAGATCTCGAACGCCTTCAGCGGCATGGGAATGGGCACCAGCGCGGGTATGAACACCGTGACCAAGCCGTAGTGCCGGAACCAGTCGCGGAACTTCTTGCCGCGCCCCGTGCTGAGGTGGTCTTCGAGATACTTCCTGCCGCCCCGGCGGGCGATCTCGAACAGCACCAGCGAGCCGATCAGCGAGCCGGTCACCGCACATAAGGCGGCCTGCCACCAATGGTCGGGACGGTGCGATGTGTAGAGCAGCAGGATGACGTCCGGTCCCGACGGATTCGGGACGCCCGCGCCGTCGATGATCGCCATCAGGAACAGACCGGGCAGCCCCAGTGCGGACAGGACGGCAAGGAAATGCTTCATGCGGACGCACCGCCGAAGAGCGAGGACTGCGCCGCGGCGAGGCTCTCCAGAAGCCGCGCTTCCGACCACACCTCGATGCCGAGTTCGCGGGCCTTGTCCAACTTGGATCCTGCGTCTTCGCCGGCCACAACCACCGATGTCTTCTTGCTGACCGAACCCGTCACTTTCCCTCCGGCGGCCTCGATCTTCTGCTTAGCCTCTTCGCGCGACAGCGTAGGCAGGGTGCCTGTGAGGACGAAGACCAACCCGGTCAAAGGCCCGGTTGCTGTAGTTTTGCGAATCTCACCCTGGAATTGCAAGCCGGCCGCGCGCAGACGCTCCACCAGCTCGCGGTTGTGCGGCTCGGCGAAGAACCTGCGGATCGATTCGGACACCTTCGGCCCCACTTCCTCGGCCGTCTGCAACTGCGCCTCGTCCGCCTGTACCAGCGCGTCGACGCCCCCGAAGGTATCCGCCAGGATTTGCGCGGTGCGCTCGCCGACAAAGGGAATACCCAACCCCGACAAAAGGCGCGCCACGGGGCGGTGCTTGCTGGCCTCGACGTTGGCCAGGATCTTCGAAGCCGACTTGTCGCCCATGCGGTCCAGTTCCAGCAGTTGCGCGAGCGTCAATTGGTAGATGTCGGCGATGCTTGTGGCCAGCCCCTTGTCGACGAGCTGGTCTACCAGCGCCTCGCCCATACCGTCGATGTCCATTACGGAGCGCGAGGCGAAATGGGTCAGCGATTCGCGCAGTCGCGCCGGGCAACTGGCGTTCAGGCAGCGCCTCGCCACCTCGCCCTCGGCCCGCACGACTGTGCTGCCGCAGACCGGGCAGGTGTCAGGCATGTGGAACGGGCGCCGGCCGGCGGGACGGCTCTTCACCTCGACGACTTTCGGAATCACGTCGCCGCTGCGCTCGATCAGCACGGTGTCGCCGATGGCGAGATCCAGCCGCGCGATTTCGTCTTCGTTGTGCAGCGTCGCGTTCGACACCGTGACGCCGCCCACCACCACGGGCCGCAGACGCGCCACCGGTGTCAACGCACCCGTGCGGCCCACCTGGACCTCGATGTTCTCGAGCACGGTTTCCGCCTGGCGCGCCGTGAACTTGAACGCGATGGCCCAGCGCGGGCTCTTGGCCGTCCAGCCGAGGCGGCGCTGTTGCTCGATCGAGTCCACCTTGGCGACGACACCGTCGATTTCGTAAGGCAGTTGCTCGCGCCGCTCGGCCCAGGTGCGGCAGAAGGCGGCCAGTTCGTCCAGCCCCGGAGCCCGAATCACGTTCGGGTTCACCTTAAAACCGAGGGCGCGCAGGCGTTCGAGGTTCTCCCAATGGCTGGGCAGCGCCGGTTGGCCGTCTACCAGCAGGAAGTAGGCGAAGAAGTCGAGCCGGCGCGACGCGGTGAGCGCGGTGTCGAGCATGCGCAGCGTGCCGGCCGCCGAGTTGCGCGGGTTCTTGTAGAGTTCCAAGCCCGCCTCGGCCCGCTCAGCATTCAACCGTTCGAACGCCGTGCGCGACATCAGAACCTCGCCGCGCACCTCGAACTTGGGCCAGGGACTATTGACCACCATGGGCAGGCTGCGGATGGTACGGGCGTTCTCCGTGACGTCCTCGCCGACCTGACCGTCCCCGCGGGTTATGGCGAGCGTCAAACGGCCATCCTCGTACTGCGCGGCCATGGATAGGCCGTCGAGTTTCAGTTCCGCCACGTAGCTGTAGGCCTCGCCCGCCAACAGCTCGCGAACGCGCCGGTCGAACTCGGTCAACTCCCCTTCGTTCAAGGCGTTGTCGAGGCTCAGCATCGGCGAGGAGTGCCGGACTTTGACGAACCCCTCACGCACCGCGCCACCCACCCGCTTCGTCGGCGAGTCGGGCGTGTCAAACTCAGGGTGTGCGTCTTCGAGCGCCTTGAGCCGCCGCATCAATCCGTCGTATTCGGCATCCGAGATCTCGGGGGCGTCCAGAACGTAGTACAGGTGCTCGTGACGCCGCAGTTCGGCGCGTAGAGCTTCGATTTCGTCCGGGACAGCACGCATGGGATAGGGCTCCATAGCTCAGGTCTCTATAATCGTACCGAAGGGGGCGATTCGTCATACCGACTCAACGTCCGGTTTTCGTCGTATACAACCCGCAGGCGGGCAAGATGCGCCGCCGCCCTGAGCTATTCCAGCAGGCGATCGACAGATTGCGCCAGAAATGGCCGGAGATTCATACCTTTCCGACCGAAGGTCCGCAGACCGCCGGGGGCATCGTGTCCCGATGCATCGCGGAAGGCGCGGGGCTGATTGTGGTGGCGGGTGGCGACGGCACGATCAACGAGGCGGTGGAAGGAGCGGTCGGAACGGACGTGCCGTTCGGGTTTCTGCCGTTTGGCACGGCAAACGTACTCTCCAACGAATTGCGCATGGGCAACAACCCCGTACGCGCGGCCGAATTGCTGACCCATTCCACGCCTGTGCCGGTGTCTTTGGGGCGGATGACCACGGAATCAGGTTCGCGCCTGTTCCTGTGCATGGCGGGCGCGGGTTTGGACGCGCGGATCGTGCGGATCGTGAATCCGAAAGTGAAGTCCGCGCTGGGGAAATACGCCTACTGGCTGTACGCGTTCGAGCACGTGGGACGCCGCCTGCACCAGTTTCGAGTGCGCCTGTGCGGCCGTGAGTACGTGACCAGCTTTGCGTTGATCAGCCGGGTACGGAATTACGGCGGGGACATTGAGATCGCTAAGCGCGCGAATCTGATGGAAGACCATTTTGCGGTGGTCTTGTTTGAGGGCCTCAGTTCGTCGCGCTACTTGAAGTACTTCGCGGGCGTCCTGTTCAACAACCTCGATCGGATGAGCGGCGTCCACCTGCTGGAATGCACCAGCGTCGAACTCGAGCCGATCGAGGGCAGCAAGCTCGACCTGCAACTGGATGGGGAGCACATGGGGTTTGGCGCGGCGCGCTACGAGATTGTCGAAGCCGCCGTGCGACTGCTGATCCCGGCGCCTTACCTCAGCGTGATGACGCCGGCCACGGTGCGCCTGCAGTACGAAGCGTTTTAGGCACAGGGTCGTTACTGAGTTGCATGCCAGATCCTACCGCTCCCTCACGGTCGCGGCTCCGATCCGGAACGGAGCCGCGACCGTGAGGGAGCGGTAGGATCTGGCTCTGCCCACGGCTTGGAATCGGGCGCACGATATTTTGCCACCACTCCCTGGCGGCTGCGGCTCCGAATCGGGGCGGCCGCTGACGATACAATACAAGGCACAGTGACGCCAGACGTTTCGCCCGCTATTGAAATACGCGAATTGCGTAAAGTTTACGGCGACAAGGCCGCCGTGGACGGTTTGAGCCTGTCGGTACCTCGGGGCTGCTTCTTCGGCTTCCTGGGGCCCAACGGCGCGGGCAAGACGACCACGATTCGCATGTTGATGGGGCTGGCTCCCGCCACCTCCGGTTCGATGAACCTGCTGGGGTTGCGCATGCCGCAGGATGCGGTCGCGATCAAAGGGCGCATCGGACTGGTGCCGGACGACACGCTGCTGTTCGATCACCTGAGCGGGCCGGAGTTCGTCCACTTCGTAGGTCGGATGTACGGCCTGGAGATGGATACTGTGCGGCAGCGGACCAAGGAGCTGATCCAACTTTTCGAGCTCGAATCGGCGGGCCGCAAGCTGATCGCGGACTACTCCAAAGGCATGCGCAAACGCGTCGCGATGGCGGCCGCGCTGATCCACAAACCCGATCTGTTTCTGCTGGACGAGCCGTTCGAAGGCGTGGACGCAGTCGGTGCGCGACTGATGAAAGAGATCCTGCTGGAACAGGCGCGGCGGGGCGCGACCATCTTCCTGACCTCCCATGTCCTCGAAGTCGTCGAGCGATTGTGCGAGCGAGTCGCCATTATCAATGCCGGGCGGTTGGTGGTGGAAGGCACGCTGGATGAATTGCGCTCCGGGGCGGAAACGCTGGAGGACATGTTCGTGCGGGCGGTTGGCGCCGAGGCGCGCACGAACGAGACGCTGGGCTGGCTGTAACGGTAAGCATGCTCAAGAACCTCATGCCGGCGAACCCATCCACTTTGATCCAGGTACCCTACGGTAGCGCCGGGTGCTGGGCGCGCTTCGGCGAGCGGCGTCGAGACTCATCCCGACGCCCGGCGCGTTGCTGCGGGAAGCGGGCAGGAGTGCCGGTGCGGCACGCCATAGCATGCTGCACGGGAGGACTGTCATGATCTTCGATCAACAGACCCGGGTGATCGTCTGGGCCCAATGGCGTTCCATCTTCAACCGCTTCCCACGCGAGTCCAAGTCCGGCCTCGTCTTCACCTGGTTTTTCACGCTGCTCTGGTACGCCGGATTCGCTTGCCTGGGAGTGCTGGCGGCCTGGGGCCTGCCCCTGACCAAGGACCACAAAACCCTGCTGCACATTGTAGATGTCGGCCTGCTGGTGGCATTCCTTTACTGGCAGTTTGTACCACTGCTGATGGCCTCGGGCGGACTTTCGCTCGACCTCAAACGACTTCGGGTTTATCCGATCCCAGATAGCCGTATGTTCGGCATCGAAGTGATCCTGCGCGCAAGCACCTGCGTGGAGGTGCTGCTGGTGCTTGTCGGAGCCACCATTGGACTCTGGCGCAGCCCGATCGCACCGTGGTACGGGCCGCTGTTCTTCCTGCCTTTCGCCGTGTTCAACCTGTGCCTGTCTGCCGGGGTCCGGGATCTGTTGACGCGACTGATGCGAAAGAAGGGCGTGCGCGAGTTCGTGGTGCTGGGCTTCGTGCTGCTGACACAGGTTCCGAACGTGCTCGTACACATGGTTCCACAAGAGAAGCTATCCGCTTACGCCAAACAATATTCGGCAATCAGCGCCATGTTGCCCGTGCCGTGGCAGTGGACGGCCCGGCTGGCGGTCGGCGAAATCTCGCTGGCAGCGGTGGCCGGGCTGACGCTGTGGGTGGCCCTGGGAGCGTGGTTTGGCTACTCCCAATTCCGCCGCGGACTGCGCTTCGACGAAGCGGCCGCCGAAAGCGCGAATCGAGCACCAACCACCAACAGTAATCGCATCCCGCTGTTGGAACGACTCGCCGACTTGCCGCTGAAGATCTTCCCGGAGCCGCTGGCCACGCTGGTCCAGAAAGAGTTGCTGACGCTGCCGCGCGTGCCTCGCTTCCGGATGTTGTTTTTAATGGGCTCGATCTTCAGCCTGGTCGTGTTCGTCCCGTTCCTCTGGCAGCCGGGCGGTGCGCCCACGCACGGCTTCATGCGGCAGAACTTCCTGACCTTCGTCATTCTGTATTCGATGCTGCTCCTGACCGAGCCGTTGTTCGCGAACGTGTTTGCCTACGACCGTAAAGCCGCCCAGGCCTACTACGTGCTGCCGGTTCGCTTCTCCACCGTGCTGATCGCCAAGAACCTGACTGCGGGCTTGTTCATAGTGCTGGAAATCCTGGTGGTGTGCCTGCTGACGAGGCTGTTCGGCGACACGATCGGCACGCTGCAGTTGTTCGAGGATCTGGCGACGGTGCTGGTGTTCGCGGCGTTCCTGATTTCGGTGGGAAACCTGACCTCCATCCGCTACGCACGTACCGTGGACGCGTCGAACCCGTGGCGCGGGAAAGGCAGCGGCAAGGGCGGCGGATTGCTGATGCTGGTGTACCTGGCAACCGCGCCGGCCGCGGTCTGCGCGCATCTGGCGCGGTACGCGTTCCAAAGCGAATGGGCGTTCTTCGCGGTATTGGGGTCGGCTTTTTTCATCGCTGTGCTAACTTACAGCGTGACGTTTGACAGTGCGCTGGAATCGGCGGACAAGGATCGCGAGAGGTTCCTGGCGGCGTTGGGAGAAGGCGAGAGTGTGATCGGCTGATGCTGGGGACGGAGCCGCCATCACCAGTTGTGGCGCACGCTTCAGCGTGCTGTGCCGGCTTCAGCCGGCATGGAACCGGACGTCGACAGGAGTGTCGACGCTGCGCGCTAAAGCGTGCGCCACAAGCGATGATGCGGACGCTGATTTTGCTGCTTGCAATGCTGCCGCTGCAAGCCGCCTGGGTGGAGCTGAAGCACGGGCCGTTCGTGGTTTACTCCGACGCCGGAGCAGAGCCCGCACGCGTCGCGCTGAACCACTTGGAACAGTTCAGGTTCGCGGTTGGCGAAGCGGTAGGCAAGCCCGAGCCGCTGCTGGCCTGGCCAATCACCGTGGTGGTGCGCAAGCCCGGCAAGGGCGCGACTGCTCCGTTTTTCGGATTTTCCCGCGACGGCTGGATTCTGGCCTGGCCCGCCGGCTCACAGCCGGACGCGCGGGTATTCCACGACCTCGCCAAGGCGATCCTCGAAGGCAACCTGGTCCGCCCGATGGCACCGGGCTTCGAAGCCGCCATCGCCTCGCTCTATTCCACGCTCGAAGTGCACGGGCAGCGCTGGACGCTGGGCACGCCTCCGCAGCAGTCCGACCGCACTCTCGAATGGGCGCTGCTGCACCGCTTGGCGGTCACCGAGGAGAGCACTTCGCGTTGCCGGGTGTTCCTGTCGAACCTGGCCAACGGCGCGGAGGAGGAGATCGCGTGGCGCAACGCGTACGGACAACCGACCGGCGGTCCGTGGAGCCCCAAAATGCGGGACGCCGCCAGCGCGTACCTGAAGGCCGGCCAGTTCGGGACGAAAATTCTGCCGGCGAAACTGATTGTAGAGCGGGAGTTGCACGACCTCCCTGCCCTGCCGTCGCGCATCCGGTTGCTGCCCGGCGATCTGGCGCTGGGAGGCGGGGCCCCGCCCGCCGAAATCCGGGCCGCGTATGAGACGGCGCTCAACGAAAAAGCATCGCCCGCGGGACACGAGGGCCGTGCGCTGGCATTACTACTACAGAACAAGCCGGAAGATGCGCGCGAGGATCTGGTGGCCGCTACCGCGCTGGATGGCGCAGGTCCGCGGGCCTGGTACGAATTGGCGCGCCTGGAGAAAGACCCGGCGGAGAAGCTTAAGCTGCTGCAAGCAGCCGTCAAGCTGAACATCCGCTGGGCCGAGCCGTTTCTGGAACTGGCCGCGATGGAGCCGGGGCCCGTGCGGCGCGAAGTCCACTTGAAGAAGGCTGCGGAACTGCAGCCGCGCGACACGCAGATTTGGCTGCGCCTGGCGCAGACGCAATTCGACCTGCAGCACTTCGCCGACGCGGAGAAGTCGATGCGAGTTGCCCTCGACGCAGCTGCGGACGAGGCATCACGGCTCGAATTGACGAAACGGTTCGAGGACTTCCAGCAGATGCGGGGCGACGCCGAAGCAGCAGCACGCAAGCGCTTGAAGGACGAGGACAAGGCGGAGTTGGAGCGGCTGAGAAACGAGGCGCTGGCGAACGTGCACAAGGCCGAAGAAGCGGCCAACGCGAAGGCCGGCGGGGTGAAGGCTGGGAAGGTCGTACCCTGGTTCGAAGGCCCCCCTCAGCAGTCGGTCACGGCGAAATTCAAACAGTTCGACTGCCTGGGCAAGCGCGCGCGGCTGGTGCTGGACCGGGAGGACAAGCCGCTGCGACTGTTGATCCCCGACACGACTCAGGTGCTGATCGTTGGCCCGGACGGAACTGAAGGCGGCGAGGCCAAACTCGGCTGTGGGGCGCAGCGCCCGGCGCGGCGTGTCAAGATCGAATATGTCGCCCGGCCAGACAAGGCGGCGGGCACTTCGGGCGACGCGGTTTCGATCCAGTTCCTGGCGGCGGAAGCGCCGTAGTTCGACGGCGGGATGCCGGCAGTAGGGCACACCTCGAGTGCGGAGTTTGGCGGCTTGAATTCACAATGACGATGCCCAACTCCGACAGCGCCCGCAGCGGCTCCTGGCGCTGGATCGCCATCGCCGTCATCGCCCTCTCGTCGTCATTGAACTTCCTCGACCGGCAGGTGCTGGCGGCGCCGTTGGCCGGGCTGTTTATCGACCGGCTTGGATTGAGGCTGGGAACGTCGTTGGCGGTGGCAGGGTGGTCGCTGGCTGGACTCACCACCGGCCTCACTTCGACCCTCGGACAACTGACGGTGTGCCGGTCCGTGCTGGGCATTGCGGAAGCCGGCGGGATTCCCGGCACCGGCAAGGCGTGCGCCATCTACCTGAAGCCGCAGGAGCGGGCCTTCGGCAGCGGGATCACGCAGATGGGGCTTTCCTTCGGAGCGATCGCCGCACCGCTGCTGGCCGAAACCTGCTCGCGCGTCTGGGGCTGGCGGTCGGCGTTTATGGTTGCGGGGGCGCTGGGTTTCGTGTGGATCCCGCTGTGGATCTGGATCAGTGGACGTGCAGGGGGAACGGGCCGGATGCGCCACAATGCGGTCGGCGGTGCCGGCGCCGAAAGAGAATTCCAATCGGAGGACCCGACGCCGTCGTGGGCATCCGCCCCCCCCGGGGGGCCCAAACCGAAACCCTATAACGCGAGCGCCATCCTGACCGATCGGCGTTATTGGGCCATCCTGACGGCGAATGTACTGTCGATGTTGGCCTACAGTTTGTGGGTGAACTGGACGACCGTATTCCTAGTGCGTGTTCACCACATGCCGCAGCATCTGGCCAACACGCAACTGGCCTGGATACCGCCGGTATTCGCTTCGGCGGGAGGGCTGTTCGGCGGTTGGCTGGCCATGCGCTGGTTCGACGGCAAGAACATTTTACAAGCTCGCATGAAGGCAATTCTGGCCAGCTCGGTACTGCTGTTGGCAACGGCGCTGGTTCCGCTCGCGCCCTCAGCAGGGTTGGCGACGGCATTGATTTGCGTTTCGTTTTTCGCCTGCGTCCTAGGGAGCGTCAACATCTACTCGCTGCCGCTGGACATCTTCGGGTCCGCACGGGCAGCGTTCGCGGTGTCGGGACTGACCAGCGTGTACGGGTTGGTGCAGGGAGGCTTCTCGTCAGTGGCCGGGCGCGTGGTGGAGGCCCACGGTTTCGCGCCGCTGTGCATCGCCGTGGCGCTATGCCCGCTTGGGGCATGGCTGGTCCTGCGACTGGCCCTGCGCGCGGAATTGAGGGGGCTAGCACTGCCGGTATGAGCCGCGCGGCCATCACAATCCGGCGTATGGAGCCGGGCGACCTACCGGAAGTGGAGCGCATCCAGACCTCCTCGCCCGAAGCCTCGCAATGGAAGCCGGAAGACTATTTGCACTACGAGAGCATAGTGGCCGAACTGGCCGGCCGCATCGCTGGATTCGCCGTGGCGCGGCGCCTGCCGCCCGATGAAATCGAGATCCTGAACGTGGCAACAGGTCCTTCGTCCCGCCGGCAGGGAGTGGGCAAGGCCCTGCTGCGCGAACTGTTAAATCTGCACGAAGGCGTTCTGTTTCTCGAGGTCCGCGAATCCAACTCCGCCGCGCGCGCACTCTACGAAGCGGCGGGGTTTAGGGAGGCGGGAAGGCGCAAGAACTACTACGCGAAAGCCGGGATTCCCGCAGGCTTGCGAGAGGATGCCGTTGTCATGAAATTGCAAAAGTGATACGTTTTGGGTACGGCAGGACTGAGAGGCATGCCACCTGTCTCTGCCAGGCCGCCGGACCTGGCGGGTCGGCCCTCGTAGAGGACACGGCCAGGCATGGAGCCGATGTGGAAAATGCGTGAAGGAGAACCAGACCGAACATGGAGAACAAGGCTCTCGAAGAAGCGAAGGCGTACCTGATGCAGTCAAGCGAGGAATACCGGACCATGGCAGGGAAACATGCCGAATACTCGGCGCTCCTGGATGCCATCGAAGCGAAACCGCGCATGACGGAGGAAGACGAGATAGAGGAGCATAAGCTGAAAAAGCTCAAGCTGCACCTCAAGGACCAGATGCACGAAATGGTGAAACGCTATCAAACCCAAACGGAGGTGGCTTAACTTCACCTCAGTCCGCTGGAGGGCAGTCGCCCTGCAGGTACACGCAATGGAATAATGCCCCGGCCTTGCTCCGGGGCATTTCCTTTTTCAGGCCCTATTCCCAGACCCTGTCCAGGTTCTTTCCGGCTCTCCAACTCGCCTCAAGCCTACCCGTTTTCTACCCGCAGTCCAGGATTTCGTCCACCCTGAGCGCATTTGAACTCCGGATCGACTTCGACTTCGTATCCGCTCACCAGGCGGTTCGTCTCGTTGGCCATGCCCACAACGGCCATCAGTTCAGCAAACATCTCGTCGTTCATGCCCAGGGCTCGCGCGGCCGCTTTGTGCGACGCAATGCAGTAAGGGCAGGAATTCGTAGTGCTGACCGCGATGTAGATGAGTTGTTTGGTAAGGGGGTCCAGAGCGCCAGGGGCCATCACTTCCTTGATGCTCTCCCATGTGCGTTTCAGCGTGGCCGGATCGTTGGCGATGGCCTTCCAGAAGTTGTTGATCCAATCGGTCTTACGCACTGCCCGAAGGTCGTCGTAGACGGCTCGGACTGCGGGACTGGCATCGGCATATTCGATAAGTTGCATGGTGTCGAAGGCTGCTCCTGCGGGACATTATCGCCTGCTGGAGGTTGCAGCGAGGGCTATTGGATTGAGCACACTCGAAAACGGAAGTGCGCTTGCGTGCTAAAACGGGAAGACCAGCTGAAGGGGAATCAGCATACATGCAGATATTAAGAAACCTGACCGAAGACCTGGCTCCAGCGGCGCCGTTGGATCCCTCCAGCATCGCGTTCGGCAAGACGTTCAGCCCGCATTTCTTCGTGGCAGATTACCGCAATGGCGAATGGGCAGGAGCCCGCATTGCTCCCTTGGAGTCGTTTTCACTGCACCCCGGAGCGCTCGTGCTGCATTACGCGCAAGAGGTTTTCGAGGGCATGAAGGCGTTCCGTCAACCTGACGGCGGCGTGGCGCTGTTTCGCCCCGAAATGAACGCCCGCCGGTTTCAGGCCTCAGCCAGGCGAATGGCCATGCCGACGGTGGAGGAAGGGCTATTCCTGAATGCGGTACTCGGCCTGGCCGACGCCGACCATGCCTGGGTGATGGAGTATCCGGGCAGCCTGTACATCCGGCCGGCGATGATCGCCACACAGCCCTACATCGGGGTCAGCAGTTCCAACGAGTACAAGTTCTTCGTCGTCACTTTGCCCGCGGGCAAGTACTTCGCCAACCATGACCCCGGCCCGGGCGCAGTGGACGTCCTGGTGGCCGAATCGATGGTCCGGGCGTGGCCCGGTGGCACGGGAAACGTGAAGACGGCCGCGAACTACGCGATGACTCTCCAGATCACCGCGAAAGCGATTGCGGCAGGCCTGAGTCAGGTGCTGTTCCTGGACGCATCGCCCGAACGGCGGGTCGAAGAACTGGGCGGGATGAACGTGATGTTCGTGGAGGACGGCGGGCTGGTGACGCCGCCCCTCGGCGGGACCATTCTGCCTGGCATCACGCGCGACAGCGTGATTACGTTGGCCAAGGACGAGGGCATCGCGGTGCGGGAGTATGCCTACTCGCTGGTCGAACTGATCGCCCGCGTCAAGAGCGGCCAGATCACGGAAGCGATGGCGTGCGGGACGGCGGCAGTGGTGACAGGAATCCGGACGCTGTGCTTTGAGAATGGGCTCAGGCTGCCGGTCGGAAATGCGCGGGGCCGGGGCGAAATCTCAAACAGGCTGTTCGAGCAGCTTCAGGGGATTCAGTACGGCCGTCAGCCTGACAAGTTCGGCTGGCTGCGCCGCGCCGCAAGTGCGCAGTCCTAAAAGCCAATTTCGCCCGGCGCCGGGGCCAAGGTCCGACAGGCTTTTAGTGCCAACGCGCCTAGCCAATCGTCCGGCTCAAGCCTCTGGTTCGAGAGCAGCCAACTGCCGGTCGATGTACTCCAGTTCCGCGCGAAGTTGCAGCCGAAAGCGTTCGTTTCGGGCTGTGGTGAGTTCGTTTGAGACACGCGAACGATCCAGCATCAACGAAACTCGTTTGTTAGCGAGTTCGCGCTCCAAATCGTTGAGATCGTGAGGGTCTTGCTGGCGGACAGACGCGTGAACTCCAGTAATCTGCGATTCAACGTCCTTGCTCTCCCAACCTCGGGCCATGTTTTACTTGGCCTCCTGCTTCCAGTCTACCTCCGGGCAGGCGTGGACAAGCGGTTTCGGGGAAAATGAAGCTCTTTTTAGAAAACAAAATCGCAGCTTGCTTCGTATATGCAAAAGAGAGACTAGGAGAGTCCCCCTATATGAAGCCGCAAGCCCTGTTCTCGCTGCTGTTGGTGGCCATTTTGTTGTGCACCGGCTGTGTCTGTAACAACAACGCCGCCCAAGCCCGGGAGGAGGCGCGCCAGGCGGCCGAGGAGGCCCGGGAGCAGGTCCGGCAGGCCGCTGAGGAAGTGCGCCGCGCCGCCGAGGAAGTTGGCGAAGAGTCCCGCCGCGCCGCGGAGGAAGCGCGCACCCAGGTGCAGCAAAGCGCGGACGAGACGCGCCGAGCGCTGGACGAGGCGCGCGCAAACCAGCGCCAGTCTCTCGAAGAGTCTGAAAACGTAAAGCGCGAGACCGCGCGCGCCGCCCGGGAGACCGTCCGCGCAGAGCGCGAATCGGAACGCAGATCGAACCAGTCTGAAGAGCAGTAACCGCCAGCAACCGGCGCCAGGTATCTTCGACCTCGAAGCGCCGCCCGAGTTGGAGCCGCCGTAGCCTCTCAAATCGCGGAGGGCGTGTAGCGCGACAAATTGAGGTGACAAATTGAGGTGACGCTCTTACGGGTGGTCGAGGTGATAGAATCGCCGGGAACCTCCACACCGGAGAACGCCCCCCATGAAAACATCGAGCCTACTCACCATCCTCCTCGCTGGAGCCACGTTCGCGTCGGCACAACCCCAGCCGCCGCAGAACCTCCGCTGCGAGTATCTGACTAATCCAGAAGCCGTGGACTCGGCGCCGCCACGCCTCTCCTGGCAGCCCGTCTCGACCGTTCGCGGCAACGTGCAGACGGCCTACCAGATCCAGGTTTCGAAAGACGCGTCGATCACCGCGGGAGACGTTTGGGACAGCGGTGAAACCAAGAGCGCGCAGTTCGTGAACGTGGCCTATGCGGGCAAGCCGCTGGAAAGCGGCAAAACCTACTTCTGGAAGGTCCGCTCCTGGGACAAAGCCGGAACCGTGAGCGAGTGGAGCAGCGTGGCGCGCTTCGGCACAGGCCTGCTCAAGAGCAGCGACTGGAAGGGCAAATGGATCGCGGGCGGCAACGCTTTGCGCAGGGAATTCAAGCTAACCGGCAAGGTGGTGAGCGCGAAGGTTTTCATCGCCGCAGCCGGCTACTACGAGTTGCACGTCAACGGAGTCCGCATCGGCGATCACGTGCTCGATCCCTCAAACACGACGTACGCCGAGCGGGTGTTGTACAACGCCTATGACGTGACCCATTTCGTGCGCCAGGGCGGCAACGCGCTCGGCGTGCTGCTGGGCGAAGGCTGGTACGCCAATCGCATCGCGCTGGTGCAGTTGAACGTCGAACTCGAGGGTGGCCAGAAGATCGAGGTCTCCAGCGATTCGTCGTGGCAGGCGGGCGGCAGCCCTATCACGCAGGACAGTTTGTACGACGGAGAGAGCTACGACGCGCGCCTGGAGCAGCCCGGCTGGGACAAGGCCGGGTTCACGGGCGCAGGCTGGAAGGCCGCCGAGGAAAAGCCCGTCCCCACCAAGATCGTCAGTGCCCAGATGATGCCGCCCATCCGCGCTTTGCAGGAGATGACTCCTAAGCGCATGACCAGTCCCAAACCGGGCATGTTCGTCTACGACCTCGGCCAAAACTTCTCCGGCTGGGTACGGCTGAAGGTGAGCGGCCCGCGCGGCACTGCGGTGAAGCTGCGCCACTCCGAATTGCTGTATGAAGACGGCACATTGAACGTCGAGAACCTGCGCGCCGCGCGGGCCACCGACACCTACACCTTGAAGGGCGAGGGCACGGAAGTCTATGAGCCGCGCTTCACCCAGCACGGCTTTCGCTATGTCGAGGTCACCGGCTATCCCGGCACGCCACCCATGGATGCGGTTCAGGCCCGCGTGGTGCATAGCGACGTCGCGCCCATCGGCGGCTTCTCGTCCTCGAAGGAGATCCTGAACCAGATCCAACACATCGTGCAGTGGGGCATCACGTCGAACCTGATGTCAATGCCGACCGACTGCAACCAGCGCGACGAGCGCATGGGCTGGATGGCGGATGGCCACCTTTATGCCGAAGCGGCCATGTACAACTTCGACATGGCGGCTTTTTACACAAACTGGCTGCAAGACATGCACGATGCCCAGGCCGCCGACGGCAGCGTGCCCGACACCACTCCGCGAGCTCGTTTTGCCCAGGGTCCGGCCGACCCGAGTTGGGGCGCGGCCTACCCGCTCGTGCTCTGGTATTCGTATCAGCAGTACGGCGACCGCCGTCTGCTCGAACAGCACTTCGACGGCATCCGCAGATGGTCCGACTTCCTGTGGAGCAAGAGCAAGGACGGCACGACCGATTTCATCAAGTACGGCGACTGGGTGCCCGTCGATTTCACGCCCGGGCCGCTGGTCTCCACCGTGTACAGCTACGTCGCCACCGACATCGCGGCGAAGACGGCACAAGCCATCGGCAAGACCGCCGAAGCAGACGCGTTGCGCCAGCGCGCCAACGCGATCAAGGACGGCTTCAATAAACGCTTCTGGAACGCAGCGGAGGGTTACTACGGCAACGGCACGCAGGGTTCGCAGATCCTGCCCCTGGCCTACGGCATGGTGCCCGACGACCTGCGCGGCAAGGCCGCCGGCTACCTGCGGAACCAGGTGGTTTATCACAACGATTCGCACCTGACCACGGGCATCTTGGCCACGAAGCACGCGCTGCCTGTCCTCGCGAAATTCTCAGGGCTCGACTTGGCCTACGATGTGGCTATTCAACGTTCGTTCCCTAGTTGGGGTTACATGATCGACAACGGCGCGACCACCATCTGGGAACTGTGGCAGAAGAAGGAAGGCCCTTCGATGAACTCCCACAACCACGCCATGTTCGGGGCTATCGGCGACTGGTTCATGACCGATCTCGCCGGGATCAAACTGGTGCCCGGCGGGGAGGGTTGGGAGAAAGTCGTGATCCACCCCGGAGTCGTCCGCGAACTCAAGTGGGCTTCGGGCAATTTCGAAACGCTGCGCGGCAAAGTGCTCTCGTCATGGCAGCGTACCGACGACGGCTTGAAGCTTGAAGTTATGGTGCCATTCGGCTCCACGGCAGAGATCGTAATCCCGAAACTGCAGCTCAATAACGTGGCACTGTCCGAGGGCGGCAGAACGATCTGGCAGGCGAAGAAAACGACCGAGTCGGTTGAAGGTGTGACCTCCGTGAAAGAGGATGGTGGGGAGATCGTGGTCGAAGCCGGCTCGGGCCGGTATCTCTTCGAACTGAAGGGCAACTGAACAGGGGCTAGCTTCTGAGTTGACGGCGCGTTGTCGGTCGCACGCGCCTTCAACTCCAGTCGCTTTACCAGAGCGCGCCCCAGAGTTCAAGGCTCCGGCGGCGCTGCTATGACGGGCGGCGGCCAGGTTCCTGAGTGATGAGGTGAAACCGCACCGGCCTGGCTACTTCTTCTTCGTCTGATCGAAGCTGAACCGCACTCCGGTCGTGAACAGCACGTCATTCCCTTTGCGACCCGGCAGCGGGTCTGTTTGGTACCGATCGTCTATGCCGAAATTCCATTCCAGGAACTTGTAGATCGGCATGCTCGCAGTTGTATCGAAATTCAAGCGGAATTGCCCCGTTTCGCTCATGTTCGGATAGATCTGCAGGCGCTCGACCACATTAAGCCGTGACAAGAGTTTGATGGCGAACTCCTCAGTGCCCAGCACTTCCGCCGAGTTCCGATTCTCGCCAGTCGAGTATTTCTCATGGTCGTAAACAGCGCCACCGCCGAGGTCCAGATGCCCCTTCTTGCTCTGCCAGGCGTGGTAGCCCAGACCGCCGCCGAAGACACTTCGCAGGTCCAATCCAAGAAACTTGTCGTAGTCGTAATCGGTGGTGCCGAACACAAACATCTTCGGGGAAAAGTCGCGATCCAGACGGAACCCGCCGCCAATGCGATTGGCCGTCTCCCCGTATGGTAAGGTCGTGCTCTGTGTCGCATAGACCTGGCTAAAGTAGAGCGTCATCTTGTTCTTGCCCGCGGCTCGCGCGACGCCCGCACTGGTGTTGAAAGTCGTCGCGTTCGAGTTGCCTGACGCCTCGGACAAACCAAAGGCCAGCGAGCCAGCCCAGAAGTCGAGCAACTTGGGATGGTGCTGACGCTCGTCCTCACGCTGCCAGGCTTTCTGATTGTCGTCGTCGCGAATGGCGGCCACTTCCGCAATCTTCGTGTGCGCCCCCCCCTCGACGTTGACAGTGTCCCCGGTCAGGGAGACTTTGCCGCGGGATTGGTCGCCGCCTTTCAGCGCGACATTCAGAGGTGCGTCGCTGGTCATAGCGGCTACGGCGATCAGGTCGATTTTGACTTCGCCGGCATAGTCGGTCTTGACCACCACGGCACTTCCGTCGGTCTTCAGTATTTTGCCGCTGATGCGATCGCCGTTCTTCAGCACGATCGCGTCGGCAAACAGCATTGAGGCGAACATCGCGGCGATGAGCAATCGCAATAGTGAAGTCATTTCAAAAAGATCGCACGCAATCGGCCGGTTGGCTAGCTCATTCGTGCAGCTGGTTTCCGAAAGATCAGCTCCACAACTCGTGCACGAAATCACCGTGTGTTCTCAACTCGAGGTCGCCGCGGATCTCGGCTCAGGCGCTAGCGTTGTCCTCCGGGATTTGCGGGCGGGCTGGCGGGCAGTGGTATCCCAGGCCGCAAGGTGCCCGTCGCAGGCGGAAGCGCAGGAGGAGTTTGCGGTAGCGCCGGCAGCGGCTTGCCCGAATCGGCTGGATGCTCGCTGGTGGAGGCCGCTACCCCTGGCTTCCTCCGCAATTCGATCGAATTGCCGGTACCAACCGCAATCACTCGCAAGTTCTCCTCGGTCACATCCCGGCCACGCACGATGTGCGGAGTGACCGCGAAAATGATCTCGTTCTCCGTGCGCTGCTTGTTTTCTTGCGCGAACAAGTACTTCAGCAGTGGGATCTTGCTCACCCAGGGATAGCCGCTCAGAGATTGCGTCTCGGTGTCCTCCAGGATGCCCCCGAGCAAGTTCACCTCGCCATCCACGAGCCTTGTTTCATGCTCGATCCGGCGCTGGCCGATGATCGGTTGTGTGATTCCGCCGATGGTCTCCGAACCGGTGACTGAAGAGATCTCCAATGTCATCTTGAGAGTCACTTCGTTGTCGGAGTGTATATGCGGAGTGATGTCGATATTCACGCCGACATCCAGATACTGGAATTGGGTGCTGACCGGACTCACGCCGCCCGCGGAAACGAGACCGGTTTGGAACGAACCAGTCGCGATCGGGACGCGGTCGCCGATCCTGAGTGTTGCCTTCTCGTTGTTCAGAGCGCGAATCTCGGGATTCTGCAGGAGCTTGGTATTGCTGTCGGTAGACAGGGCCGTAAAGGACCCTCCGGCGACGCTGAACGAGAAACTGCCGGCAGTCCATCCCGTACCGGTGCTGGTCGATCCAGAAGCCCCGCCCGACAGGACCCCTATGCCCGCGGACGTCGGCACGTTCGTGCCCAGAGTGCGCACCTGATTGCGGCTCACCTGCATCACGGCGATGTCGATGATGACCTCGGACTTAGGCTTGTCGATGTTGGCCAGCAGCTTTTCGGCTAACAACAACTGATCCTGAGTACCGCGGATTACGAGTGCGTCTTGCGCCTGAATCAGTTGAACACGGCTAACATCCAGCAACTGGCGGAGTACGTTAGCGGCATCCTGCAGTTCAGTTGGTGTGGTGACGTTGCGCAAATAAAACGTCCTCATTACGTTCTGTTCCAGCTCTTTGCGCTTGGTTGGGGAGTCGCCCGCTACGAAGATTGTGTTCGCAAGAACCGGCCGCCAGAAGGTCTTGGACTGCAGACGGACCATTTCCAGTGCCTCGCGCAGAGTCACATCGGTCAAATCGACGCTGATGCTCTGCGGATGGAAATCCGGATCCATGACCACGTTGATTCCGGCCAGCTTACAGATTGTTTTGTAGGCCATGTCAGAGTTCGCGGTCATGTGCAAAGTAATCGGAGCGTTCGAGAGCGGCCGCAACTCCACCGAGTCCTCGATCTCTTCGCTCAACTTGACCGCTTGAGGATTGACCTTGGGGAGCGTCTTCTGCCGCTCCTGGCGCCGGAGCATGTCCGCCGTACGCCTCAACTCCTGCTGCGCGATGAAGCTCGAACCGTCGATCTCTGTAGCCCGCTGGAACTGCGCCAAAGCCTCGTTAACGGCGCCCGTGTTGCGCAGAATCTGCCCGGTGTGGACATGCTGCGCGGCCGCGCTGAAGCGCATGTGCGTGTAGGCGGATAGATACTTCGCGTTGTTGGGCGCGGCCGTGTATGCCTGCTTGTAAAACGAGTAGGCCGTATCATAGTCCGATTGGTGCTCAGCCCGCACGCCGTTTTTGTAAGCACTGCTAGCGGTATCCGCGTAGGCCGGCAGACTCAGCGCAACGAGGGCAATTAGGGTAGCCAGCCGTGGACGATTGACCTTGATACCTATTTCGACCAAGTTGATTTCCTTCTCCAGACTTACTATTTTCGCCGCAGTCCCCTGCGCGGAAGTTTGCGGAAGCGCAAGGACACCGATGGTGAAGACCGGTTTCCTCCGCACCGCGGCCCTTAATGGGGATGAATCCGCCCTGCTGTTCGATGCGGATGGTTTGCCTTGAATTGGCAACTCGACCGGACGACGCCGCAGTCAGCAATCCCCGCTCCCGCATCTTTCAAGAAGTCTCAAGTCGGATGCGACGACCGACTGGGGTTCGCTACGGCCGATGTTCACAAGGCTGCTTCCGCGTCACTTGCCTTTCATCAGGAATGCGCGTGAAGAAATGCCACCACTGAGTTGACTGAAAATTCTGACATTTCTGCTTGGGCTTACCGTTGGACAAGGAGCAATGCACGGTCGCCATGCTAAGACTGCCGGATTCGAGTTGTGCGAAACTCCTTCTCAAGCGCAGGAATTGCCAGCTACTTCACTTAAGACACCTTAATCCAGATCTTAGAGAGGGCCCACCAACTCACGATTAGGGCATTCTGCCCCTCGAGCGATAAAAAGTGGCGCCCTGCCAGCCACGGTTCAACCGTTCCAGCGCTACGCGGTATCACCTGGTTATGCTTCCGCGGCGGGGATAATCCGCACGGCTTCGAATGGCAACGGCATGCACTCAAGTCGATGATTCCACACGACTACATCGCCCTCCGCGCATGGAGGACCAGTTCTCCTCCCAGCACTCCAGTTAGCCAGCAACCGGAGTTCAAAACCGCCACCAACCTAGGACGACTACGCTCGCGAAGGGAATGAACCGTTTCCCACAAGCGGGAAACTGATCCTCGTCGAGGATTCATTACGACTTAGCTGTGACTGCTGCGCATAGTTTCCAACCCCGATGTATTGCTAACTCTCGTGCTTACTATTTACTCTGTGGCTTTCAATTAACCGCACGCCGGAAGCGATTTTACTATGGGAACACTCGGAAACGAGAATTTTACATACTTTTTACAGCATACGACTTGACCTGCGAGCACACGCCGTAAGGGCGTATTCCACTGGTGTCACCAGAATCACATAGATGAGCAAATGGTGCTTCGGACACGCCTTCCGGTAGTCTCCAGCAGAGCATCGGAAGTTCTTCCACCGGCGGCGGAGGTCGAAACAAGTTGACCCTGGAGGCCGGTCGAATTCGAACCCTAGTGCAAGGTACCGCCTGTCCTGAAGGCGTGGGCCGCACAGCAGGCAGTGAACGAGTGCTCCGCCGACTGACATACCAGAACCACTTCTAGCAAAGCGAGTCCCCTGTTTGCATTTGCGCCAAGCAGTGCCCTGCGGGAACACGCGAGCAACGCGTAGGTGCGGCGCGTATTCCGTAACTGGTGCATCTCATTAGACTTAGCGTCCATTTCGCGGTGCCGAATACCAGGAATTCGTATAGCCGGCGACCAACTCCATCAGCGGTCCTGAACTCTGCGCGGGCATGCGCGCTGAGCGCCCGGCGCCTTAGGCGGAGCTTCCTCATTCGCGAGACAGCGCCCTGCTGCCGAGTCGTGGTGACAGCCTGCGTGGCCTCGCCGGCCGGCGTTATCCAGGCCCATTGCCAGCTTCGCCAACCCTCTGGGAGACCAATCGGGAGGCTGCTTAAGGCGGTAGTACAAAAGTACCCGTTGGTTCTAGAACCAAGCAATGGACAAAAGTCCGAATCACGCCGACGATCGGGGTCATCTACTGCTGAGCAAGCGTGTCGAAAGCCAGTGAACCAGCTATTCTCCGTGGTTCCGTGGCTCCTCCAAACTTCACGCAACAACTGCGAGGCTGGAGCTAAGTGCCCAATCGCCAAGCTCGGGAACGAAGCAGATAAAATAACTTGACTGTCGAGTTATGATAAGCCATAGTTATTCAATACGTCATTGCCCCACTTGCGAGGGGGGGGGCAACAACTGGGCTCATCAGAGAAAGTGGGATCACCTTTTCGGCAATTGTGGTTGGAGGTGAAGTCACCTTCCACATTTGGGTCAAGGTGTGCTGGGGTACCTTGGCTGTTGGCGAAGGCCGGCAGGGGATTCATTGGCGACAGTCGGACTGGGACCTTAACTGGAGAACGATAACTCGCCGAATGCAGGGCTGGGATACGAAGGGTTGGTTGAGTGCGTTGGAGCACCAATCGGACCTGCTATGGGAGAGTTATGATTCACGCGGGGCGGTAGAGTCCAATCGAGACTTGGAGGAGTGCGTGCGTCGGCTCATCGGAAGCAGGTCAGTCTAGACCCGATGTTTGCGTGTTGTGGGATGCAGGCGGGTATTTGTCAAACGACGTTACCTGCGAGGAGTGGCGTGATCGATTTATCCCGGAAACTGGGGATAGGCGTTTCCCGGGATGGTACAGGCAGTGTGTCCCTTGAGGGGGGGAACACATATGAACACCGTAATGGCTCGTGCGTGTCCAGAGCAATGCGCTAACCCGTGTTGTAGTTCTGCATTCAAGAACTCAACCGTGGCCGCATCCCGCAAGAATGCGGATAACCAACGTGGGACCTTGGTCGAAAACTGCCCATTGTTTAGCGGCGTTTTACCGTGCGAATACGCTGGAATCTGCGCCACAGCCCGTGTCAAGGAATTCGCGCGCGGCGAGATGCTTTACATGGAGGGCCAGACCGTTCGGCAGGTCATGCTGCTCACCTCGGGAATAGTAAAGATCACGCAACTTGGCCCGACCGGCACAGAAGCCATCTTGAGGCTAGGCGTGCCCGGCGACGTGCTGGATTCCGCCAGCCTGTTTGCCACGGGTAGCCACTGTGCGACGGCGCAAGCATTCCGTTTGTGCCATGCGCTGGTGTGGGATGCCCCCGACTTCAAAGTTGTCGTGGAGCGATTCCCCGTCTTGTATCGGAACATGGTGCGGATTCTCGGAGATCACCTGCTGCAGCTCGAAGAACGGTTCCGGGAAGTAGCGACCGAGCGAGTCGGCCCGCGGGTCGCCCGCCAACTCGTTCGACTGCAGGCTCAAATCGGACGGCAAGTAAACGGCGTCATCGAAATCGGTCTTTCGCGCCACGAACTCGCTCAAATGACCGGCACGACACTATTCACCGTGAGCCGTCTGCTGTCAGCGTGGGAAGCCCGCGGGATGGTAAGCAATCGTCGTGAGTCGGTTACCATCTGCGACATTGAATCGCTCATGGCGATCTCCGAGTAGTTACAAACTCTGTTCGGCGCGCCAGGTCTTCGGCCATGGGCATAGCCCCGGCAATGACCCCATTCTCAATAGCGCATGGCACTCCGTCCGCAACTGTTTGCGGTACGTCAAAGTCAGTCTGTGGCATGCGATGCCAAGTTAGAATGTGGGCCCTTGCCTATGTTGCATGGGCAAGCTAAGACAAGCGCGTCGGTCCGGGCCAATTGGATTGAGGGGCCAAATGCGAAACACAATACTTGCAATAGCGGTCATGGCGGCGATAGCGGCGTCGTACGGACTTGGCCGGTACAACTCGCGAACACAGAAGAGCGGCAAGACCGGGCGGCGTGTGATTTACTACTCCGACCCAATGCACCCGGCCTACAGATCGGACAAGCCAGGTATCGCACCGGATTGCGGCATGCAACTCGAACCGGTGTTCTCCGAGGAGGCCGGCAACGCGCAGCCAACCACGCTGATGGCCCACTTGCCAGCGGGAGCTGTTGGCATCGATGGCGCTACCCAGCAGTTACTGGGCATCCATGTCGCCCCAGTCGAAAAATCCGGCGCTACTCACACACTCCGCGTAGTGGGCCGCGTGGTTCCGCAAGACACTCGAGTGTACAAAGTCAATCCCGGAGTGGACGGGTTTGTGCGTGAGACCTATAACGACTCGGTGGGGCTGCTAGTCAAGAAGGACCAGAAGCTGGCGACCTATTACTCCCCGGACTTTCTGTCCGTCGCATCGGGGTTCCTGGCCGCTTCGCAAGGCGTGCCCGGTTCGGTCGGTAAGGATGGCTCACGCACTGTTCCGTTCCCCGGCGCCGTGTCCAAGCAAGGGGTGAGCAGTCTTCAGGGTTATACCGACCGTCTGCGCAATCTCGGCATGAGCGACTTGCAGATCAAGCACATGGCCGACAGCCACATGCTGCCCGACAGCATCGAAGTGCTCGCGCCTGCGGACGGCTTGATCCTCGCACGGAACATCTCGCCAGGACTGCATTTCGAACGTCAAATGGAGTTCTACCGAGTGGCCGACTTGAGCAAAGTCTGGGTGATTGCCGAAGTCTACGAACAGGAAGCGGCGGCACTGCGTCCAGGCGGCACTGCGGCAATCACGCTGAAGGACTCTGGACGTCAACTCCCCGCGCGCATTGCCGATAGCCTGCCGCAATCGGAGGCCGGTGGCGGAACCGTCAAACTGCGCCTCGAAGTCGACAACCAGACCTTCCTGCTGCGGCCAGACAAGTTGGTGGACGTCGAACTTCCGGTGCATATGGCGCCCGCAATCACGGTCCCACTCGACGCGCTGGTCGATTCGGGAGCGCACGCTCGTGTCTATGTCGAGCGCAGCGAAGGCACTTTTGAGCCGCGTGAAGTTGAAACGGGTTGGCGCTTTGGCGATCGGGTCGAGATCCGGCGCGGAGTTCAACCTGGGGAGCGCGTCGTAGTGGCGGCCACTTTCCTCGTCGATTCGGAGAGCCGACTGAAGGCCCCTTCGTCCTCGCCCTCGCCTACCCGCGTGAATGACAAGCCCGCCGGCATGCCCGAGCAACTGGCGGCGGCAAAAACGGTCAAGGATCCAAATTGCGGGATGCCTGTCGATCCGGCCAAAGCGAAAGCTTCGGGCAATACGCTGGCGGATCGCGGGGCCACCTTATACTTCTGCTCGAAGCAGTGTAAACAGGCTTTCCAGAATGATGCCGCGGCCACAGCCAGCGCGCGCCGTGGTGGAGCCGATGATTAACCGCATCATCGACTTCTCCGTCGAACACAAGTTGGCGGTGTTGGCTACCATCGCTATGGCCTGTGTCGTCGGCTGGTGGGCTATGCTCACGCTGCCGCTCGATGCCACACCGGACCTCAGCGACACACAAGTCATCATCTTTTCACATTGGGATCGTAGCCCCGATATCGTCGAGGATCAGGTGACTTATCCCATCGTCACGGCCATGCTCGGAGCGCCGAAAGTGAAGACGGTCCGGGGCTTCTCCGATTTCGGCTACTCCTACGTGTACGTGATCTTCGAGGAAGGCACCGATCTCTATTGGGCCCGCTCGCGCACCACGGAGTATCTCTCCAGTGTTCTCCCGCGCCTGCCTGAAGGGGTTAAGACTGAGCTCGGCCCAGACGCGACCGCGCTCGGCTGGGTGTTTCAGTATGCCCTGGTGGACAAATCCGGCAAGCACGATCTGGCCGACCTGCGCTCGTACCAGGACTGGTATTTGCGCTATTACCTGCGCTCAGTACCAGGGGTGGCCGAGGTTGCACCCGTCGGCGGCTACACACGCCAGTATCAAGTGAACCTGGACCCGAATAGACTGCGCGCGTACGGCATCCCGGTGAGTCGGGTAGTCGAGGCCGTCCGCAGCGGCAACAGCGAATCGAGCGGCAGGTTACTCGAGTTTGGTGGAACGGAATACATGGTTCGCGGCCGTGGCTATGCGCGCTCGCTTGAAGACTTTGAGAACATCCCGCTGAGTGTCAGCGACACCGGCTCTCAGATTCGAATTAGGGACGTCGGCCAGGTCGCAATCGGGCCCGACATGAGGCGTGGCCTGACGGACCTCGACGGTAGCGGCGAAGTCGTTTCCGGCATCGTAGTCATGCGCAACGGCGAGAATGCACTGGATGTCATAGGGCAGGTGAAAGCCAAGATCAAAGAGATAGAGCCTGGCTTCCCTCCAGGCGTCAAGCTTGTTCCCATTTACGACCGGTCGGAGTTAATCAACAACTCGATCGGCACCGCCAGGCAAACCATCATCGAAGTACTGGTTACGGTGGTTCTCATCATCCTCGTCTTCCTTTGGCATTTCCCCAGCGCCGCCATTCCGATCGCCACTATGCCGATTGCCGTGCTGCTCGCGTTCATTCCATTCCGCTTGATGGGAATCAGCGCGAACATCATGTC
>Ga0073936_10001691_pt1 | contig 33778 bp, 25 predicted proteins | sample AliMusrvi5mmetaG_FD_87041 | JGI IMG/M metagenome (GOLD analysis project Ga0073936, IMG submission 87041) | Freshwater lake bacterial and archeal communities from Alinen Mustajarvi, Finland, to study Microbial Dark Matter (Phase II) - Alinen... | ecosystem: Environmental > Aquatic > Freshwater >...
ATGACATGAGCAACAATATTATTCCGGAATTCGAAAGAGTCGGAAAGAAATCGTTCTATTTCGACCCATTTGGGGAGAGGGGGTTTTTTTTCGGGAACCTCAGCCTGCTCGCTCTCCTTCAGCCCCTCCCCCTTCCCCCTCCCCTTCCGGGGCGGGGGAGTATTATCATCCAGTATCCAGCATCCAGCATCTCGTATCCCGTATCCCGCATCCCGCATCAAGATTCTTCCCCCATTTGTCAAACCCTCGTTTTTAAATTGTATCTTTGCAAATCCATTATAAAGATTGTATCGCAATCTGTCTGTAATCCTACCGCTTTTACAATTCAGCCAAGTATACATTTTTTTTAATGCGCCCCGGAAAGAGCCGATTGAGGTTTTATATCCGGGGCTTAACAATTTTAATTACCTAAATCTATTAAATGAAATTTGAACAATTGAATCTTATCGAGCCCTTATTACAGGCTGTAAAGAAAAAAGGTTACCTGGTCCCTACTCCTATCCAGGAAAAAGCGATTCCAATCATCCTCCAGGGTAAAGATATCTTCGGATGTGCACAAACAGGCACCGGCAAGACCGCTGCATTTGCACTTCCCCTTCTCCAGTTGCTTGAAACCGAAAAAGACCGCAACCAGCGGAAATCCGTCAGGGCCCTCATTCTTGCCCCGACACGTGAACTTGTCGCACAGATCAGCGAAGAGTTTAAAAACTACGGAAGAGGCCTCGACCTGAAACTTGCCACTATTTACGGCGGTGTTTCACAGGGTCCCCAGACAAAGGCACTCCAAAGAGGCGCCGACATTATCGTGGCTGCTCCAGGCAGACTGCTCGACCTGATGCAGCAGGGCTTTATACACCTCGACCGGGTTGAATACCTCGTCCTGGATGAGGCAGACCGTATGCTGGATATGGGATTTATCAACGATATCCGCAAAGTCATTGCAAAAATACCTGCAAAAAGGCAGACCCTGCTCTTTTCAGCCACCGCATCAACCGAGATCCGGAAACTTGCAGCGGCTTTACTTAACAATCCTTCCCAGATCAACCTTTCACCGGATGCAGCGCCTCCGATCCTGGTTTCCCAGTCGGTTTATCATGTGAAGAAAGAAAACAAAAAGCATCTTCTTACCCACGTTCTTGAAGATGATTCCATGGAGAATGTGCTCATCTTTACCCGGACCAAGCATGGTGCGGATAAGGTGGTTAAAGACCTCGTCAGGAACGGCGTGAAGGCACAGGCCATCCACGGGAACAAATCGCAGAGTGCCCGTGACAAGGCACTGAAGGATTTCAAGAACCGGAGCATCCGCGTACTCGTTGCCACGGACGTGGCCTCAAGAGGTATCGATGTTGAAAGATTGTCGCACGTAATCAATTACGAGATCCCTGAACAGGCGGAAACCTACGTTCACCGGATCGGCAGGACCGGAAGGGCCGGTGTGACCGGAGCTGCATTGTCTTTTTGCAGTTCGGATGAGAAGGTTTACCTGAAGAACATTCATAAACTGATCAAAACAACGATCAATGTTGTTTCGACCCATCCCTTTGCAACCGGTTTTAATAACTAAGGTGCATGAAAATTCTTCTGATCTCACCGGCAGTCAGCGCTCAGAAGAGAACGGTGAAAGAACTGATGATGCCACAGCTGGCACTTTATATCCTGAAAGGGCTGACCCCGGCAGGACATGAAGTAAAGATCATCGAAGAAGAGGTCGATGTGATCGATCCGGATGAGGAATGCGACCTTGTGGGAATCAGCTGCATGACAGCCAATGCGCCACGAGCGTATGAGGTTGCAGCCGAATTCCGCAAACGAAATAAAACGGTGGTGATGGGCGGGGTCCATCCCACCATTTTACCGGATGAAGCTTTACAGCATGCAGATACGGTAGTAATGGGTGAGGCTGAAGGCGTCTGGGAAGATCTCCTGCTTGATTTTACAGCGGGCAAACTGAAAGCGCGCTACCACAATCCTACTCCGGATCTTGACCGGTACATCGAGAAGGATTTCAGCAAGATCATCCGGAAGAGGCTATTCAACATCGTTCCGATCATGACCTCTCGCGGCTGTCCCTACAACTGCGATTTCTGTTGTGTTACCGATCTGTTCGGGAAAAAAATCCGGCATGCCCCGGTGAAGAATATTGTGCGCGATATTGTGACATCCGGCGCTAAAAACTTCATGTTCCTGGATGACAATATCATTGGCCATCCAAAATATGCAAAAGAGCTTTTCCGGGCACTGATACCATTGAAAATAAGGTGGGTCGGACAAGCTTCCATGTCACTGCTTAAAGAGACCGAACTTCTGGAGCTGGCAGCCGAAAGTGGCTGCAAAGTACTTTTCTTCGGTCTGGAGAGCGTTACTGAGGCTCCGCTGAAAACCATGAAAAAGTCTCTGAAAGACACAGAGGATCTTCGGCAGACCATCAAAAAAATCAAAAAGGCGGGGATTCTGATCCATGCCTCCATGATCTTCGGATTTGATTCAGACACTCCCCAGGTATTCAAAGAGACCGTGGATTTCCTCATCAGGAACAAGATCAGCACAGTCTCCTTCAACATCCTCACCCCCTATCCCGGAACAAAAACCTACAATGACCTGAAACTTTCAGGGCGTTTACTTACAGATAACTGGCAATACTACGATCATAATACGGTCGTTTTCAGTCCGACCAATATGAGCCCCCTTGAATTGCAGCAGGGAAAAACGGATGCACGCACCCGCTTTTACCGGAGGATCTCATTTGTAAAACGGCTCTTGGGGAACCTGAACAGCCCGGTTCTTTTTACCGCGACAAACCTCGGCCATATGAAACAATCCCGCGTGGAACGGGGAAGGCTTGCCGGACTCAAGCAGGAGTTGTCGGATACCTATAAATTATAAAAAACTATTTACCGCAAATAACGGCAGGGACTGGTTTATAACCGGTTCCTGCTTTTATTTTTTCAGAATGTGAATAACTTTACATATTCATCATTCGATATATGTTAAATTATACATATCTTTGTATCAACAGAACCAGTATCATCATTTCCAGATGTCCGGTGAACAGATAATTAATTATTCCTAAAACCTGTATTATGAAAAAGATCATTACCCTTTCTGCGATCTTCCTTTTATTACCAGTTTTATTTTTTGCCCTGGGGCCTTGGGGTGATAAATCACCCGCCACAGAGAACTATATTGTGATCGGCTGGAATGACCTGGGAATGCATTGTGCAAATAAAACGTTTACCAATATCTGTATTCTCCCCCCATATAATAATCAATCGGCCCAGGTTATCAGGGTCGGATCAAGCACGACATTACCCAAAGTGATGGGTGGGTCTGATGGAATTTATATGACTTACGAGATTCCCGGCAACACCTATTCCGTGGGAAAAACTGATTTCTGGAGTTATTCAAATCAGTTATTCGGGGTAACGCTTCCCAACAACATCGGACTTACAGGTCTTGGGTTAACAGGTTCAATGGCTGATTCTCTCACATATTTCCATGCCCAGGGCATACCGGTAACTCCGTATACGGATAATAATCTACTTTCAGAGAATCCATACCAGCTCACCTTATTAAAAGCTTACAACTCGAATGCACAGCTGATCGCCACAACTCAAAGTGTTATTCCGGTTTCGAATGAGATCAGCTGTATCGGTTCCGGCTGCCATTCAAGTGAAATGAACATCCTCCAGATGCATGAATCGGTTTCAGGATTCAATATCAACAACAGGCCCATCTTCTGTGCAACATGTCATGCCGATCCGGCGCTGGGTATGCCGGGAAACGGAGTTGCGCCAAAATTCTCACAGGCTATCCATCTGAAACACGGGGATTTCATTACAACAGACTGTTACAAATGCCACCCGGGTCCCAATACCCAATGTCTTCGTGATACGATGCATGCAGCCGGGCTTACCTGCGTCAACTGTCACGGAAATACAAAAAACGTTGGAACAACCATTGAAAACGGACGTACACCCTGGCTGCAGGAACCATCATGCGGGACAACCGCTTGCCACGGGCCTAATTATGCTGAAAATACGGGCAAACTTTTCCGGCAGTCAAGGGGGCATGGGAACCTGCTATGCAGTGCATGCCATGGTTCCCCTCATGCGATCCTTCCGACCAGCAGACCTGAGGACAACGTTCAGAATATCGCGCTCCAGGGCTATCGTGGTACACTTAAAAAATGCAGCGTATGCCATGGCTATAACCCTACAGGAGCAGGACCGCATGGTCTTCACGCCATCACGGCACCCATATCCGGAACATTTAACATCCCTGGTCCTGTTTATGGTACCATCGCAGCTGCTTTTGATGATCTTAACGCCAACGGGGTCAATGGACCTGCCACCTTCCTGATAGATGCCGGATACACAGAAACAGGAATAAATCTGACACTTACCGTGCCAACATCAAACCCAGCCAGACCGATCACTTTCCTGAAGAACCCCTCACAAACAGGTGTCAATCCGAAACTCATTGTATCTGCCGGAACATCATCGGTCACGGATGGCGGGATCATTATCGCCGGAACCGACAATGTTACATTTGATAAACTCGATGTTGACGCTTCATCGCAAAATACTGTAGAATGGGGTTATGCCCTGGTAAAACGCAGATCAGGAGCACCTTTTGACGGCTGCCAGTATGTGACCATTAATGGTTGCAGGATCACGATGAACAAGAGCGACGTAAATTCGGTCGGGATCTATACCGGCAACCATATTGCCACTTCCACAAGCAGCCTGACCATTACAGCGCAGGGCGATGCCCATAACTACTGCCTTTTTGATAACAATACGATCAGCAATACCTGTATCGGGATCAAAATGACCGGATACAATGCAGCCAGTCCCTACCGGCTTTATGATCAGTTCAATGAGATCGGCAGGAACGGAAAGAACTACATTTCCAACTTTGGAGGCAGCTCTGCAGCGGCCTATGGAATATTCGTTCAGTACCAGGACTCAATAAAGATCATGAACGATTCGATCTGGGGTGGGAATGGTTCAACCGACCGTATCGCAGGTATCATCCTGAATGGCGGCACAAGTGCTACTGCAGAGGTGGCATACAACACCATTTCTGTTACAAGCAGTGCAACCACGAATAAAAACACCTACGGCATCTGGAACCTTCTGGGCAGCACCGCGGCTTCCAACAAGATCAATATCCATCACAACATCATCAGAAATATCAGTTGCATCACAACGCCCTCAGGTCCGCTTTACGGTATACTTAGCAGTGTATCTGCCGACTCCGTAAAGATCTGTAATAATACACTGACCGGATTCACCCTGGCAGGGAGTGGCACCCAGTACGCCATCCGTGCCGACGGATCTGCAAATTACACGGGGATATATAACAACAACCTCAGCAACTTGAACAATACCGGATCCGGTTCCATTGATCTTATTTACCTGGCATCATCCGTTAACTGCAATGTATACGGAAATGTGATCAACGCGGTTTCTTCGAACGGAGGTTCTGTTTATGGCATCCACGCAATCTCGGGTACAAACTGGAATGTATACAGGAATAACATTTACAACTTAAGTTGCACTAACGGAACAACCCCTTTGGTCTACGGAATTTATAATGCCGGTGCGACGAATGCAACGATCTACAACAACTTCATTTCCGACCTGAAGAACGCAAAAGCCACAGGGAATCCAGCTATTTGTGCCATGTATCTTACCGGCGGCACAACAAACAGAGTCTTTTTCAACACGATTTTTATGAATGCGGCAAGTACCGGTGCATCCTTCGGAACTTCTGGTATTTATGCCGGAACCACACCCGCTCTTGAACTGAGGAACAACATTGTTTGCAACCTTTCAACGCCCGGTTCGTCAGGAATGACTGTTGCATACACCCGGAACAGCAATGCAATTGCCAGTTACGCTGCAAGCTCGAACAACAATGCCTTTTATGCCGGAACGCCGGGAACAGCGCGCCTGCTCTTTTATGATGGCACTAACGCGATTCAGACACTCTCTGCGTACCAGTCATTGGTTTCACCAAGGGAAAGTGCATCCATTTCTGTGAATCCGCCATTTATCAATACCGGGACAGCGCCCTACAACCTTCATCTGCAGTCTGGCATCTCCACACCCTTTGAGAGTGGCGGATCATCCATTTCCACTCTTCCGGTAAGCAGTGATTTTGACGGGGACTCACGTTTCCTCTATCCGGGTTATCCGGATAATATCGGACAGCCGGCAACAGCCCCGGATATCGGAGCCGATGAATTTGCCGGCGGACTTCCGGCAAAGGCGCTGAACCTTTCACTCTTTCTTGAGGGACTATATGATGCATCTTCACATATTATGAGGCAGGCCTATAATGAATCTGCTCCACAATTCGGACCGGGGATTGCTGACCAGATTACAATCGAACTTCATAACGCACTCACCGGAGCGATCGAATATTCGTCGGTTGTCTACCTTGGAACCAATGGTGTTTCTTCTCTTGCTGTACCTGTCATTCACAATGGCTCATATTACATCTATGTAAAACACCGTAACAGCATCATGACCTCCAGCGTAACGCCGGTCTCTTTTACGGCATCTTCAGTGAGCTATGCATTTGACGGACCGGCCAAAGCCTTTGGCAGCAACCTGCTCAGGATGATGGATGGTTTCTACGTAGTTTATGGAGGAGATGCAAACCAGGACGGGCTCATAGATGGGAGTGATCTCTCGCCAACAGATAACCTGGCAACCCTGTTTTCGGCCGGGTATATGGCTGAAGACATCAATGGTGACGGCCTGATCGACGGAACAGACCTCTCATTTATCGACAATAACTCGGCACTGTTCGTTTCAGCATCATTACCATTTTAGAAAACGGGGAAGGTAGGGGCAATTACGCCCTGGGATCTTTTTTCAGCGGCATCTTCGCCATCTTCTCCACTTCAAGGGAGGGAAATCCGAATTCCTCCACGATCTTTCCAAGAACCAGGTAAATCCCGTCGCCGCGGAAGGGATAGGCTGTCACGGCTTTCGGGAAATGAACGGTATCGAAGAAATTGCCGTTGATATCGGTAAATGTTCCGAAATGCATCCACTCCCGGCGGATGGTGCGGACATATTTAATTGTCACAAGCTGCCCGAGCATCCTGACTTTTTTGCCCAGGTGCTCCATCATATTCTTTGCAGACACCTCTCCCCTGAAGGAGGTCACCAGCAGGTCGAAATAGGTATGCTTGATGGGGAAGCCCAGGAATTCAACCTCATCGTAAATATCCTCGATGATGTTCTGTTCAAGGGCCGGCAGTTCAAAATCCTTAACAGGCGTGGCTAACTGCAATTTGCAATTTGCAATTTGCAACTTACAACTATCTGACTTTTTCCCCTGCAGCATATGCGCCTCCCACAACAGTTGCGCCTTGGTCTTACCTGTAAAACGGAAAGCCCCGATGCGGATCAGGATGATGATCTGCTCAAGGGTGACACCGGTGCGGGCAATGAGATCCGCGAGACCGGCAAATTCGCCGCCGGCGATCCGTTCATCGGTGATAAGGTGCCCGGTATCGCGTTCGAGGTTGGCTACATGGATGAGGCCGATGTAGATATCGGAACCGCGGATGCTGGTCTTGTAGCTGCCGCTGTTCACGCAGGGCAGGTGAAGCGTGGCGCCCAGGTTCCTGGCTTCATTGAAATAGACCCAGGAGGGATAGAACCCTCCGAAGTTGTTGATCACCCCCACCATGAATTCTAGAGGGAAGTGCGACTTCAGGTAAAGGCTCTGATAACTCTCCACTGCATAGGAGGCAGAATGTGCCTTGGAGAAGGAATAGCCGGCGAAGGATTCGATCTGCCGCCACACCTCCTTTGTTACCTCCTCCGGGTAACCGAAATTCCTGCAATTTTCGAAGAACTTGTTCACGATCCGCTCCAGCTCTTTCTTCGAACGGTATTTCCCGCTCATGGCCCGGCGCAGCACATCGGCATCGGCCAGGTCGAGACCGGCAAAATGGTGGCAGATCTTCAGCACGTCTTCCTGGTACACCATAACGCCATAGGTTTCTTTCAGTTGCTGTTCCATCACAGGGTGCATGTAGGTGAACCCATCCGGGTGATGGAAGCGGTGGATGTACTCCTTCATCATGCCCGAACGGGCCACCCCCGGCCGGATGATGGAACTGGCCGCCACAAGGCTGAGGTAGTTGTCGCAATGCAGCTTCTTCAGCAATCCGCGCATGGCCGGACTCTCCACATAAAAACAGCCGATAGTCTCCCCGCCGCGAAGCATCGCCTTTACCTGCTCATCCTTCTTGAACTGCCCCACCTGGTGCACATCCACTTTAATGCCCTGGTTGCAGCTGACAATCTCCGCGGCTTCCCGGATATGTCCGATACCACGCTGGCTGAGGATATCGAGTTTCTCGAAGCCTATATCTTCCGCCACATACATGTCCCACTGCGTGGTCGGGAAACCCTTGGGCGGCATGTCAAGCGCTGTGTAACAGGTGATGGGGAGCTCGGAAACCAGCACGCCCCCGGCATGGATGCTTCGGATGTTCGGAAAGTCGACCATCATGTCGCCGATCTCATTGATCTTGCGAAAAAGCTGATTCCTGTGGATCTCCTCGTCGGGATGCTTCAGAAAGTGGTCCATCTCCTCCTTGGGAATGCCATGCACCTTGCCCAGTTCCCGGTAAATGGAATTTCCCTTGAAGGTCGACATGGCGCCCAGCAGGGCCGTATGCCGCCGGCCGTGGCGTTTGAAGATGTAATCGAGCACCTCGTCACGCTCTTTCCAGGAATAATCGATGTCGAAATCGGGCGGTGAGGTGCGTTTGGGGTTGATGAAGCGCTCAAAATAGAGGTCGAGATCGATGGGATCCACATCGGTGATCCGGAGGCAATAGGCTATGATGCTGTTGGCACCGCTGCCCCGGCCTACATGGTAGAAACCGCGGGAGAGTGAGTACCGGATGATATCCCAGGTAATAAGGAAGTATGAGGAGAATCCCATCCTGTCGATGATCTCCAGCTCGTGCGCCACCCGCCGTTTTGCTTCGCGGTTGTTCTTGCCATAGCGGTAACCCAGGCCATCGTGTGCCAGTTTTTCCAGCAAAATCTTATCATCATAGCGGCTCCCGGTAAAGGTTGACTCATTTTTATGGGTGCTGAAATCAAAATCGATTGAGCAGTCATCCAGCAGCTTCTCCGTATTCCGGATGAGCTGCGGAAAATCCCGGTAGAAGTCCAGCAGTTCCCTGACCGGCACCATCTTTTCACCTGCCCCCGCGATATGCTGCGATTCCAGCCGGCTGAGGAGGACATTCTGGTCAACTGCCCTCAGGGTGCAGTGGAGTTCGTAATCCTTCTCCCCTGAAAAAGTAACCGGTGCCCATATGACGGACTTCCTCAGCAATTCAGGTGTGCTGTGCATCTGCAGGCGGCGCAGATCAGAAGGCTTGATGCCAATCACCTCTCCCCCCTCTGTGTAAGGCGAGATCATCACTGCATTCTCAAGTACGGGCGGCTGGTCAGGCAAAGGAACATCCTCAATGTTGTGGTAACTCAGAAATTCATTCAGTTCGCGGAATCCCTCATTGTTTTTCGCCAGGCCGGTGTAAAGCCATACATCATCCTTCCGGAACTCAATGCCGGCAATGGGACGGATTCCGTTCTCCCTGCAGCCCTTCACAAAATCCATGATCCCCGCAGAGTTGTTGATATCGGTAAGCGCCATCACACTGACTCCACAACGTACCGCCTCCTCCACGAGTCTTTCCACGGAGAGGGTGCCGTAACGGAGGGAGTAGTATGAGTGGCAGTTGAGGTACATGGGAAATAGTGAAATGGCGAAATGGCGAAATAGCGAGTAGCGAGTGGCGAGTGGCGAGTGGCGAGAGTATGACGTGTTTTTAATCAGTTTTCTGATTACAATATAATCTTTTTGGATTTAGGTTGGTGATTATTTTTTTCTGCTGTTCGCCCGGTATGGATCGGGAATTCCATTTCCTTATCTTTGTCAGCGCTATAATCGCATCTGTGCCTATGTCAACCCGGAAGCAATTTATCCTTGGGGCCATCATCCTCCTGCTTACGGCCTGGTTCTCGACAGGGTACAACCATTTCGACGAGCATTTCCAGGTCGTTGAATTTGCAGGACTGAAACTGGGATTAACGGAGAAGGCGAACCTCCCCTGGGAGTATAACTGTCAGATGCGGCCGGCGGTGCAGCCGCTTTTCGTTTTCCTGATATACAAAACAGTTGCGCTGACCGGATTCAGGGATCCTTTTTTCATTGCGTTCCTCCTCCGGCTTTTTTCCGGGGCAATCTCCTTCCTGAGCATCTTCCTGGTTTATCAGTTTTATTCACGAAAGCTCCAGAATGATAAGCTGCGGTATATTCTCCTGTTTCTTTCTCTCTTCCTTTGGTTTTCCGTCTATAACAGCGTCCGGTTCTCGTCGGAAACCATTGCCGGCAGGATATTTCTGATCGGACTAGCTGTATTTATCCTGAAAGAGAAGCCAACGCTTCTGACTTATTTGGCAACAGGGGTCCTTTTAGGATTGTCGTTCATTATCCGCTACCAGATGGCCTTCATGATACTTGGTGCAGCTGCCTGGCTGCTGATCATCCGACGATCGGCCATCCGTGAATTTCTCTGTTTTTCAGGGGGTATCATACTCATGATTTTTGCGGGAATACTCATTGATCATTGGTTTTACGGGGATTGGGTTCTGACAACCTGGAATTACTTTCAGCAGAATGTTCTTCAGGGAAAAGCAGCAGCATTCGGGGTCCAGCCGTGGCATTACTATCTGACAGAGACCTTTAACAGCGCCATTCCTCCCTTCAGCCTTGCATATATACTTGCTGTTGTGATTTACATCTGGTTTAATCCGAAAGACATTCTGAGTTGGGCTATCCTTCCTTTCCTGCTTGGTCACTTTGCAATTGCGCATAAGGAGATTCGCTTCATTTTCCCGGTCATCGGTTTTCTGCCGGTAATGATAACCGGGTCTATCGGGATCATTGAAGAAAAAAGAGGGAAAGAATTTATTGAAAAAAGATGGGTTAATTGGATCACTTATGCCTTCGTTTTCACAAACCTTGTCATGACTGTGATCCTGGTGTTCAGGCCTGCTGATCCGCAGATTTCACTCTACCGCAAACTCTACAATGAATATAAAACACCCACCCGGCTCTGTTACAATGATGAAAACCCATATCACCGGGCAAAGGTTGATGTTTACTTTTATAAACGAAAAGAGCTGGCCTTCGTGAAAGTAGATTCTGCGGAAGTAATCATGCCTGTAAAAGACACGGTCACACTTTATGTAACAAAAGCGCCGGAATTGCCTGTCAACAAACAATTTCAGCCATTGCTCATCTATTCATCCCTGCCGCAATGGATAAAGAAGTTTAATTTTAACCACTGGATCGAACGGACGGATTTCTGGTACGTATACGAACTGCAATCAAAGTAAAGATGAGCTCAAGCCTATGAAGAAAAAGGATATTTTTAACGGGTTCACTCTTTTTATTGTGATCGTCTGCCTTTTGACCCTGACACTAAACATGATCAATAAGCGGTTCTGGCTGGCGGATTTCCGTGTTTACTATTCTGCCGCTCACCAACTCTTATCCGGAGGACAGGTTTACAATATATCGTTTGATTCAGGATCAGGATATTACAAATACAGCCCGGTAATGCTGCTGGTCTTTCTTCCATACTGCATCTTCAGTTATCCGGTTGCCTCCCTTATCCATTTCGTCATTCTTGGTATTGCTTTCTGGTATACATTTATTCTCATCAGGGACCTGCTAAAGACCTATCTTTTCAAAGACGAAGGAACAAAAGAGTATCTGTTGCTCTTTCTTTCCTCTCTTCCGATCATGCTCTACCTGTCGCGGGAATTGTACCTGGGAAATATCAATATCCTGCTTCTGATGCTGTGCTGTTTATCTTTAAGATCATTTCTTTCAGGGAAACCCCTCCCCGGAAGCCTATTTCTCAGCATTGTATTCATTGCAAAACCCTATTACCTTTTACTTTTGCTGCCATTGCTTATTCGGAAAAAGTGGAAAGCGCTTACCGGGATTACGGTCATTATTGCAACAGAGATCATTTTAGCATTTATAATATCCGGGCCTTCTCAAAGTATCCGGCTTTACACCGAATGGTTTAATGTAATGCTTACCCATGATCAGGACTTTCCAACAAGAAACTCCCTGGAATATATCCTTCAGCACAATCTGATCCCCTCGCTGCCGGAGTATTCACAATACATCATTTTTGCCCTGATCTGCCTGCTGGGCGCGCTTTTTATTTATCGCAATATTATATTCGAGAGGAATCATCCCAAACCCGGTCTGGCAGAATCAGATCTCTGCTTTGAATTGTTTTTGCTGATCGCATTACTCCCCAATTTAGTTAAGGCTGACTGGGCGCAATTCATGCTGAGCACCCCGATCATCGCCTTTATGATCTTCTATATCGCAAAACAGAAAATCTATTGGCTGATTCCTGTTCTGGTCATTCTCTTTTTCTTTTTCAGCGCAAACTCTGACGACCTGCTGGGCAGCGACCTTTCCCATAAACTCTTTATGATGGGGTTAATGGGGATCAGCAATTTATTCCTTGTCGTACTTTCTTTGTTCCTTTTTCTTGATTACAGGAAGAAGGAGACTGCCTTGCATCAACCATTACAATAAAATATCATTAACTATTTCGTCATCTCTTCATTTTTGATCCCGACTCCCCTCCGGATGGCTTTTCGCCCGTACTTCATCCGGATCTTGTCGAGCGCCTGGTAGAGGCTGATCATCTCCACTGAATCTTCAAACATGTTGAGTTGCTGGCTGCCGGGAACGAGTTTACTGAAGCGCACGCCGATGAGGCGGATCAGCATGCGGCGCTGGTAGAGTTTATCGAAAAGGTCCTTGACCAGCGGGATGAGCACATGGTCGAACGCAGTATAGGGGACCTGCTGCTGCACGGTATGGGTATCGAAGTTGGAATAACGTATCTTGACCGTCACGCAGGCGGTAAGTTTCTGTTGCTCCCGCAGCTCATAGGCGATCTTTTCGACCATCCTGACCAGGATCTCCTTCATTGTGATGATATCTGTCGTATCCTGTTCAAAGGTGTTTTCCGTACTCACCGATTTGCTCTCCGAATAGGGTCTGACAGGCGTGCTGTCGATGCCGTTGGCACGTTCCCAGAGGACGACGCCGTTCTTTCCCATCACCCGCTCCATCATGTCGACCGGGATCTGGCGCAGGGTGGAGATGGTGGAAACCCCCATCGAGCGGAGCAGCGGGTAGGTCTTCTCCCCTATCCCCGGAATCTTCCGGATAGAGAGCGGCGACAGGAAGGTCTGCACCTGCTCCCCTGACACCTGCAGTTCCCCGTTGGGCTTGGCCTCTCCCGTGGCGATCTTTGAAACGGTCTTGTTCACCGACAAGCCGAAAGAGATGGGCAGCCCCGTATTTTTAATGATGGTGCTGCGCAGCTCTTGAGTCCACTTCAGCACCCCGAAAAAGCGGTCCATGCCGGTAACATCAATGTAATGCTCATCCACGGAGGCCTTCTCATACACCGGCGCCTGCTCTGCGATGATCTCGGTAACGGTGTGGGAGTGGCGTGAATAGAGTTCCATGTCGCCCCGGATGAATACCGCATCCCGGCACAGCATCCGGGCCATCTTCATCGGCATGGCCGAATGCACCCCGAACTTCCGTGCCTCATAGCTGCAGCTGGCCACAACCCCCCGGTCCGACATGCCGCCGATGATCACCGGCCTGTTAGCAAGACTGCTGTTCAGCAAACGTTCAACCGACACGAAGAAGGTGTCGAGGTCGAGGTGAACGATGGTGCGGTTGGCAAATATCATTTTGCGACTGAATTAATGATCAGTAATTAATCATTTTGATGATTACAATATAATCATTATCTTTGCTGTGACCAAATATTTTTATCATGTTTTTCAATTCCAATATAAAATTCCTGAGAAAACGCAGGGAGCGTACGCAGGACGACGTTGCGGTCTCCCTCGGGATGAAACGCTCCACACTGAGCGGATATGAGAACATGGTGGCCCAGCCCCCCATCGAAACGCTGGTCGCCTTCTCCAACTATTTCAACATCGCCATAGACACACTGGTGAAGGTCGACCTCTCCGGACTGCCGGAAAGCCAGCTGCGCCAGCTGGAAAAGGGGTACGATGTTTATCTGAAAGGAAGCAACATCCGCATCCTCACCACCACCGTGGGTCCGGACAACAATGAGAACATCGAGTTGGTCACGGAAAAAGCCAAAGCAGGTTATAAAAACGGTTTTGCCGACCCTGAATATATCAGCATCCTGCCGACCTTCCGCCTGCCGTTTCTCTCTAAACAGAAAAAATACCGCACATTCCAGGTGAGCGGGGATTCAATGCTGCCCATCCCTGACGGCGCCTGGGTAACCGGTGTGTTCGTCCAGGACTGGACCACCATCCGCGACCGCGATGCCTGCATCATTCTTACCATGGATGAAGGCATCGTATTCAAGGTAGTGGAGAACAGGATCAAAGAAGACGGCAGCCTGGTGCTTCATTCCCTGAATACCCTGTATGAACCATACGAGGTGAAGGTTAACGACATCAGGGAGATCTGGCAGTTTGTAAATTATATCAGTTCCGGGCTGCCGGAAAACACTGCCCGCGACAGCATCAAAGAGCTGACGCAAACCATCAATAAACTCAGGGAAGAGGTAAAAACGATCCAGACCAAACTGGAGATCTAGCGAAGCACCAGTTTTCGGGTACCGTGGAAATTGTCGCCGTTCAGCCGGAGGATATACATGCCCCGGGGAAGGAAGGAAACATCGATATCCCTTTCAACCATACCGGAGAGGCCGTTCCATTCTTCACTCCAGACTTTCGTCCCGACAAGATCCAGCATTTCTGCTTTCAGCTGAGAACCTTTTGCTTTCAGGGAAACACGGAACCGCCCTTCCGAAGGGTTGGGGTAAACCATGAACTCATCACGGCCGTTCTTCTCACCGATCCCAACACAGGCACTGAATGAAAACATCACATTGATCATCGCCGAATCCAGGCAGTTGTTGCTGTTGGTCACATACACTTTGTACGGCTGGATCTCAAACCCGATTCCGGAAGCGGCTACCGTAATCGTCCGGGTATCTGCGCCATTCGACCAATAATAGGATGACCCGGGGTTTCCTGCATCCAGAACCACCGTAGAATAGATGCAAACAATCGAATCCTGGGGACCCAGGTGGATCACCGGAAGCGGGTTCACCACCACCGTCGTGGTTCCGTTCATCTGGTTGAACCCGTCATTCACCGTAACATGATAAACGGTATTCTGATCAGGGATCACCGTAAAATCCGGGAGGGTTGAACTTAAACCCGGGGGATTGGAAGACCAGGTGTAGGAATAGAGGCCGGAGCCACCGCCTGCCAGGGAATAGAGATGAGTGGGCGTTCCGAAACAAACCGTATCCGGATCTGCGACAGGATTGGCAGACAATGGCCCGCCCTGAACTGCAATGATCACGTTGTCGGGATCGCTGATGCAGGAACTCTGAAGGTCGGTTGCTTCCAGCGTGAATATCGTTGTCAGGGTAAGGTTACCTGTATTGGGGTTCTGCAATGCCGAAGTAAAGCCCGGCGGATTGGAGTTCCAGGCATAGGAATAGTTTCCGTAACCGGCACTGGCGGACCCGTGCAGGGTGGTACTCGTACCATTGGGGATCACGAGATCGGTCCCGGCATCTGCAATGGGGGTCGGATGAACCGTCACAACAGTTGTATCAAAGACATGGTTGTTGCACATGTCCCTGACATTTAGAATGTAGTTATTGACGCCGACCGGGGGAATGATATTCAGTACGCTGTCGGCCCCTGATGGATTCCATGCGTAGGTATAGGGACGTATGCCGTTCATCACATCGGCTTCGAGCCGTACATTTGCTCCATGGCATACCGTGGTATCGCGTTCAGGCAGAATGGACATCGGCAGGTAGTCGTAGATCTTAATCGTATCAGCTGTCACGGTACCGCTGCATGAAATCTGATTCAGTGTAAGAATGACTGTTTCAGTTCCTTCAGGGATAAGGTCAAGTTTGGGGTGAATGACCAGGAGAACACTGTCGTGACCGGGTGTGATCACAACAGAATCAGGGATAGCCGTATAATCAACCCCGTTCTGTGCACTCCCGTGGATTGTATAATGTACCACATATGGATAGGTCGGGACCGCAGAGAGCTTGAATTTCACAGAAACATCATTGCATCCCTCAACAGCCTTAGGGCCAAGGTCAGGAATAGCGCCGATATTGTTCATCGTGACACCCATGCTGCTGAAGCTGTTCTCTTCAAGGAAAACACCGGAATCATAGGAATGGTCAACGGCATCGGCGATTGCGAGTTTGATATGATAGGTAGAACAAGGAGTCACCAGGTGCCAGGCATTAAAGACCCTCGACATCCCGTCGTACTGAAAATACTGTCCGCCGGTATTATCCCAGCGCGTATTTGTATTCGCACAAATATTGTTGATGGTTACGTAGTTTGAAGCAGAACCTCCCGGCATCAGGGCTATATTGACGCTGTTGTTCGAGAATGTCCCGTTGATGCCCGGCCCGCTGAGGAAAAATCCGAATGCATCGTTGTACTGGTTGCAGAATTCAAAAAACTCTTCTGAACCAAAAACATAACGGAATTTTACGGTATCATACTGCGGAACAAAATCAAACTCGATGACCGCCTTATCAAAAGTTGCATTGGCAGAAATAATGTTCAGGTCAGGATCACCCGTACCTCCAGCATTTGCTCCGGCACTGGTCTTATTGTTTGGACCGATGGCAAGGCTGGCCTGGCCCGAAGTCATGATGACACCTCCGTTCAATCCCAGCTGAATTCCCGCAACGCCTGCAGCAACATAGGTTCCGATCTGGTTGGAAGTGATGGTTGTACTGGTGCCGTTATAAGTAACATTGCTGACCGTGATCCCCGCGCCGATGAGGTGATTCTGTACAAGCTGCGCAGGTGTCATTCCCAGTGAGGATCCCTGAACAACCGAAAGCTGGGCGCTCGCCGGATGCACATTTGAAAGAAGGAATACTATTCCCAGGAACAGTGGCCAGGAAAATCTTTTTGTGAACATAAAGGTAAATCTATGATACTACGTTCTATATCACCTCAAATATACAACAATTACAAAATAAGCCCCCGAAAAATCACTTTCACCAACTGCTTTATTTTACTACTTTTGATCAAAATATTTCCGTGAAAGTAATCATTAACAACCAGGATGTTACTGTTTTCAATGGCGCCAGGGTTTGTGATGCTGTTCTTGCATTTTCAAGGTCTTCCTATGATCTGATGAAGAAAGGAAGGCTGAATATTACCGATCAGTACGGGCACCTCACATCAGAAGATGGTGCCCTGGCTGAAGGGCAGGTTATCCGGATACAAAAAAAAACAACTCTATGAGATCCACAAAGTTTATTATTTCCTTAGCATTCCTTTTCTTCAGTCTGAATTACCTGATGGCCCAGAAGGCTGTCCGCACCGAGGTCATCATCCTGCATACAAATGATATGCATGCGAAGATCGACAACCTTCCGAAACTTGCTTACCTGGCCGACAGTCTGAGGAAACTTCACCCCTATGTTTTCCTGGTTTCCGCTGGAGACAACTTTACCGGGAACCCGGTGGTGGATATGGTCGCAGATAAGGGCTACCCTATGATCGATCTCATGAACCGCTGTCATTTCGATGTCAGCGCCATCGGAAACCACGAATTCGATCTTGGCCAGGAGATGCTGCAGCGGAGAATGGACCAGGCAACTTTTCCATTTATATCCTGCAATATCGACGCTTCAGGGGGATCGATAAAACAGCCTCAGCCCTATGTGGTACTGAATGCCGGCAAGGATATCCACATCGCATTCCTCGGTATTATTGAACTCGGACTGAACGGCACCCCCGATTCCCATCCGTCCAAACTGACCGGTCTGAAATTCACAAACGGGCTTGAGAAAGCAAAGGAGTTTGCCTCTCTTAAGGAAAAATACGGCATTCTCATCGGACTCACCCACCTTGGCATTGATGATGATATGCGGCTTGCTTCCGCCATGCCGGCTTTTGACCTCATTATCGGCGGCCATTCACATACACTCATCGACACCATGCAGATAGTAAACAATGTTCCAATCGTCCAGGCATATTCAGGATTGAAATTTATTGGAAAAACAACACTGCAGATCGAGAACGGACGTGTGGTCAGCCTCAGGAACGAGAACATCCCGACCGCCTCTTTGAAAAAGGCCGATCCGGAGATGATGAAACTCCTTGACAGTTACAACAACAACGAGGACCTAAAGAAAGTAGCAGGTTTTGCAGAAGCGCCCCTTACCGGTGGCGATGAACTTGGCAGCCTGCTCACCGACGCCATTACCCATCGCATGAACATTGATTTTGCTTTCATGAACGCCGGAGGTATCCGGTCCTCTGAGATCCCCCAGGGCGATATTACTTATAAGGTTGTTTATAAACTGGACCCCTTCGGCAACCTTGTCGTGCTGTTTTCAATGAAACTGGATGAGATCCGGTCTTTGCTGCGCAACTCCTACAACCGCGCTAAATCCATAGACCTCCTCCCCTCCGGGATGACTTACAAGGTCGTCACCGATGCTTCCGGAAACTGTACCGATGTTGTGATGATGGATCTGGCAGGAAAACCACTTTCTCCTGCCAAAGAATATGCTGTTGGCATGAACAGCTACGTAGCCGCCAGTTACAAATTCGATCACACCGATCCGGGAACCGCCACATCAATGACTACAGCCCAGATCCTCATCGAATACCTTCTTGAGGTGCACAGGGTAAACTATAAAGGCTCCAGGAGAGTCAGCATGGATCAGACAGCAAAATAGGTTTACCCCAGCGACCCGGCCTTCCGGAAACGCTGAACCCTCATCCGATGTTCAAATATTGAACCCATTTTACTACATTTGCCAACGTTCCTAAAGATAAAAGCATGAAGATATTGGTAACAGGAAGTAACGGACAGCTCGGCCAGGAGTTACAGAAGCTGGCAAAGAATATCAAACAGCACACCTTGCAGTACACGGACTTTCAGGAGTTGGACATCTGCAAACCTGCTGCCATCAAGCATTTTGTTTCATCCTTTAAGCCTGACATGATCATCAACTGCGCAGCCTATACCGCTGTTGACCTTGCCGAGAAAGAGACAAAGGCTGCGATGGAACTGAATGGCAAAGCTGTCGGACACCTTGCGGATATTGCGGCCGCGAATGATATACGCATGATCCATATCTCTACAGACTATGTTTTCAGCGGGGAAGGATTTCGGCCCTATACGGAGAAAGACCCTGCCGAGCCAAAGTCGGTCTATGCCAAAAGTAAATGGGCCGGTGAGGAGGCCATGCAGAAAGCCGGCGTTTATGGCGTGATCATCCGCACTTCCTGGCTCTATTCGGAGTTCGGGAATAATTTCGTTAAAACCATCATCAACCTGGCCTCAACGCGCAAGGAGCTTACCATTGTTTTCGACCAGATAGGATGCCCTACTTATGCCCGTGACCTGGCTGATACCATTATCAAAATACTTCCTGCAGTTAAGAACATGAAGAAGCTGGAAGTCTATCATTATTCAAACGAAGGAGTTGCCAGCTGGTATGATTTCACCCAGGCTATTGTAGAGATCCGGAAGATCACTACCTGCAAAATACTCCCTATTGAAACAAAAGATTTCCCCAAGCCTGCCGCCCGCCCGTTTTACAGCGTGATGAACAAGCAGAAGATCAAAAAAGACTTTGGAATTGAGGTCCCCTACTGGAAAGACAGCCTGAGGGACTGTTTAAAAAAGATCAAATAACGACACGATGAATACTACTCTTGACCCAGCAATCTTAACACGGGCACAAGCCTGGATGGACGGGAACTTTGATCCCGAAACAAAAGCGAAAGTAAAAGACCTGATCGATAATAATCCGGCAGATCTGACGGATGCCTTCTACCGCGACCTTGAATTCGGCACCGGCGGTTTACGGGGGATCATGGGCGTCGGCACCAACCGCATGAATAAATACACGGTGGGCATGGCAACCCAGGGACTTGCGAATTACCTCAAGACCTTGTTCCCTGATAAGAAACCGATAAAAATGGCGCTCTCGCATGACAGCAGAAACAACAGCAGGGAATTCGCTAAAATATGTGCTGAAGTCCTGTCTGCCAATGGCTTTAAGGTATTTCTTTTCGAAGACCTTCGCCCGACACCCGAGCTCTCATTTGCGATACGCCATTATGGATGCCAGAGCGGGATCATGATCACTGCTTCTCATAATCCCAAGGAATACAACGGCTATAAAGCATACTGGGATGACGGCGCCCAGATGGTCTCCCCTCATGATGTCAACGTGATCCGGGAAGTACAGAAGATAACAGATGTTAATGATGTTAAATGGGCAGGAATCTCTGAGAACATCCAGATGATAGGCACGGAGACCGACAAAATCTATCTGGAGCAGGTCATGAAATTATCCCTTTGCCCGGAAGCAATACAGCGCCAGAAAGGAATAAAGATCGTTTATACACCCCTGCATGGCTGCGGAAGAGTGCTCGTACCCGAGATCCTGAGGCAGTACGGATTTGAGAATATCACAACCGTTGCCGAGCAGATGATCCCCGACGGGGATTTCCCGACTGTCTTCTCCCCTAACCCGGAAGAGCCGACAGCGCTGGAGCTCGGCATTAAAAAGGCAAATGAGATCGGCGCCGACCTGGTTATGGCAACCGACCCGGATGCCGACCGCGTGGGTATCGCAGTACGGAATCATAAAAATGAGTTCGTTCTGCTTAACGGCAACCAGACCGCTGTCCTACTATTCTATTATATCCTTAACCAGTGGGGAAAGCAGGGAAAACTTACAGGCAAGGAGTTTATCGTAAAAACTATTGTCACTACCGAACTGCTGAGTGACATTGCAAATCATTTCAGCGTTCCTTACTATGACTGCCTGACCGGATTCAAGTACATTGCCAGCGTAATCCGAGAATATGAAGGAAAACTGAAATACATTGTCGGCGGGGAGGAAAGCTTTGGTTACCTGATAGGTGACTTCGTACGCGACAAAGATGCTGTAAGTGCATGTGCGCTGATCGCTGAAGCTGCTGCCTGGTCTGCCGACAAAGGAAACTCATTGTTTGATTTCCTGGTGGATATTTACAAGGAATTGGGTTTCTACAAGGAACACCTGATCTCGGTGACTAAAAAAGGAAAGTCCGGAGCTGAAGATATCCAGAAAATGATGGTTGATTTCCGGGAGAACCCGATGACCGTCATTAACAATTCAAAGGTGATACTGACCCGGGATTTTCTCCTGCTGAAAGAAAAAGACCTGCTCGCAGGAACCGAAAAGGTGATCAACCAGCCAAAATCGAATGTACTTCAATTCATCCTTGAAGACGGCAGCAAGATCAGCGTCAGGCCTTCAGGCACAGAACCAAAGATCAAATTCTACTTCAGTGTAAGGGAAAACCTTGAAAGCAAGGCAAAATTTGATGAAACCGAAGCACTGCTCGACCTGAAGATCAGGAATATCATTGAGTCGATGAAACTGCAATAACCAGAATCATGCCTGATCAGGAACAAATAATCCCCGAAGATCTCGCCATCTCCAGGAAAGCACTGGAGATGCTTACCGTTTCCAATGAGTTCTGTCTTTTCCTTGAAAAAGCAGAAGAATATACCAGGGATTTTATTTACGGATACCTTCAGAAGGTGTGTCCCCTTATTTACCTCAAAGCGTCTCTGCTTCCTGACATCGAAGTGGAGGAAGACGATGCCGCCGAACATTTTGTGACCGGTGAACAGTGGGAAGATATGTTCAACACCCTCCGTGTAAAGTTCGGAAGCGATGACCTCTATTACTTCCAGGATCATCATGAGAAAAGCAACAATGATCCCATCCGTGCCAGCATGGCCGAGAACTTCACCGATATCTACCAGGATCTGAAGGATTTCGTCCTACTCTACCAGAAGCCAACGCATGCCGCTAAAAGCATTGCTGTGAGGGATTGTAAAACACTCTTTGAAACACGCACTGGCTACCGCCTTGTCAATGTTCAGCAGGCGATCCATTACCTGGTTTGCACGGAAGGAGAAAAAGGAGAAGTGGCGGAGGATCTGTTTTAAAAAAATTTTATTTGCAGGTTCAACCTTGCAATTTACTATTTCCTCACCCTGTCGAGCCGGTTCAATCCTTCAACAGCTTTCTCATAATTTGGTTTGATCTTCAGCGACTGGTGATAATCCGCAGCCGCTTTCTCATATTGACCAGACAGTTCGTAAGCAAAACCTCTGTTAAAGAGAGCTTCAAAATAACCAGGATCAACAGCCAGCGCTTTTGAAAAGAAATCAGCAGCCTTAATGAAATCTTTAGTGTATACCAGGTAGATATAGCCAATGTTATATGGGGCATTCCGGTATGTGCTGTCAGTTTTCATAAGCACCTCGTAAGTCTGTACGGCAAGGTTATAGTTGCCGGTTTCCTGGTAGAACATGCCAAGGTTGTAAAGTGCAACCTTGTCATTCGGTCGGACCCGCAAGGCATTTTTCAGATAATCGGCAGCCATTTTATCTTTTTTCTTTGAATAGAGATCTCCGAGTTCAAGGTATGCCTCATAGTATTTCTGATCCTGATCGACAGACCGCTTAAGGTCCTCAACCGCTTTAAGGGTATCACCCTTTTCAAGAAGTGCGATGGCCCTTGTAAAATATGCCTGGGGGTTGACCGCCTCCAGTTCAATGGCCTTGTTCAGGTAATCGAAACAAGTTTTGTATTCCTTTAGTACCAGGTTCAGCTTAGCCAGTTTCAGTAAGGCATTATTGTTTTTCGGATCAATAGAAAGCGCGTGCTTCAAAGCATCCCCGCAATTCTGGGTTTTTCCCATCAGCAGGTAAATATCGGAAAGGGTGATGTAATACCCCGCCTGCCCACCCTTCAGGGATATGGCCTTATTAATATCGGTGATGGCCTTGTCGAACTGGTGGTCGGTAAGGTAGTACTTTGCACGCACCTCATAGAGATCGGCATTGCCGTCATCGGAAGCGATCTTTTTATTGATCGCTTCCAGAGTCTGAAAGACCTGCTTTCCATTGCCGGCAGACTGGTCATGATCGCGGCAGCAGGTAAAGGAAAGCACCAGTGCGATCAGTACGACCGAAAAAAAGCAGCGCATCTTATTTGGCATTCTTGAGGAATTCCCTGATTTTCGCTTCGAGTTCGTCTGCCAGTTCAGGATTATCCAGCAGCAGTTTCTTGACAGCATCTCTCCCCTGGCCCAGTTTAGTCTCGCCATAGGAGAACCATGAACCGCTCTTTTTAATGATGTTCTGCTCAACTGCAAGATCGATGATCTCAAATACACGGGAGATGCCCTCACCATAGATAATATCGAATTCAGCTTTACGGAATGGCGGTGCCAGTTTATTCTTAACCACTTTAACTTTTACACGGTTCCCGATCACATCCTCAGCATCCTTGATCTGGTTCACCTTGCGGATATCCAGACGGATGGAAGCATAGAATTTCAGAGCATTGCCGCCGGTAGTCGTTTCCGGATTCCCGAACATCACACCGATCTTTTCGCGCAGCTGGTTGATAAAGATGCAGCAGGTAGAAGTTTTGCTGATGGTTGATGTCAGTTTGCGGAGTGCCTGCGACATCAGTCTGGCCTGAAGGCCCATCTTGGAGTCGCCCATCTCCCCTTCGATCTCGCTCTTTGGTGTAAGTGCTGCAACTGAGTCGATCACGATGATATCGATAGCTCCGGAACGGATAAGGTTCTCAGTGATCTCCAGGGCTTGTTCTCCGTTATCCGGCTGGGATACAAGGAGGTTCTCAACATCTACTCCCAGTTTCTGTGCATAGAAACGGTCGAAGGCATGTTCCGCATCGATAAAAGCAGCAATCCCACCGGCTTTCTGAGCCTCCGCAATGGCATGGATGGCCAGTGTCGTTTTCCCGGAAGATTCCGGTCCATAGATCTCAACCACACGTCCTTTCGGCAGCCCGCCGATACCCAGCGCATTATCCAGCGCGATCGATCCTGTAGAGATGACATCCACGGCTTCGATGGCATTGTCGCCGAGCTTCATGACCGTGCCTTTGCCATATGTTTTTTCCAGTTTGTCCAGCGTCAGCTGAAGTGCTTTCAGTTTTTCCTTGTTTACTTCTATCTCTTTTGCCATACACTTGTTTTTAAAATACTGTTATACCGTGATTACCGGATATTCATCTCTTTCAGGATCTGCTCTGTGTGGTTTTTTGTATCCACTTTTTTAAAGATCTTTTCAATCCTGCCCTCTTCGGAAATAACGAAAGTCATCCGGTTGATCCCTTCATATTCCCTGCCATATAATTTTTTCATCCCCCATACGCCATAAGCTTTGATGATACTTTTCGCTTTATCGGGTATAAGTGGAAAAGGTAATACGTTTTTTGCAATAAAATTTTTATGCGACTTCTCGTCATCTGCGCTTACACCTATGATCTTAAAGCCCGTTTTCAGCAGCAAACCGTAGTTATCGCGCAGGTTGCATGCTTCCGCCGTACACCCGGGGGTGCTGTCTTTGGGATAGAAATAAAGAATGACCTTGGATCCCCGGAATTCTGCCAGGGTGAGTTTGTTTCCATCCTGGTCGGTGGCGTTTATTTCAGGTGCGATATCACCGATGCTGAGTTCTGTCATTGTTTCTGCCTTAGCGCTCTTTGTGGTAAATTTCAACACCTCAAAAGTACTGACTTTTAGCTGAAACATACCATCCGCAAGCGTACGAGTTATTAACATTAAAGGCTGAAACAGACATCAATTCGTCCTAGTTCTTAAGTGATTGGAAATATCTGCACCATTCCTTTAACCCGCATTCTGTGCATTTGGGGCTGCGGGCCACACAAACATACCTCCCGTGCAGGATCAGCCAGTGATGAGCCAGGGGGATCAGGTTTTCAGGGATATTTTTAACCAGCTGTTTTTCGGTTTCAAGCGGTGTTTTTGCATTGGTGGTCAGACCGATCCTGGCGGAAACCCGGTGCACATGGGTATCGACAGCCATAGCCGGTTTGTTGTAAATGACGGAAGCAAGTACATTGGCGGTTTTCCTGCCGACACCGGGTATCGTCATCAGTTCGTCGACATCCTGCGGAAGAGTGCCCTTGAACTTTTCCACCAGGGTTTTCGCCATGCCAATGAGATTCCGGGCTTTGTTGTTTGGGTAGGAACAGCTTTTTATCACATTAAAAACCGCATCCTGGCTTGCAGCAGCCAGTGTCTCCGGTTCCGGAAAACGTCTGAAGAACTCAGGTGTTATCATGTTCACACGCTTATCGGTACATTGTGCGGAAAGGATCACTGCAACCGTCAGTTCATAAGGCTTTGTGTACAGGAGTTCGGTCTCTGCCTCCGGCCGGTGTTCAAGAAAATATTCAATGGTTTTTTTATACCGTTCCTTCGTCGCCATCTTATTTTGATTTTTCATTTTTCATTTTTCACTTTTCACTTTTCATTTTTCATTCGTCATTCGTTCTTTGTTGTAGTCTCACAAAAATAACCAAAAACCGGCTGCCTTATGTTTCTTCTCTGCCAGAAGCGAATCAAATTCATGAATAGCCACTGCTGTGGTAAGAAAAAAAAATATTCGGGTGATCTTAAAGCGTAAATTTGTTCCTGTCAATGTTGATCGCATATACGTCATTTCCATATTTGCATGCTTGATCCAATGGTTGAATTCGATCTGATCATAATAGGCGCAGGACCTGCCGGTTGTACACTTGCCTTAAACCTGGCAGGCACCGGCTTACGGATTGCATTGCTGGATAAATCTACATTCCCGCGCGAAAAAATCTGTGGGGATGCCCTGAGTGGACATGTGATGTCGGTACTCCGGCGCATGCCGGGGAATATATGGGAAGAGTTTCTGAAACTGCAGCCAAAGACCGAATCATGCGGAATCCGCTTTGTGGCTCCCAACGGAAAATTCATGGATATCCCCTTTGCGGCCGGTGACAATGGATCATCCTCAAAGGCAGGCTTCCTCTGCCGACGGATCGTATTTGACAACTTCCTTGCGGATAAGGTAAAGGCCTCAGGAAGCATAGATTTTCGTGAGGATTTTACAATAGATGAAGTAACAGACAAGGGAGAGTTCATTGAATTGACTGGCCCCAAAGGGACCCTGACAGCCAGGATGGTAGCAGGAGCCGATGGTAACCAATCTGTTATCGCCTCGAAACTTGCCCGGAGGAAGCCTGATAAGAAAAACTATTCACTGGGTATCCGGGGATATTATGAAGGAGTTACCGACCTTCACCCACAAAATTTTATCGAACTTTTTTTCTTCCGGGATATCCTGCCGGGCTACCTCTGGATCTTTCCGATGGAAAACGGGCTGGCGAATGTCGGCCTGGGCGTGCTCCACAACAAGGTGGTTGGTGATAAAATAGTGCTCGCCCAGCTTCTGCAGAAAATGATCACTACAAATCCCGCTCTCGCCAAACGGTTTAAAAACGCGAAACTGACCGGCAGACTGGAAGCCCATGGCCTGCCAATGGGGCCTGATCCCCGCCCCATCTCGGGCAATCGTTATATCCTGCTGGGAGATGCAGCATCGCTTGTTGATCCTTTTACGGGTGAGGGTATCGGAAACGCCATGATGAGCGGTGAGGTTGCAGCAAGGGTGCTGCAGAAAGCCTTTGAAGCAAATGACCTCTCTGCCGCCTTCTTATCAGGCTACGACCGCCTTATCCATGAAAAAAGCGACAAAGACCTGAAAGTAAACCTGATCATGCAACGGCTTACCCGTATTCCCGCCCTTATAAATTTCACTATCGGCAGTGTCAGTAAAAGCGCCTCCCTCCAATCCTTCATGACAAGGATGTATACAGATCCCAAAGCACGCGCTAAACTGGGGAATCCTCTCTTTTACCTGGGACTGTTGTTTAAAAGATGAGGGTGAGGATAAAGGATAAAAGACTGAGGACTGAGGACTGAGGACTGATGACTGAAGACTGCCCTACTTCGCCGGGCTGAAATTCCTCCCCATTATTGTGACAGAGCCCCGGTATACATCGTCGCCATACTGGCCATGGCATTTGAAGACATAGAAATAAACCCCGTCGGCAAGGTTGCCGCCATCCCAGTCACCGCTTTTATAATTATTTGCCTGGTACACTTTTTTACCCCAGCGGTCAAAAATGATCATCTCCGTTGAAAGGTAAACGATTGACAGGTCAACATTCTGGTAATTGGTGTCGGTGATCTTCTCCTTGACAAGAAATGTATCGTTGGTCTGATCCCCGTTGGGTGTAAGGATCGGATTGATTTTAAGGTTGATGGTTCTGACAGTCAATGAATCGCTCACAGAATCGACACAGCCGTGGGTATCCGTAAAAACAAGGCTGACAACGAAAAAACCTGTGCGGTCATACGCATGGGTTGCCGGGTTGACCCCTTCCACACTTGACTTATCCCCGAATTTCCAAGTCCAGGTAGAGATGTTGTGCCGTGATGAATCGGGATATTCCACCGTCAGGTACGGATTGGTTAGGTAAACAGTATCACCGGGTTTCTTCGTAAAGATAATATCGGGGATCTTAAGGGTTTCTACGGTGTATGCTCTCGAAACGCAATGGCTGGTATCGTGGTCAATAACCTTCAGGATGTATTTCCCTTCACATAGTCCATAGGCAAGTGTATCCTGGAGTTCACCGGGCCAGTCATAAACATAGGGAGGATGGCCCCCTGAGATATGAGTCTTCATCTGTCCCTTGCAGGTCCCCGGGCAGCCCAGGGCATTGCTGCGGTAGAGTGTATCCATGGTCAGTTTGGCAAACATCCCCAAATGGGCAATGTTGCTGGTACCCGATAATCCTTCAGTACTTGTGGCAATACAACGGTAATTTCCGGTATCGGCAAAAGTAACATCCTGCAGAACCAGGAACCGGCGCGTTGAATCTGTGATGATCGTACTCCCCTTCATCCATTCGTAGGTAAAGGTCATAGAATCCGGTTCTGCTGTGGCGATAAGTGTAATTCTTCCTCCGTAACACAAGGTAACTTCCTCAGGCAGCACAGTACACGTAACCTGCCCGAAGCTGTGAATTCCAATACTTAATAAGAGGAGAATCAGGAAATGTTTCATCAGAAAAATGGATTCAGCGGTAAAAATAAGAATTAATTATTACTTCGCAAACTTCTGCTAATAGGAGCGGTTTGACAACATAACCAGCGTACATCCCTTTACAACGCCGATCCCGGCAGCAGTAAGCTGCTGCTCAAATTCATCATTTTCAGTGCCGGGGTTAAAGATCACGCGCACGGGTTTCATATCCAGGATATAATCATAATAGGGCGGCTGATTCCTGGGCCCCAGGTAGAGGGTTACTGTATGGATCCCTTCAAAGGGATACAGGGGTTTTTCGATGTTGATCCCGGCTACGATTCCTTCACGAAGCCCCATGGCTGCAACAGGAAAATTATTAGAAACGAGTTCTTTGATAGCCAAATGTGAATAGCGCTCAGGTTTCAGGCTGGCGCCAATAACGAGTGTTTTGATGTGTTCCATAGTATGTTGTAGTAAACGTTGGTTTCCTTTGGATATTTTCCGCAAAATTCAGCATTTCCTGCTTACCGTCAAAACGGCACCCGAAATATGAAAAACTGACAGATGAACAAAAATGCCGGTTCCGTTGCTTTCTTTCTTTTATGAAGTAGGTGTTGATGCACTATCACCTGATATATAATCCATTACCATGGCATCCGAACGGATTCATCTTAACAAACAGATGAAGGCCGCTAAATCTGGCAGGCATATTGACTAACAAGGCACAGGAATGAAAAGAGATTCTTCACTTCATTCCGGAAAGGAGAAAAACCATGAATTTCAACAACTTTACAATCAAATCACAGGAAGCCGTGCAGAAGGCCTCGGAAATAGCACGGGCCAATCAGAACCAGGCTATCGATACGTCCCACCTTCTGAAAGGATTGTTACTGGTGGATGAGAACGTCATCCCGTACCTGCTGAAAAAACTTGATGTCAATTTCAGCATGCTGACCCTTGCGCTCGACAAGATCATTGAATCGCAGCCGAAAGTCACTGGCGGACAGGAATATCTTTCAAATGCTGCAAATGATGCCCTTCAGCTGGCGATTTCGGGAGCATCGGAATTCAAGGATGAATTTGTTTCCATTGAACATATTCTTTTAGGCCTTTTAAAAGGCAAAGATCCCGTAGCCTCACTGTTGAAGGACAACGGAATCAATGAAAAGGACCTGAAGGCCGCGATCCGGCAACTCCGGAAAGGTTCCGCCGTCAACAGTCAGAATGCAGAGGAAACCTACAACTCACTGAATAAATATGCCCGCAACCTGAACGACCTCGCCCGGAGTGGGAAACTCGACCCGGTAATCGGGCGTGACGAAGAGATCCGCAGGATTCTGCAGATCCTGTCAAGGAGAACCAAGAATAACCCGATCCTGATCGGCGAACCAGGTGTTGGCAAAACTGCCATTGCAGAAGGACTTGCCCATCGTATCATTGATGGTGACATCCCGGAAAACCTGAAGACCAAGCAGATCTTCTCCCTGGATATGGGTGCCCTTATAGCCGGCGCCAAATACAAAGGGGAATTTGAGGAGCGCTTGAAAGCTGTGGTGAAAGAGGTGATCTCCGCCGATGGCGAGATCATCCTGTTCATTGATGAGATCCACACACTGGTTGGTGCCGGTGGCGGTGAAGGCGCAATGGATGCCGCCAACATCCTTAAACCGGCCCTTGCGCGCGGTGAGCTGCGCGCCATCGGTGCCACCACCCTCAAGGAGTACCAGAAATTCTTCGAAAAGGATAAGGCTCTTGAACGCCGTTTCCAGCCCGTGATGGTGAATGAACCCGATACGTTGGATGCAATTTCCATACTCAGGGGATTAAAAGAGAAATACGAGGCCCATCATCAGGTCAGAATCAAGGACGAAGCCATCATTGCCGCAGTGGAACTTTCACAACGCTATATTTCAGAGCGTTTCCTCCCCGACAAGGCCATCGACCTCATCGATGAAGCTGCCTCAAAACTTCGGCTCGAGATCAATTCCGTGCCCGAAGAGCTGGAGATCATCGAACGTAAGATCCGTCAGCTGGAGATCGAACGGGAAGCCATCAAACGCGAAAATGACAAACACAAACTGAAGTCGCTGAATGAGGAGATCGCCAACCTCAGCGACGAACGCAACCAGCTCAAAGCTAAATGGCAGTCTGAGAAAGATCTGGTCGAAAAGATCCAGGAGAAGAAAAAAGAGATAGAAACCTTCAAATTTGAAGCTGAAAAGGCAAACCGTAACGGAGAGCTGGACAAGGTGGCCGAACTGCGCTACGGAAGAATCCCGGAAACAGAACAAGCCATCGATGCCCTGAAGGCAAAGCTTTCAGCCCTTCAGAAGGAATCAGCGCTGGTAAATGAAGAAGTTGGAGCTGAGGAGATCGCAGACATCGTATCCCGCTGGACCGGCATTCCTGTCAGCCGTATGCTGGAGAGCGAACGCCAGAAACTGCTCAACCTCGAAACAGAGCTTCATATGCGTGTTGTGGGTCAGGAAGAGGCTATCACCGCGGTGGCTGATGCCATCCGTCGGAACCGGGCCGGGCTCCAGGACGCAAAACGCCCCATCGGTTCCTTTATATTCCTGGGGACCACCGGGGTTGGGAAGACCGAACTGGCCAAGGCGCTGGCTGAATTACTCTTTAACAATGAGAACAGCATGGTGCGGATCGACATGTCGGAATATCAGGAAAGACATACCGTTTCACGACTGATCGGCGCTCCTCCGGGATATGTGGGTTATGAAGAGAGCGGACAACTTACAGAAGCGGTGCGACGCAAACCCTATTCTGTCATCCTGCTTGACGAGATCGAAAAAGCGCATCCGGATGTTTTCAACATCCTTCTGCAGGTGCTGGATGATGGCCGGCTGACTGACAATAAAGGCAGAACCGTCGATTTCAAGAACTCCATTATCATCATGACCTCCAACATCGGCTCGCATATCATCCAGGAAAACCTGGAGAAACTGACCGACCATAACCGGGAAGAGATGATAAATAAAACAAAGGACGCAGTTTTCAGCCTCCTGAAAACAACGATTCGTCCGGAATTCCTGAACAGGATCGACGAGATCATCATGTTTCAGCCGCTGAATAAAGAGGAGATCCGCAAAGTTGTGGAAATTCAGCTTGGACTCATTGCAAAGATGCTGGAGAACAACAATATTTCACTCAGCGTAACACCGGAAGCAGTGGACCTGATAGCCACACTGGGATTCGACCCGCAGTTCGGGGCCCGCCCGATAAAAAGGGTAATTCAGAAAATGGTGCTGAATGAATTATCGAAAATGATCCTGGAGGGGAAAGTCAGCAAAGATGCCACGATCGTGGTTGATGAGAAAGCCGGCTCCCTGGTTTTCAGGAATAAATAAACTGGTGGCGGATCATTTTGGTCCGCCATCGTCTTTTTCCAATTCCCCTTCCTTTTTGATCAGGAGACCTCTTTCATAGGTCTCCTTTTTTGTGACCTTTCCCTTTTCATCAAAATAGGTCCAGAGACCATCGGGAGAACCGTTTTTATATGTCCCGTTCATGAGCACCTTCCCGGAAGCGGAATAACCGGTAACCGGTCCCTCCTTCATGTCATTTTTATAAGTACATCTGAATTTCACCTTCCCGTCAGCGTAATATTGCTCCCAGGTTCCTTCGTGAATGCCATCCCGGAAGTTCGAAAGTTCGGCAACACCCTGCCCGGGGAAAAAGTTTTTTGCAACCCCCTCCTTTTTACCGTTGCGGTAATTCTCCTCGGATATCAGTGCACCATCCTGCTCGCTGTAAAATTTCCAGAGCCCTTCACGTTTTTCATCAACAAATCTCCCTTCCGCCATAGGTTTTCCGTTAGGAAAAAAGGCCCTTGTCATGGTAGTCCTGCCATCGGCCGAGAATTGAGAAACAGCTTTAGTAACCCCGTCATCATAATAATAATGGAATTCGCCGCATGGCTTTCCATTCTTAAAATGGCCCTCATAGAGTTTCTTTCCGTCTGCCGCTGTTTTTTTCCAGAAGCCCTGTTTTTTTCCATTGGCATCTGTCTGGTTTATGGTATCCTGTCCGTATACCGATGCTGTGAGGAAGAGTGCGATGATAAAATAAACAAGCTGTTTCATTTTCGACGGCTGAAAAATGTAATTTTGTGACTGCAAAATTAGAAATTTGAATAACTATTCGTCAAAACTCCTTGAAAATGCCGTTTCCGAACTCTCCCGCCTTCCCGGGATCGGACGTAAATCGGCATTGCGGCTTGCCCTGCATCTCCTGAAACAGGACATTGCCAATGTTGAGGCTTTTGGAACCGCCATTATTAAAATGCGGAATGAGGTTAATTATTGCAGGGAGTGCCATAATATTTCCGACACGGAAACCTGCGAGATCTGTGCCAGCCCCAAACGGGAACATGCCATCGTATGCGTAGTGGAGAATATCCGTGATGTGATGGCCATCGAAAATACCAGTCAGTATTCCGGAGTATATCATGTCCTTGGCGGCATCATCTCACCCATGGAAGGCATCGGGCCGGATAACCTGACAATCGACAGACTTATCCAGCGGGTGATGGAAGGCAATATCGACGAGATCGTTTTGGCCCTTCCGACCACCATTGAAGGTGATACTACGAATTTCTACCTGTACCGGAAACTGAAGGACCTTGGGGTAACTGTTACAACCATTGCCCGCGGCATTTCCATTGGCGACGAACTTGAATATACGGATGAGGTGACACTGGGGCGATCGATCCTCGCACGGACTCCTTATGAGATGTTATTGTCGGGAAAACAATAAGTTGCAAATTGCAAGTTGTAAGTTGTAAATTCAGTCAGCAGTCAGCAGTCGGCAGTCAGCAGTCAGCATCCAGCATCCGGCCTCACTCCCCCAGTTCAAACAACTGAAGCTGGTTCTCAGTCACATAACTGACCGGTTCAATATTCCCCCCGAAATTTTCGATGAAGGGGCGGATCGCCCGCTTGATCACCTTGGTTGGCGTAGTCCGCCGGCTGCGGCAGAAATTATCGAGTGATCTTTTCTGTTTTGCGGTCAGTTTTAGCTTGACCGTACGGTACCGGACCGGTTTACGGGCTTTTGTCTTTGTCATTCCGAAGGTTTCTCGTTGAGTATCTCCCTGAAATCGCTAATGATCTTCTTAGCCAGATTATCCGCCTTGGTGATCAGGTCGCTCTCTGCATAAATCCTGACAATGGGTTCGGTATTTGATTTCCGGAGGTGCACCCATTCATTGTCGAAATGAATCTTAATGCCGTCGATCGTGGATATCTGCTGTTTCTTATATTTCTTTATGATCCTGGAGAGGATGTCATCAATATTCATTTCCGGGCCGAACTCGATCTTGTTTTTTGAAATGAAAAAAGAGGGATAGGTATCCCGAAGTGCAGAGCATTTCTTTTTCGATCGGGCCATGTAACTCAGGAACAAAGCGATCCCGACCAATGCATCACGGCCGTAATGAAGTTTAGGATAGATGATGCCGCCATTCCCTTCCCCGCCGATCACCGCGCCTTTCTCTTTCATCAGGGCAACGACATTCACTTCACCCACTGCGGAGGCAAAATACTGTCCTCCTGCTTTTTCTGTAACGATTTTCAGAGCCTGGGTGGAGGAG
>Ga0073936_10001698_pt1 | contig 33750 bp, 31 predicted proteins | sample AliMusrvi5mmetaG_FD_87041 | JGI IMG/M metagenome (GOLD analysis project Ga0073936, IMG submission 87041) | Freshwater lake bacterial and archeal communities from Alinen Mustajarvi, Finland, to study Microbial Dark Matter (Phase II) - Alinen... | ecosystem: Environmental > Aquatic > Freshwater >...
ATACCCACTAAATCGGCATGTCCAGGACGAGGACGAGTGAGCGGTGCGTTGCGAGCTAAAGCGGCGAGCTCCTGCGCTGCAACGGGATCGGCAGACATGACCTTCTCCCATTTTGGCCATTCAGAATTACCAACCTGAATAGCGATGGGGCCACCTTGGCTCTCTCCGTGACGTATTCCCCCGAGAATTGTTACTTGGTCGGCTTCGAAGTTCTGTCTGGCTCCTCTGCCATATCCCAGTCGACGACGCCTTAGATCACTATCGATCTTCTCAGTCGTAATCTCGACATGAGCCGGTAGACCCTCCAAAATCGCAGAGAGCGCGGGACCGTGGGATTCACCTGCAGTAAGCCATCTCAACATATGCGTATTGTGTCAGATAGGAGCCCATCGCCGCCTCATCACACCATCAATCGAGGTGAGACCGCCCCACTTTGAGCAGATGAGTGCGTAACTCTTCGCGATTAAAGAGCGCCCCAGTGAAAAGTGCGATCTGGTCGATAGCCTGTTCAACCAAGAGATCCATACCATCAATAGTGCGACTCCCCAACGCGCGGGCTCTGGACAAGAGCGGAGTGGGGTATGGCTTATACAGAACCTCGAAAAACGTTGGAACCGTACATTCGAGGGTATGCGCAATCAAATCACTTGCGCCAACAGGAACAGTCGCTATCACCAAGTCGTAGCCTTCTAATGAATAATCCATCGCATGGAAATTCAAACGGGATTTAAGGCCAAGGCTAGAAAGAAGATCACGTCGATTCTGCGATCGGAGAAGGAAATCGATGCTGGTGGCAACACCATCAAGGGCGCAGAGCGCCGCTCGCGCTGTGCCTCCTCCGCCAATAATTGCCACCTTCTCTTTCTTAATGTCTGCAAGGAGGTGCACGAAGGCTGTTCTGTCTGTTGATAAGGCCGCGAAAGTATTACCGTTGCGAAAGAGGGTATTGGCTGATCGCATACGCAGCGCAATTGGATCAATATCAAAACCCAGATCAGCTCCAACATCTACGACGGTCTCTTTCAGCGGCATCGTCAAAGAGAAACCAGTCCAATCCTCTTTCAGCGCTGCGATGAAGAACGAGCGCGCATTTTCTGGAGTCAGATCGATAGCTTCATATTTCCCAGGTATTCCTAGAAAATCGTAGGCGGCGTTGTGCAGTAATGGAGAAAGACTATGGTTTATGGGTGAACCCAGGACGGCTGCTTTGATCATTTAAATAGACCTATCGCCACGTTGTGATTGTAAACCGCAACCCACGTTTCGAAAGTACTGAAACTATTAGTGAACCTGGTGTCGTGAGGCTTCACTGTGATGAAATAAAGCCAATCGCCCGGAACGGGATTTAGCGCTGCTGTGATCGAGGTAACTGAAGGGTTTGAAATTGGCGTCGGAGGCAATCCAACATGCAAGTACGTGTTGTACGAGGAATCAACTTGGGTGGCTTTAATGCTCAGCCCAATCTGTCCTCGCAATCCCAACGCATATTGCACCGTAGAGTTGAGCTGAAGGGGCATTCCGATCTTCAAACGATTATAGATAACGCGTGCCACTTCGCCGCTGTCGGCTGGATCTGATTCGATTTGAATCATCGATGCAACTGTTAATACTTGATACGGCGTGAATTGCTGGTAACCACTGCTCAGTTTTGTTGCTGAAACTTCATCCCCAAAACTTTTGAGCATATTTGTAAGCGCTTCATGCGTACTAGTTCCAGGCTGGAATGAATACTGAACTGGAGCTATCTGCCCTTCCAGCGAATTACGTGGATTCGCATAATAGGGCGCAATCGTCTTGAGGTCGTCCTTCTGCGTGAGCGAGGTGATCAGGTGAAGTTCTTTTAGGACATCCGACTCAGTGGAGCCAGGCAGGACGTAAATCGAATCGACAATGCGCTTCTGATCTAAAAGCTCAATGAGAGCCTGATCGCTGGGAATAACGCTCTCAATAAGATGAATCCCTGGAGCAATTCCAACAATGTTGCGCTTGATCATCTTCGTTATGACGGTGGCAGCTTTAGCAACTACATGCTGGGTTGCGAGGTCTTGGGCGATGGCTGTTCCGCTCTCCCCTTGCGTCACAATTATACGCACAGGGGGGCCCGGGGTTCCTTTGGGGTAATCGGAGTTTGCGCTATTGGTCATGATTCGTAGCGCAACCAACGAGAGGAGAAGCAAGACAAGGCCAATGAAAAGAGAGATGAGATTTCGCTCCTTGCGCGTCCTAATCAAGGTGGCCTGCTATACGTTCGCGCTCTAGTGCGCTCTCTAAAATAGAAACGGCTGCCATTGCATCGATCTTGGCTTTGCTTGACTTGGCGTTGTGCCCTGTTATGCGCAAGTTTTTAGCTGCAGAAATTGTCGAGAGGCGTTCATCGACTAAGTGAATCGGAATATCGGTAAGGGTGCGCAAAAGATCAGCAAATTCATGAGCAGCTACAAGAGATGAGTTAGATGCTCCAGAAAGGTGTTTGGGTTCTCCTACGACAATATAAATCGGTTCATACTCGGTGAACAACGCAGTGAGTTGCCCGGTGAGATCAGTATCCGTGGCCAAAAGGGTTGCGATGGGTGAAGCTATCAAGCCAGAGGTATCGCTAGCTGCAACGCCAATTCTTACCTGCCCGTAATCAAAAGCTAATCGGCGGCCTGTCTTCATAGACTAGTTAGAACCTAGCGCTGCCTTTAACTCTGCAATTGCAGCCGTAATTTTTGTGAGATCGCTGCCGCCACCTTGAGCGTAATCATCTTTACCGCCGCCACCGCCTCCCAGAAGTGCAGAACCGGCCTTTACCAGCTGACCAGCTTTTGCCCCGGAGGCTGCCGCCTGAGGTGCAACGGCTGCTACTAACACAACTCGATCGTCGACAACCGAGAGAAGTCCAATAACAGCATGAGGATCTCTGTTACGTAGATCCAAAGACATCAAGCGTAGGTCTTCGCCCGAAATTCCATCGGCTACCTGCGCGATGAGAACTTTATACCCACCAATATTCTCAAAGTTCTTGGCCAGATCATTGATAGAAGACATCGCCTGCGCAGATTTAAATGAGGCTAACTCTTTTTCAATCACTTTGACTTTATTAAGGAGTTCGGAGATACGTTCCGGCAATTCTTCAACGCGCGCACCTTTGATAATTTCGGTGAGCGAATTGAGAAGCAGGTGTTCTCGAGCCAAATAGGAGAATGCATCGGCTCCGACAAGCGCCTCAACGCGTCGAACTCCTGCACCAATTGAAGATTCGTTAAGCAATTTAACAAGACCGAGTTCAGCCGAAGAATGGACGTGTGTTCCGCCACATAATTCTCTAGCCCAGTCTCCAACGCTCACTACTCGTACGACATCGCCGTACTTTTCTCCAAAGAGAGCCATCGCGCCAATTTCCTGCGCCTTAGCCTGGCTCATCTCTTCGGCAGTAACTTCCAAATTCTCGATGAGAAGTGAGTTAACGCGTGCTTCAACGTCGTTGAGAACACTGCCTGGCACCGCACCATTTGCCGGGAAATCAAACCTAAAACGTCCTGGTGCATTCTCTGAACCAGCTTGAGTTGCGCTCTCACCGAGGGCTTCTCGAAATGCCTTATGAACCATATGCGTAGCAGTATGGGCACGAGATATAGCCTTGCGCCGTCCTTGATCAATCTGGGCAAACAATTGCTGATCCACTTTTAAGGAACCAGAAACAATAGTTCCGCGGTGTACGTATAGTCCGGGAACGGGTGCCTGGACATCATCTATCTCGATGCGAGTTCCATCTGCAAGAGTCAGGATGCCGCCATCCGAAAGCTGACCTCCTCCTTCAGCGTAAAAAGGAGTTCGGTCCAAAATGATTTCAACATCACCGGAGTTAACCTCGTGGACGCTGGTGCCATCGACCATAATCGCTCGAACGTTCGCTTCACCTTCGGGGTGTTGGTAACCAATAAATTCGGTCTTGCCTTTTGCATCCACAATCTTGCGATACTCTGAGAGATCTGTATGCCCGCTCTTTTTAGCCCTGGCATCTGCCTTAGCTCGCTCTTTCTGTTCTTTCATGAGACGACGGAAGCCCTCTTCATCAACTTTCAAGCCGGTCTCAGATGCCATTTCTAGAGTCAGATCAAAAGGGAATCCATATGTATCGTGAAGCTTGAAAGCAGTATCGCCGGTTAATGTGGCGCTCTTAGAACTTTTTGCGTCAACCGAAGCTAAATCAAAGATCTGCGTTCCGCTTTTCAACGTCGACAGGAATGAATCTTCTTCTGCTTGCGTAACTTCGATTAGGCGACTGCTCTTGTCCAGCAACTCTGGATACTGGGGTGACATAGCGCCAATTGCCGCCATTAAGAGCTCTTTAGAGTTGTGATCGGGTGCCCCGAGAATTCGCATATTGCGAATAGTTCGGCGCATCATTCGCCGCAGCACATAGCCACGGCCTTCATTTCCAGGCAAAACTCCATCGCCTATGAGCATCATTGATGTCCGGGCATGGTCTGCGACTACTCGAAGTGAAACATCGCTCTTGGCATCTTTGCCATATGTGACGCCAGCAAGCTCGGAGGCCTTGGAGAGAATCTGCATCGTGGTATCAATTTCGTAGATATTTTCGACTCCCTGAAGCAACGCAGCCGTACGCTCTAGCCCAAGACCGGTATCAATATTCTTAGCTGGAAGTTCCCCAATAATTGGATAATCATCTTTAGAGCCGCCATCGGCACGGATGTTTTGCATGAAGACGAGATTCCAGACTTCAAGGTAGCGATCCTCGTCGGCTATCGGGCCACCTTCGCGACCATACGCTGGTCCACGGTCATAATAAATCTCTGAGCAAGGTCCGCACGGTCCAGCAACGCCCATCGACCAGAAGTTATCTGCCATTCCACGACGCTGAATTCGCTCTTTAGGAACGCCTACCTTCTTATGCCAAATATCTGCTGCTTCATCGTCATTGAGATAAACGGTGACCCAGAGCTTCTCCTCTGGAAAGCCAAAACCGCCATCGCTGATCGGTTTAGTTAAAAGTTCCCATGCCATCGTAATTGCGCCCTCTTTGAAGTAATCTCCAAAAGAGAAATTTCCACACATTTGAAAGAATGAGGCGTGTCGAGTGGTCTTGCCGACCTCGTCGATATCCAAGGTGCGTACGCACTTCTGTACAGATGTAGCACGCGCATACGGAGCTTTTACCTCGCCAAGGAAGTAAGGCTTAAAAGGAACCATTCCAGCATTTACAAGGAGGAGATTTGGATCATCAGCAATCAACGAGGCAGAAGGGACGACAGTGTGTTTCAGCCCCAGGGCATTGTCGGACTCGAAGAAGCGCAGCCAACGCGCTCTGATTTCTGCAGATTCCACCGACTACTCGTGCTCGCGATCATCGCGTCCGAATTTTTTACCAGCGAAGGCCCCTACGAGAGTTCCAATCACTTTGAGAAAGCCGGAGTTCTTCTCAATCAATGAGGTGATCGAACCGGTAACTTTCTCTGTGAAATTTTCCGCTGTTGACACGATGCGATTAACGCTCTTGATGGTCTTCTGGACCTCGTCTATCAAATTGCCGACCCGGATGACCGCATAGCCCAAGGCAAAGGCAATCACCAATAGCGAACAAGCCGCAATGATTGTCGCAATTCCTCCGGGACCCATGTGTATTAGCCTACCTGAACTTCAAGGTCAGAGCGGTAAATTAATCCTTTTCGGGCACGTAGTCGACGGCAGCTTCTTTGCGCTGCGCCGGGGTGATCGGCGTTGGGGCGCCGGTAAGCGGATCTCCGCCACTGGCAGTCTTAGGGAAAGCAATCACTTCGCGAATTGACTCAGCTCCCGTGAGTAGGGCGCATAGGCGATCCATGCCGATAGCAATCCCGCCATGCGGAGGCGGACCGTAATTGAATGCTTCTAGGAGGAAACCAAACTTACTCTTAGCCTCTTCGGGAGTTAGCCCGATCACATCAAAGACGCGTTGCTGCATCTCGCGCTTGTGAATACGAATCGATCCACCGCCGATCTCATTGCCATTGAGCACGATGTCGTAGGCATATGCAAGTGCGCCGCCAGGATCCTTATTGAATGTATCTGCAAACTCTGGCTTTGGACCGGTAAATGGATGGTGAACCGCTGTCCAACCCGCTTCTGCATTTTCCACATCGACCGGTTCAAACATGGGTGCATCAACAACCCAGAGAAATTCCCACGTATTAGGTGCAATAAGAGAGCAGCGTTGGGCGATCTCTAGACGAACTGCTCCAAGAAGGGCTTGGGAGGAGCTCTTATTTCCCGCAGCGAAGAAGATTGCATCTCCTGGGGCTGCTCCTGTATGAGCAGCTATACCTGCAGCTTCAGTTACTGAAAGATTCTTAGCAACAGGTCCCGCCAAAGTTCCATCTTCTTGTACCAAAATGTATGCCAAGCCCTTGGCTCCCCGCGCCTTGGCCCAGTCCTGCCAGCCATCTAATTCACGACGGGGAGAACTTGCTCCGCCGGGCATGACAACGGCCCCGACGTAATCAGCCTGGAAGACGCGAAAGGTGGTGCTAGCGAAAAAGTCCTTAACGTCAACTAACTCTTGCCCAAAACGCAGATCTGGCTTGTCGGACCCGAAGCGACGCATCGCCTCTGCATATGTCATCCGGGGAATAGGTCGTGGAATTTGATAACCCACCGTCTTATTGAAAACCTCTTCCAGAATCTCCTCAGCGACCCGCAAAATATCTTCTTGATCAACAAATGACATTTCGATATCTAATTGCGTGAATTCTGGCTGACGATCGGCGCGAAAATCTTCGTCGCGGAAACAGCGAGCGATCTGATAGTAACGTTCCATACCCGCGACCATAAGTAACTGTTTAAACAATTGCGGAGATTGTGGCAAGGCATACCAACTGCCGGGTTGCAGCCGAACCGGAACCAAGAAATCGCGGGCCCCTTCGGGAGTTGAACGAGTCAAATAGGGAGTTTCAATCTCTAAGAAATCTAGGCGATCCATCACTGTGCGAATGGTGGATGTAACCCGTGAGCGCAGGCGCAAATTCTTGGAAGGACCTTCTCTGCGCAGATCTAAGTATCGATACTTCAGACGAATCTCTTCGCTAATGTTTGAAACATCTCCGCTATCTACAGGAAACGGAAGCGCCGCTGCCTCGCTGAGTACTTCCAGATTCTGGCAATCAATCTCGATAGCTCCAGTTGCGATATTTGGATTTTCATTGCCTTCTGGTCGGACTCTGACAACTCCAGTAATAAGAACACACCATTCAGCCCGTAGGGCACCAGCAATATCATCCTTGATGACAACTTGGACTGCTCCAGATGCATCACGGAGATCGATGAATGCAACGCCGCCATGATCCCGGCGACGAGCAACCCAGCCAGCCAATACAACCGTGGAACCTACATCGGACTTTGAAAGTGATCCAGCATCGTGTGTGCGTAACATATTAAGGGTGCTCTCCAAGGTTTGCGATACGTTCGATTAATTCATTGGCTAAAGCACTAAGAGTAACCGAAGAGGTCGCCCCCGATTTCATCTCTTTGAGAGAGATGACCCCAGAGGAGATTTCATCGACTCCGAGGACGATTGAGTACTTAGCACCGCTCTTATCTGCGGATTTCATCGCTCCCTTGAGCGCCTTATCTCCGAAAGCTAAATCCACGCGAATCCCGCGTTGGCGCAACTGCTCGGCTACGGCCAGAGCTGCATCACCAGTTCCAAGTGGAACTATGTAGAGATCTAGACCTAACCCATCTGGCAGAGAAAGGCCTTCTGCCTCGCGCGCCAAGAGGACTCGATCGATTCCGAGCCCAAAACCAATACCGGACAATTCCTGTCCTCCAAGTTGTGCCATCAACCCGTCATATCGGCCTCCGCCGCCTATTCCCGATTGTGCACCGAGATCGTTGTGAACAAATTCAAATGCCGTGCCGGTGTAATAGTCCAATCCGCGCACCATGCGAGTATTCACTACGAAAGCTATGTCTAGGGCACCTAACAACTCTTTGACCTTGGCAAAATCTGCCGCACTTTCGGAAGTCAAATAATCCATCAACACCGGGGCTTTGCTCATCGCTTCTTTTACCTCGGGGCGTTTGTCATCGAATAGACGTAGCGGATTTATAAGGGCTCGAGCGCTGGTCTCTTCATCAAGGGCGATCGTCGATATGAATACTCGAAGGTCGGTGAGATAGTTCTCTCTGGTCAGGGCATCACCGAGAGAGGTTATTTCAAGGCGATAGTTCTTCAGCCCTAATTGTCGGAATGCACGTTCCGCTACCGCAATCACCTCTACATCAATTCTAGGATCGGCAACCCCGATCGCTTCGATCCCAACCTGGTAGAACTGGCGATATCGACCCGCCTGGGGCCGCTCTGCTCTGAAAAATGCACCGGAGTAATAAACCTTTACTGGAAGTTGGCCTCGATCTAAGTTATGTTCAATAACGGCCCGCATCACGCCAGCTGTTCCTTCAGGCCTCAACGTGATCGAGCGTCCACCGCGATCTTCAAAGGTGTACATCTCCTTGCGAACTACATCGGTTGACTCCCCCACCCCACGGGTAAAGAGTTCGGTATCTTCAAATACCGGAAGTTCCATCAACTGATATCCAGTGACAACGGCGGATTCGATAAGAACGTTCCGCACATAATCAAAGTGGGATGAGCGGTCAGGGACATACTCGCTTACGCCTTTAGGTGCTTGGAACTTCGCCATCAGTCAGCACTCCTTAAGTATCGATCTTGCAAATAGTCATTGTTCTTCCGTTCTCGGCCAATTGTAGTTTCCGGGCCATGCCCTGGGAGCACAATTAGGTCATCATTCAGAGGAAGTATCACATTGCGCAGCGTCTTTTTCATGCTTTCGTTGGAACCCAATCGACTAGTTGTATTTCCAATTGAGTTCCGGAAAAGCACATCTCCACTGATCAAGTACTGGTCGTTGACCACAAAGACCGTGGATCCAGGAGTATGACCTGGCGCATGACGAGCCTTTAGAGTGAAACCCGCAATTTCAATCGAGGTGCCATCGAGCAATTCGCGCACATCAGTCGGCTCATCAAAACTCGTTATGCCCATCTCGTGAAGCAACGGAGCGATCGGTCCGTTGGCGTTTAACAGCCCTAATGGATTGGCTAAAAATTCACGATCTTTCGGGTGAATGTACGTGGCCACGCCATACTTCTCATCAAAGGCATGGACCGAAAAAGTGTGATCTAAATGCCCGTGAGTGACGATGGTGGCGATCGGCTTGAGGTTGTGCCGGGCAATAACATCGCCTATCTGCCCCACAAGGTCTGGGACGGCGATACCTGGGTCGACGATAAAACACTCGGAATTCTCCCCGCTGGCAAAGATCCAACAATTTGTCCCAAAATACTGGGCCTGAACCACCTCAAGAATCACTCAATAGGCCTACTTTTCAACGGTCTGGGGTACCAATTTTCCCAGGTAGAGGCTTTAAGGGTACCGTTAAGCCCTGATTAAACCTGATCAGAGGAGTAAACCCGCTCCAAAGCGGGCTTATCCAGAGTCATCCGATAACGGAAAGTGCCTCACCTGGACCGATCCAGTAAAAGCACTCGACGCGCAACCTAAGGAGTACGTCATGTCAGTTCCAGAGAATCTCAGTGCAGCATCAGCGTTAATCGGCGATCCAGCAAAATTCGGTCGCGTAGGTGATGATGGAACAGTTTATGTAACCACTCCTGAAGGTGAACGCGCAGTCGGCTCATACCCTGGCAAGAGCGCCGAAGAAGCCCTTGCATATTTTGTTAGAAAATTTGAATCTCTTGCATCAGAAGTCGCACTTCTTGCCGCCCGTATCAAAAGCGGAGCAATGGTTCCAAGCGATGCACATACAGCTGTAACAAAATTGAAAGAGCAGATCCTCAACCTCAATGGGGTCGGAGATCTTGCGACTCTAGCCAAATCTGTCGATCAGATTCCAGAACTCATAGAAGGTCATAAGGCTGCATACGAAGCTCGCAAGGCCATAGAGAACGCAGCGAAGGAAGCCAAACGCGTCGAAGCAACAGAGATTAAAGAGAAATTGGTAACTGAAGCCGAATCCCTCGCCCTTTCAGAAAGTTGGAAGTCAACCGGGGATCGCTTAAAAACCCTGCTTGATGAGTGGAAAGCCGCGCCACGATTGGATAAGAAAGCAGATGCAGATCTATGGAAGCGTTTTTCCAGCGCCCGTAATAAGTTTGATAAGCGCCGCCGAACCCATTTTGCACAACTCGAAAGCCAGACCGCACTCGTCACTCAGTCGAAAGCTGCCATCATCGAAGAGGCCAAGAAGTTGGCTACTTCCAAAGAGTGGCTCGCGACTGCAAATCGGTTTAAAGAGCTTATGGATGCCTGGAAGGCCGCCGGGCGCGGCAAGAAGAGCGTAGATACTCGTCTCTGGGATGAATTTAAGAGCGCTCAAGATGCCTTCTTTGCGGCGAAGAAAGCCGATTTAGAGAAGCGCCAAGGAACAATGGCCACCAACCTCGCCAAGCGCGAAGAGTTGATTTCACAATTTGAGGCCTTGTTACCGGTGAGCGATGTCAAATCTGCTCGTCATAAATTCCACGATCTTCACGAAAAGTGGGATCGCATTGGAATGACTGAGCGCACAAAACGAGCCGCCCTGGAAGCTCGTCTAGAGAAAGTGCAGATCGAGATTGATTCGCTCCACGAGGAAGTTGCTCGCCGCAGCGATCCGACTGCTATCGCTCATGCCAATACCGTTGTTCAAGGTTTACTCGATGCAATTGAAAATTATGAGAAGCAGGCTACTAAGGCCGAAGCCGCTGGGCAGACTGCCAAAGCCATGGTTGCTCGTGAAGCTGCAGCCGCTCGTAAATCATGGCTCACTGAAGCTCAAAAGGGCTTAGCCGACTTTAAGAAGTAACTTTCAGTTATTCGTAACGCGATAGACGTCGTAGACACCTGCGACGCTGCGAACGGCTGATAGAACGGTATCGAGATGGAGCGCATCTGCCATCTCAAAGGTGAAGCGGGATAAGGCGACGCGATCCTTGCTGGTACTGACCGCGGCATTCAAAATGTTCACATGCTGATCAGAGAGCGTTCTGGTGATATCAGAAAGCAAACCTGAACGATCTAAAGCTTCGACTTGGATATTAACTAGGAATAAGGAACGGGCGCTGTTGTTCCATTTAACCTCAACGATGCGATCTCCTTGGTGTTCCTTGAGATCATTGACATTGATGCAATCTGCGCGGTGAACACTTACACCGCTACCTTTTGTAACAAAGCCCGTTATTTCATCGCCGGGAACCGGCGTGCAGCAACGAGCCAACTTCACGAGCAGATCGCCGGCTCCTTCAACATCAACCCCCGATGAGTTTCGCTTCGAAACGGTGGGGCGACGGAAGAGGTGTTCGATATTATCTTCCGGCTCTTGCGGATCATTTCCAAGCTGATGGGAGAGCTTTTCTACAACTGATGCGGCGGAGACGTGACCATTGCCAACAGAGGCGTACAGGGCTTCAATATCCGGAAAGTGCAAATCATGAGCAAGTTCGAGTATTGCCTGTCCAGCCAAAATCTTTTGCAAAGGCATTCCCGCCTTGCGCATCTGACGAGCAATCGACTCTTGGCCAGCTTCAATAGCCTCTTCTTTTCGTTCCTTCGAGAACCAGGCTTTGATTTTAGATCGTGCGCGTGGAGATTTTACAAAGTTAAGCCAGTCACGACTCGGGGCGGCGTTCAAGCTTTTATTTGTGACGATGTCAACGACATCGCCATTGGTGAGAGCTGACTCCAATGGAATCAACTTTCCATTGACCTTTGCGCCAACGCAGCGATTGCCCACCTCGGTATGGACAGCGTATGCAAAATCCACCGGCGTTGAACCGGCAGGAAGTGCTACTACGCTCCCCTTAGGTGTAAAAACGAATACTTCCGGGGTCCGCAGGTCATAGCGCAATGTGTCAAGAAAATCACCAACATCTTCACTCTCTTGTTGCCACTCATGAAGCTGCTTGAGCCATATGACACCTGGGTCGTTGTCAGCGCTCTTCGCCCCTTTGGTTTTATATTTCCAGTGGGCCGCGATACCAAATTCGGCTCGCGCATGCATATCAGCCGTGCGGATTTGAATTTCAACCGCTTTTCCATTGGGGCCAATCACCGTGGTGTGTAAAGATTGATACAAATTGAATTTAGGCATCGCGATATAGTCTTTAAATCGCCCAGGAATAGGACTCCAGCGAGCGTGGATGGCACCAAGAACTGCGTAACAATCCCGAACATCATCCACAATGACCCGAATGCCTACCAGGTCGTATATCTCTCCAAATTCACGTCCCCGTACAATCATCTTCTGAAAGACACTGTACAAATGTTTCTGCCGACCCTTGATCGTCGCCTTGATTCCCTCGGCTGCTAAATCGCGTGTAATCTGGTCTGTAACTTCACTGGTAAATTTTTCGCGCAGTGGTTGTCTCTCGCTGACAAGTCTTTCGATCTCATCGTATTTTTTCGGCTCCAAGACTTTAAAAGAGAGATCTTCCAATTCCCATTTAATGGCATTCATACCTAGCCGGTGGGCCAAGGGCGCGTATATGTCCAGGGTTTCTCGCGCTTTGCGCGTTGCACTTTCCGGTGAGACGAATTGCCAGGTACGTGCGTTGTGGAGTCGATCGGCCAATTTGATGACCAGAACACGAATATCTTTAGACATCGCGACAACCATCTTGCGAAGGGTTTCTGCCTCTGCGGTGGGGCCATAGGTCAACTTATCTAACTTCGTAACACCATCTACGAGCTCCGCGACTTCATCGCCAAATTCACTCCGCAATGTGTCGAGCGAGTAAGGCGTGTCTTCAACTGTATCGTGAAGCAATGCGGCGGTAATGGTCGCCTGATCCATTCCTAAATCGGCCAGAATTTCCGCTACAGCGACGGGATGAGTTATGTATGGCTCCCCCGATTTACGAACTTGACCGGAATGGGCGTGGCTAGCTACATCAAAAGCGCGCTCTAATTCAGCGCTCTTAAACTCAGGAAGATTGGCGGTAAGAGTTTGGGCAAGAGGAGCTAAAAGCGTGTTCATCGCTTATCACCCCTCTCAATGAAATTTAGCGACGGCTTCTGCGCTTGGGTTGATTACGAGGACCGCGATCGCGGTTCTCCTTCGAGTGCGTAGAAGTAACAATATTCGCAGTGTCAGCAACTCCTGCGATTACGACAACTTCTCCTGGAGCCTGTGGTCCACGCTGCGCTACACGCTTAGCCAACGCCTTCATAGCAGGCTCACGCTCACGCAAGGTAGCCAAGATAGGTGTTGCGATAAAGATGGAGGAATAGGTTCCGGTAGCCAGGCCAATGAAGAGGGCTAAGGAGAGATCTTTCAAAGTTCCCGCACCCAGAAGTCCAGCTCCTACGAAGAGAATCGATGCTACGGGAAGGAGAGCAATCAACGAGGTATTGAAGGAACGTACCAGAGTCTGATTAACCGCGAGGTTGGCAGCTTGAGAATAGGTGTACTTGCCCGTGCTCGTGATCGAACGGGTGTTCTCTCGTACCTTGTCAAAGACGACGACAGTGTCATACAGCGAGTAACCCAGAATCGTCAGGAATCCAATGACGGTCGCCGGAGTAACGTCGAATCCGACGAGAGCGTAAATACCTACCGTGATGAACACGTCATGTAGTACAGCAACAATTGCCGCTTGCGCCATTTTTGGCTCAAATGCAAGGCCTAAGTAAAGCAAAATAACCAGCAAGAATCCGATCAGAGCTTGGATCGCCTTGTGCGTAATGTCTTTGCCCCAAGAAGGTCCGATACTCATTACGTTGATATTGCCAATAGCGACCTTGAAATCTTTAACAATGGCATTTTCAACTGCATCGTTCTGCGCATTGGTCAAAGATTTTGTAGTGATCTGGATCTTGTCGGTTCCGATCTTCTGAACAATCGTCTCAGATGTGATTCCGCTATCGGTTACCGCCTGCTGCCCCATCGCAATTGTTGCGCCAGGAGAGGTCAGCGTAAATTGTGAGCCGCCCTTGAATTCGATACCAAGTTTGAGACCTTGCACGCTCAAAGAGATTGCGGCGATCAGAATTACTATTCCAGAAAGCGCATAAAAGCGGCGACGGTTGCCAATAATGTTGAAGGATTTTTCGCCTCGATAGAGACGTCCACCCATTCCAGATAAACGTGACATTTAAGCGACGTCCTTTCCTGTGACAACACCCAAGCTCTTTGCGGAGAATCCAGATAATCGGTGCCCGCTTGAATAGAAATTCACCCGTGCCAACAACGTGACCAACGGCTTGGTGAAGAAGAAGACCACAAGAAGATCGACGAGGGTTGTTAACCCGAGAGTGAACGCGAAGCCTCGTACATCTCCGACTGCGAAGAAGTAAAGAAGCGCAGAAGCAATCAAGGAGACGGAGTCGGCCACAATGATCGTGCGTTTTGCACGCGTCCAGCCGGTATCAACAGCTGTTCGCAGCGATCGACCATCGCGTACTTCATCGCGCAAGCGTTCAAAGTAAACGATAAATGAGTCGGCGGTGATACCGATGGAGACGATCGCTCCAGCGATGCCAGCCAGCGATAGAGAAAATCCAATCCACTTCCCCAAGAGCAGGAAGAGGAGGTATGTGATTCCACCAGCTACCGAGAGGGAACCAACGCTTACAACGCCAAGCCCGCGATAGTAGAAGACTGAGTACAGAACCACGAGGATCAAACCGAGTAGTCCGGCGAGCAGTCCATCATGTAATTGGTTAGCGCCAAGTGTTGGTGAAACTTGCTCAACATTGCCACGATCGAAGGCGAGTGGAAGAGCGCCGTACTTTAGTACGTTTGCCAGATCCGAAGCTTGGAGTTGAGTGAAGTTTCCAGTGATCTGCGCATTTCCGCCAGTAATCGCCTGATTGATCTGTGGAGAGGTATAGACCAATCCATCGAGAACAACGGCAACCTGATTCTGCGGAGAAGGCAACTTTGTAACGCGAGTAGTAATCGCACCGAATTTGGTTGTACCCGATCCGGTGAAGTTCAGAAGGACCATCCATCCATTTCCATTTGTCTGATCCAGGTTTGCGCTAGCAGATGCCACATCAGTTCCGACTACTTCGGCCGGTCCAAGGATATATTTGCCGCTTCCATCGCGATTACAAGCAACTAAAGGCGAACTTGGATCATCGATATTTCCACCTTGGCGATTTGCAGCCTTGGTGCAATCCAGTAGACCAAATTTTGTATTGAGATCTGCGCTCACCCCCGTAGGAAACGTTGGGGTAACAGATGCAGGTGTAGAGGCCTTTGGAGTAGGAGTCGCCTTCGCTCCTGGCTTTGGAACAGTAACTGTCGTAGTTGAAGTAGATGATGTAGAAGTCGTTTTCGCGCTAGCTGCGCCCACTGCATATACCTGGCGGAAGCGAAGCTCTGCGGTCTGGCCAACTAGATCAACAATCCGAGTTCCGGTATCGCCGGGGACAGAAATAACAATCTGCTGATTGTTTCCGGTTCCTTGTGATGTCACTTGGCTCTCGGCTACGCCAAGAGAGTTGACGCGTTGGCGAATGATCGCCACTGCTTGCGTGATCGCCGCAGAAGAGACACTCCCACCCTTAGCAACACGAGGTTGCAAGGTCACGCTGGTTCCTCCGCGAAGGTCTAACCCGAGTTTTACCTTGTCATTCTGGATCAAGGCCAGAGCGCTAAAGGCGACCAAAATGATGGCCAGGATGGCAAGGGTTCGTCCGGGCTTCGCCTGGGACTTAATGGATTTGGAAATGTTGGCAGACATAAGACGCAAGTCTAGGCATCAAGCGGTGGCATGTCGAAAATGCCGAGCTCTGCCTGCGGCGGCGTCAGCCCCAGGTGGGCCCATCCAGAAGCCGTCGCCATCCTCCCGCGCGGAGTTCGAGCCAATAGCCCTTTGCGCAGCAAAAATGGCTCTGCAAGGCCCTCAAGGGTCTCTGCCTCTTCGCCCATCGACATCGCCAGGGTGGTCAGACCCACTGGACCTCCGTTGAACTTCTTAATGAGAATTTCCAGCAAGGTGCGGTCGAGGCGATCTAATCCAATTAAGTCCACCTCATACATTTCTAAAGCAGATTGGGCAGCGGCTAGATCTATCTCGCCATTGCCATGAACTTCGGCATAGTCGCGCACTCGGCGCAGGAGGCGATTGGCGACGCGTGGGGTACCGCGCGAGCGAGAGCCAATCTCATCAATAGCATCTTCATCAATAGGAACCTGGATGAGCGCTGCGCTGCGTCGAACAATTGTCGAAAGTTCGCTCTCTGCATAAAAATCTAATTGTGCTGTAAATCCGAAGCGATCACGTAAAGGGCTTGGCAATAGGCCAGCGCGAGTGGTTGCACCTATGAGAGTGAAGTGCGGCAATGTAAGTGGGATTGCTGTGGCTCCCGCTCCCTTGCCGACAACAACATCGACGCGGAAATCTTCCATTGCCATGTAAAGCAGCTCTTCGGCGGGGCGAGACATTCTGTGAATCTCGTCGAGGAAGAGAATCTCACCTTCTACCAGCGAAGAGAGGATGGAAGCTAAATCCCCAGCATGTTGGATTGCCGGACCGCTGGTAATTCTGATCGGAGCGCCCATCTCCGTGGCAATGATCATGGCTAGTGTGGTTTTGCCTAAACCAGGAGGGCCCGAAAGCAAGATGTGATCCGCTGGTGTCTTACGTGAACGAGCCGCGGTGAGTAGAAGATTTATCTGAGCAGCGACTCGTTGCTGACCGACAAACTCACCTAGATTCTTAGGGCGGAGCGCTAATTCCTGTACGCGTTCTGCATCATCAGAATAATCGCTCACCAACGAATCGCTCATCGTTGAACCCCGCCAGCAAGTGCGGCGCGGAGCAAGTCGCCTATGGGTTCCGCTGCAACATCTTTATATTGTGCTGAGAGTTGATCAATTCGATCTTGCGTCTCACGGGCAGTGAAACCAAGTCCAATGAGTGCGCTCGTAATCTGATCGCGCCAACTACCTAGAGTCGACATCTCCCCCGCCTCAAAATTATCAACCTTTTCGCGCAATTCCAGAACAAGACGTTGTGCACCCTTCTTGCCCAAACCAGGAATACGTTCCAAAATTTCTGTCTGCCCATTCTTGATAGCGCTTACGATTTCGACTGTCTCATAAATATTGAGCGCCGACTGCGCAACTTTTGGTCCAATTCCGGTAACGGTTTGGAGTAGTTCGAATATCTCACGGGCGGCATGGCTTTCAAAACCATAGAGAGTCAGCGCATCTTCCCGAACCACTAAAACGGTCTGCAGGGAGGTTGTGGTCCCGACAGTAAATGTTGCAGCGATTCGTGGAGATACGTTGACCAGCAACCCAACCCCACCTACTTCGATGACAACATTTCCTGATCGAACCGACTTGATAGTCCCAGTTAAAGAGGCGATCACTTCGTTGCCGCCTTCGCTTCGCGAGCACGTAATCGCTCTTTCTCGTTAGCTAAAGCTATCTGTATTTTGGAATCGCCGACGCCGCGCCAATGGTGGCAGATTGAAAGGGCGAGAGCATCGGTACTGTCTACGGGTTTTGGAATCGAATCAAGGCGCAGCAATTTCTGAACCATCATCGCAACTTGCTTCTTGTCCGCACGACCCGAACCGGTCACTGCGGCCTTCACCTCTGATGGGGTGTGCATCGCGACTGGAATTCCAGCTTTTGCGGCTAGTAGAAGCGCTACCCCAGCGGCTTGTCCGGTTGCCATAGCGGTTCGAACATTGAGTTGCGAAAAGACTCTTTCAACGGCAATTACATCTGGTTGAGCTCGAATTATCCACTCTGAAATCTGTACTTCCAGCTCCATTAATCGTGCCTCTAATGGAGCGCCAACAGTAGTGCGAATGATTCCTACATCCACCATGGTGAGAATCTGAGAGCCATTACTTTCGACAACGCCGAGGCCACAGCGGGTTAAACCCGGATCGATCCCCAGCACTCTCATGCAGGTAAGCCTATTCGCCGAGGCTAGCCATTACCTCGTCAGACACATCAAAGTTGCCATACACATTCTGTACATCGTCTAGCTCCTCAATAGCATCTATGAGGTTGAAGACTTTTGTTGCCGTTTCGGCATCGAGCGGCACAGAGAGGGTGGGAAGAAAGGAAGTGTCAGCTGACTCATAATCCAGACCAGCACCTTGCAGGGCGGTACGAACCGCCACTAAATCGCTTGGCTCTGAAACAATTTCGAAGGAATCTCCCAGATCGTTTACCTCTTCGCAGCCGGCATCGAGGACTACTTCTAAGATCCGATCTTCGGTGACCCCAGCAACTTTATTTACCAGAACTACGCCCTTGCGATTGAACATGTAAGAGACGGACCCTGGATCTGCCATCGTTCCGCCGTTCCGTGTCACTGCCACGCGTACTTCAGAGGCGGCACGGTTGCGACTATCAGTAAGACACTCAATCATAAGAGCAACGCCGCCCGGCGCATAACCTTCATACATAATTGTCTGCCAATCAGCGCCACCTGATTCCAAACCTCCACCGCGCTTTACTGCACGTTCAATATTGTCGGCAGGCATAGAGTTCTTCTTGGCTTTAGCAATCGCATCAAAGAGAGTTGGGTTGCCATCGATATCAGGTCCACCATTGCGCGCCGCAATTTCAATCGACTTAATAAGCTTTGCGAAATTCTTAGCACGGCGGGAATCGATTACCGCCTTCTTGTGCTTTGTCGTTGCCCACTTGGAATGGCCTGACATTTAATTCACCAACCTTGCTCTCACGAATATGGATCACCGCGCATTGTTACGCGACAACCGTCTTGCAAACGCTCTCGATAAAGTATCGATGAACCCGCATATCTCCCGTTATTTCCGGGTGGAATGAAGTCGCTAGCAAGTTCCCTTGCCGGACCGCAACAGGGTGCAATTCTCCATTAATTTCCACGGAAGCCAAAACTTCGACACCCGATCCGACCGCTTCGACCCAGGGAGCCCTGATAAAAATTGCGCGTATCGGCGGGGCAGTAATTCCAACCATATTCAGATCGACCTCAAAAGAGTCCACCTGACGCCCAAAAGCATTCCTTCTAACCGTAATATCGATGCCACCGAAGCTCTCTTGGCCATGCATAGCGCCTTCAATCCGATCAGCCAGCAGAATCATTCCGGCGCACGAACCATAAGTCGGCATCCCAGCGCGAATTCGCTCTGAGATGCGATCGAAGAGCCCAAAAGTGCGAGCCAACTTGGCGATCGTTGTCGATTCTCCCCCTGGGAGTACTAGGGCATCGATCGAATTAATTTCTTCCAGAGTTTTGACGGCTACTGCATCAACACCACACTCCGCTAGGGCAAGAAGGTGCTCTCGAAAATCCCCTTGCAGCGCTAAAACTCCAACCAACATAGAAAGTGGGCGGTCTTACCAGCCGCGCTCAGCCAAACGATGTGGAACAGGAATATCAGCGACGTTGATGCCGACCATAGCATCCCCGAGTCCGCGAGATACATCGGCAATAACCTTTGCATCAGTGAAATATGTAACTGCTTTCACGCATGCGCTCGCTCGTGCAGCTGGATTGCCCGACTTAAAGATTCCAGAACCTACGAATACTCCATCTGCTCCGAGTTGCATCATCATCGCAGCGTCAGCAGGCGTTGCAATTCCACCGGCGGTGAAGAGCACAACTGGAAGCTTTCCGCTTTGAGCTACTTCTTTTACCAAGTCGTATGGAGCAGATAGTTCCTTCGCGGCCACATACAGTTCATCTTCGCGCATGTTGGAGAGGCGACGAATCTCTTGCGAGATCTTTCGCATGTGAGTTGTTGCGTTCGAAACATCCCCAGTGCCGGCTTCGCCCTTAGAGCGGATCATGGCAGCGCCTTCGTTAATTCGACGTAGAGCCTCTCCTAGATTTGTAGCACCGCAAACAAAGGGAACAGTGAAGTTCCACTTGTCGATGTGATTCTCGTAGTCAGCGGGAGTCAAAACTTCAGATTCATCGATGTAATCGACGCCCAGGCTCTGCAAGATCTGAGCTTCTACAAAGTGGCCAATTCGAGCCTTAGCCATCACTGGGATGGAGACCGCTGCTTGAATCTTTTCGATCATGTCAGGATCAGACATGCGTGCGACGCCACCTTGTGCTCGAATATCTGCAGGGACTCGCTCGAGTGCCATGACGGCGACAGCGCCCGCATCTTCGGCAATCTTCGCCTGTTCAACATTGACCACGTCCATGATGACGCCGCCCTTAAGCATCTCTGCCATACCGCGCTTTACGCGTCCAGTACCGGTTACCTTCTGGGTGCTATCAGACATGTCATCTCCTCGTACGCTTTATTGCCCTCTTGGGCGGCTACCCCTGGGGGCAAGAGTTCAAGTCTACTTTGAAGCGGAGGGTGCTGGAGTACTAAGCGCTGGAAGGACGAATACTGGCTGCTGGTCGGTGAGGGCGATCCAGACCTGGCCTACGGGTAGGTATGCAGGCGAACCATCCTTGAGCGTCCAAGTAGTCGGTTCGGTGGCATTGACTCGGTTCCAGAAGACAGGAATTTCCTGGCCATCGCGCAAGAGAAAGCCGGAACCCGATCCGATGGTGTTGCTAAAAGGTGTATAACTTCCCAACTTATCGTGGTAAGTCGAAGGAGTAATGCTGACCTCTTGAATTAAAAGGGTCGGAGAGCCAAGTTGAGCGCCATCGGCGGCCACATCCAGGGCTCCGTTGTAATACATCTGCCACTTCTGTGTGCCAGATGACCAGACTGCTTTGTACCGAGCAGCAGGCCACTTCAGTTCGACGCTCTTAATCACTTGGCCCCCGACGGGAAGCGGACCGAATTTCCAGCCAACCGACTTTGCCGTCACGATGCTTCGGTGTTCCACGTTAATAGATTTATTGAGAAGCGCTTTGGGATCCACAACCATATCGGTTGGAGCAGAGCGCGAAGGATCTCGTGAGTAAATGGATGCTGGCTCGGTGTCGGCACCAATATCTTCGATATTGGAGGCACGTAAAATTGGTAAGAATTTAGATTGCGCACCGCTATAGGCCATGCCAACTCGACCATAGTTCGCCATGAGATCGATATCGCTTATTCGGGCCGAACGGATCGGGCCAATCTTTGCAGGCAAGGTATTGCTAAAAATAGCGGCCAATCGAGTCAGTCCGCCTTCTACCTGTTCAATGTAAATCACATCGGCGCTATCCAAGCCGATCTGCGGGTGCGCCTGTCGAGTGTCATCAATCTTGACGAAAAGAACCGGACCGTTGATTCCTGGCAAACCCGTCAAAGCATTGGTAGAGACGACTTTTGGATATTTGGTTGCACTAGTAGAGGAAGAGCCGCAGCTAGTTAGTAAGAGAAGAGAAGCTGTTGCTACGGTGGCGGTGAGAAATTTTGTCCAACGGTTTATCACAGAGAATCCTCTTCGAATGAGTAGATCTTTGGCAGCTTTGCCTTACCGGCAAGATGAAAGAGCCGATAGATGGGACGGGAACGTAATTTTGCCACGGAATTGACTGCTTCTAAATGAATAGCGACAGCGAGTGTGATCTTCTCTGTCAGCGTCGTAAGTTCGGATAGGAGTGGAAGAAATATTGATAGCTCGCCACTATCCGCTGACTCTCTTAGAAATTTAAGAGATTGCGAGAGCGAACGTTCGGCATCATTTCTATTACTGATCGCCTCCTCGCGACTGACATAGGCCGATTGGGTGAGGATTAAATCTGTGGCGGGGTCGAGATCGGTCTGGTGAGAAATTTCCAAGGCCAGGGCTGCTCGACGCTGCAGAAGCGCATCGAGATGCTCCCACGATGTTTCAACACGGTGATGCAAGCGATCTAGACGAGAAGCAGAAAACGACAAATACCAACCAAAGAGAATAACCACGAACGCGACAAGTACAAGAGTCATCAGGGCCTGCCCTTCTTATAACTGGCATTTTCAGAGCCAACAGCAACTTTTCCTTGGCCCGTCATTGCGACTTCGTAGACGCTCATTATCTGGGACGCGACGCTCCCCCAGTCGAAACGAATCGCCGAAAGCAAACCATTCTCAGAAAGTTGATGCAATCGCGCAGAATCGCGGAGTAATTCAATGACTCTCTTAGCTAAATCATTGGAATCTTCCGAAACGAAGTTCACGCCGCTTGCTCCTTGACTCAGCAGATCAACGAATGCCTGAATATCACTCGCCAAAACTGGAGTCCCGGAAGCCATCGCTTCGGCGAGAATAATTCCAAAGGATTCGCCACCTGTATTTGGGGCGATATATAAATCAATAGCAGAGAAGAATTCCACCTTCTCTGGCTCGGAGAGTCTGCCCAAGAAAGTGATGTGCTTGGCAACTTGCGAATCAATTTTTGAGAGGACTTTCTCTGGATCTCCTGGACCAGCAATGACTAGCTCTAAGGCGGGTAGCGCTTTCAGGATCTTTGGCAGCGCCTCTAAAAGTAGTGGAAGCCCCTTGCGAGTCTCTTCAAACCTGCCAAGAAAACCGATACGCAAAGGGGTATCTATCTCTTTTACTCTTCCCACCCCTGCCAGGTTGAAACGCGCATAGTCGATCCCGTTAGGAATCACCACTGCCTCTGTTCCATAGAGATTGTTTAACGTGGCTTGCGCCATTTCGCTGACAGCAATTCGAGCACTCAATTTTTCGATCATGGGTTCGATCAGCGGACCTACTGAAGAGATCGCGCGCATCTTTGGAGTTGAGGCGTGGAATGTTCCAACCATCGCGCCCTCTGCTGCCCAGCATGCCAGTAGTGAAATGGATGGGATTCCAGGTTCGTGCCTGTGAAGGACATCGAAATCTCCCTGCGCAATCCATTGCCGAACCCGCGAGGCCGCAATAGGCCCGAAAAGTACCCGAGCAACGGAACCATTGAATGGAATGGGAACGGGTCGTCCTGCATTGACGAGCCAAGAATCGGTGATTGTCTCTTCATCGCTTACTGGAGCGATAACTGAAACGTAATGGCCTTGTTCAATAAAATGCTCTGCCAGCTCTCTGATGTGCATCTGCACTCCGCCGGGAACGTCCCATCCATATGGGCAGACCATTCCAATCCGCAGCGGCTTATTCATCAATCACGCTCCTTGAAATCGCCATCAACCCAGATGCGCTGCAGCATGTGCCAATCACTCAGATGGTTGACGAGATGGCCCTCAAGCCTAGTTGCCGACTCTTGAATCATGCTTGCAACTTTTTCCTGGGTGGATCCACCCTTAGGAATTTGGATTGCAGGTTCGAAGTAAATTTCTATACCAGTATCGATATACCTAACGAATGCCGTCAGAAGTGGAGCACCCGTTTTGATAGAGAGGACTGCTGGGCCAGCGGGCATACGTGCTGGGTGTCCAAAGAAAGTCACATCCACGCCGTTCCGCGAAAGATCTCGATCTGCAACGAGCGCAATCAGTCGTCCCTGGCGGAGTCTTTGCGATAGTAATGCAAGCGAACGAGCACTGGCATCCAGTACTTCCATACCGAGAGACTCTCGATATGCCAAAAATTTCTTGAACAATCGCTCTGGCTCAAGGTGTTCGGCGACGGTCACAACTGGAGCGCCTGTTTCACAATAGTAAGCGCCTGCACGATCCCAGTTGCCTGCATGCGGTAATGAGACGATGGCTCCCTTGCCGGCAGCCAGCGCATCGCGCAACAAATGGTCATTGATCACCGTAGTACTTCCGACAATGTCTTCGCTTGACCAGAGCGGAAGTCTGAAGGTGTCACACCAGTAACGTAGATAGGAACGCATCCCCGCCTTAACTGTTGCCTCTAGCTCTGGTTCAACTAAATCGGGACGAACTCGCAGATAATTAGAGCGCAGTCGCTGGACCGCCACAGGATTTCGTCTAGTAATTTGGTCTGCGATCCAATCCATAAGAGCATAGGCACGGCGCTCTGAAATGAGCCCTAAAAACTTCCACGCCGAAAAATATGCAAGATATGTGAAAGACATCGTCACGCACTCAACGTTGCACGATAGACAATCAACAATCTTTCCCCGATGGTATAAACACTGGCAACGGCAAGCAGCCACACGCCAACCGCCAAAATATACGGAACACCAAAGCCGGCAATCCAAGTTGCGAGAAATATAATCATTAATCTTTCAGTGCGTTCGGCGAGTCCACCATTACATGCAATCCCCAACCCTTCGGCCCGAGCTTTGATATAAGAAACCAACCCCCCAGCGACAAGAGCAATGATCAACACTGGCACTAAACGATCGTGACTCTTCATTAGGAAGTAGGCGATCGAACCGAGCACGGCAGCATCTGAAATACGATCCAACGTGGAATCCAAGAGCGCTCCCCAGGTCGATCCACCCGAATCCGACAAACGAGCAAGAGTTCCATCGAAGAGATCAAAGAGTACGAAGAAGAGCGTGGTCGCAGTTCCCCAGAGATAACTACCTCTACTGAAAAATACGAGCGCACTAACGCTGGCTCCCAGGCCACCGATCGCGCTGAGCAGATTTGCCGTAACGCCGCGGGTCAGCAACCATCCGCAGAACGGGGTTATAACCCGTGTCACGGGTGCTTTGATCGAAGCCGAAATCACGATTACATCGTAGGCTCGGATACTGTGCCAGACCTAATTAGTACTCATAAAATCGCGATCGTGGGCGGCAAATCGGCGCAGTTGGCGGTTGAATTGGGCGTAGCCACGAGTGAACTTGAAGTTTGCGACCTGGCTCTCTTCCTGGTCAGCGCTAACGATGGAATCGTCTCAGCGGACCTAGAAAGATGGCGGCTAGCTCGCGAGCTATATATTCCCTCTCTCGTCATCATCTGTGACTTGGGAGCTAGCGAGATCGACTTCGAAGATATGACTGCGATTGCCAGCAAGATGCTCGATCCTGTCGTGACTCCGTATCTAGTTCTGCATAGTGATGAAGGAGCACCCGCTGCACTGATTCATTTAGAAAATCTTGAAGTCATCGATTATTCCGGGGAGACAAGAGTTCTTCGCCCAGCAGACCCCGAGCACATTGAACTTGTCGCCCAGTTCCGCGCCGAGTACCTGGAAGATATCGAGGATGCCGGTGAAGATAGCTTCGCCGCGGGCCTGCTCTTCCCCGCACTTCCTTGGATCGAGGGAACGAGAATCGGCTTAGATCAAATTATAGAATTCTTAAATCAGGTTCCAATTATTAGCTAAAGCATCTCGCGTCTCTTGCAATAATTGGGGCATCACCTTTGTCTGTCCAATGACCGGCATGAAATTCGAATCGCCACCCCAACGAGGTACAACGTGTTGATGGATGTGTCCTGGAATTCCTGCTCCGGAAACCGAACCTTGATTGAGCCCCACATTAAAACCAGAGGGATTCGCAACTTTACGTAATACCTTCATGGCATGTGCAGACATTGCAAAGATCTCGTTGCGCTCTTGGTCCGTCAGTTCTGTCAGATCTGAAACGTGCCTATAGGCACAGATTAAAACGTGTCCTGCGTTGTAAGGGTAAAGATTCATCACCACATAGGCCGTGGTTCCGCGCACGACGATCAAAGCTTCGACATCGTCCATCGTTGGAATCCGGCAGAACGGACAGGGCACTTCATTACCTGGAAGAGGTCGATTTTCGCCCGAGAGGTAGGAGATGCGATGTGGAGCCCATAGCCTGGACCACGAATCGGGCATTCCTGCCCCTCCAGTTATTTGCTCATCCATGGCAATTAAATCTGAATGCGGTTAGAGACGGCGGCTGAAATTTCAGCAATGGCATCAGCGATGGAGATTCCGTTTTTCTGATCACCGTTGCGATAACGGAAGGAAATAGCCCCATTGTTCTGATCTTCTTCCCCTGCAATCATCATGAAAGGGATCTTCTCTAACTGCGCATTGCGTACCTTTTTCTGCATGCGATCATCAGATGTGTCGACATCAACACGTATTCCTGCTTTTCGCATCGATGCAGCTATCTCTTGAAGATAAGGCAGAAAGGCTTCGGCCACGGGAATTCCGCGGACTTGAACTGGCGCCAACCAAGGAGGGAATGCTCCTGCGTAATGTTCTGTAAGAACGCCAAAGAATCGTTCGATCGAGCCGAAGAGGGCCCGGTGAATCATCACCGGCTGTTGGCGTGATCCGTCGGAGGATTGATATTCCAAATCGAACCTTTGAGGAAGTTGGAAATCGACTTGTATTGTGGACATTTGCCAAGTGCGACCGATCGCATCCTTTGCCTGCACAGAAATCTTCGGACCATAGAAGGCTGCGCCTTCAGGGTCAAGCACTAGATCGAGGTTCTGCTTTTCGGCGGCTTGGCGCAGTGCTTCAGTTGCCTCAACCCACGCTTCATCAGATCCAACAGACTTTTGGGGGTTGCGAGTAGAGAGCTCTAGGTAAAAGTCGTTCAGACCATAATCTCGCAACAAATTCAGCACGAATGTGAGAAGGGAATCGAGTTCTCCCATCATCTGATCTTTGGTGCAATAAATGTGGGCATCGTCTTGGGTAAAGCCGCGGGCTCGGGTCAGACCGTGGATTACGCCAGATTTCTCATAGCGATAGACCGTTCCAAATTCGAAGAGTCGAAGCGGGAGTTCACGGTAGGAACGACTGTTGGACTTGTATATCAAATTGTGAAATGGGCAGTTCATAGGTTTCATGTAGTACTTCTGCCCTTGACGCTTTACCGTGCCGTCAGCGTGCAACTCTTCATCCATGACCATCGGCGGATACATGCCTTCGGAGTACCAATCCAAGTGTCCGGAAGTTTCAAAGAGCGTCGCTTTGGTTAAGTGAGGCGAATAAACAAACTGGTAACCCTCTTCTTCATGGCGACGACGAGAATAATCTTCCATCGCCCGGCGAATAATCCCGCCCTTGGGGTGAAAGACCGCTAGACCAGATCCGATCTCTTCTGGAAATGAGAAAAGGTCTAACTCGCTACCGAGGCGACGATGATCGCGCTTCTCGGCTTCAATCAATAATTCGAGATATGCATCTAGCTGCTCTTGGGCAGGCCACGCTGTTCCGTAAATGCGCTGCAGCATCGGGTTCTTCTCTGATGCGCGCCAATAGGCACCAGCAGATCGCATCAATTTAAATGCGGGAATGTGTTTCGTCGAAGGCAGATGAGGGCCGCGGCAGAGATCTTTCCACACAGGTGCGCCATCTCGTCCGAGATTGTCATAGATGGTTAGCTCTTTTCCGCCTACTTCAACGGATGATTCATCATCACCACTTTTGAGTCCGACGAGTTCGCACTTGTAAGGTTCTTTAGCAAGTTCAGCAAGAGCCTCTGCCTCTGTGACTACACGACGCCTAAAGCGCTGACCAGCTTTGACGATCTTGCGCATGGCAGATTCAAGTTTTTCTAGATCTTCAGGAGTAAAAGGTTTTAAAGGATCGAAGTCATAGTAGAAGCCATCCTTAATAGGAGGTCCAATCCCGAGTTTGGTCTCTGGGAATACCTCTTGTACAGCCTGCGCTAAAACGTGGGCGGTCGAGTGGCGAAGTACGGCTAACCCTTCGGGTGATCCAATTTCAATAGCTTCAACCGTGTCGCCAGCGCGAAGTTCGGTCCAGAGATCTCGTAACTCCCCATTCACCCGACAAACCACAACCGAGGTACGGTCAGCGAAGAGTTGGGTCGGTCGTTGATCGGACTCGATCTCTCGAGTTACACCATCTACAGTGATAGAAAAGAGTGAAGACATGGACTCAGCCTACCGAATCTGATTGCGCCTCACTCCATAATGCGTCGTAGATCAATTCACTTTCAAGACCTACCACCAATTTCCGCTCCCCCAAGATCTCGACCGGAGTGGAAATACGCAGGCTCGATAGGGCGACCATAGATTCCACATCGGCTAGATCGAGTCGGGTAATTTCTCGTTCAACAGCCAGACCCTTATCAAGGGCGATCCCCCTCATAATCCCGGGAAGAACGCCGCTACTTAGAGCAGGCGTGAACCAATTTCCACCAATCCGGAAGAGGTAATTACATGTAGCGCCTTCGCCAACAACTCCTTTGTCGTCAATCAGGAGGAGCTCATCAAAGCCCTCAAAGTGCGCAGATCGCAAAATATCGAGATTGCGCCAATACGGAAATGCTTTATGTGGGCCTATCCCGGCTACCAACTGTTGTTCAACTATGCCCACTTTGAGTGGCTTGGAATTCCTGGTGTAGGCACCTATGGAGAGTGAAAACTGGGAACCGAAAGAGAGCCTCAAGCGGGCGGAAGGGAAGCGGGCCAGGTAACCGATCGCTGTACGTATTGATTCACGTGAAGGGATTTCAATCGACAATTCTTTTCCGGAACGTTCGGCGCGATCTAAATGCTGCTCTAGAAATACTGGCTTGCCATCTCTCATGAGCAGAGTTTCAAAGATTCCGCCGCCATACTGCCATCCCTCTTCATCGATTCCACCCGCGATGCCCACTAAGCGATTCGCCTTAAGTTCTGTCTCTCTCCATTCCAAATGCGGGTCGCTGGGCCAGGTGATACCTGCACCAGTCCCGAAGTAAATCGTTCTTTCGTGCGCCCAAAATGTTCGGATGGCGAGAGCTAGAAGTGATTGGTCTCCCTCGATCCACCCAACCACACCGCAATACACTCCGCGCTGAACAGGTTCATTCTTCTTAATAATTTCCAACGCTGAATGTTTAGGAGCACCACTTACTGATCCAGGAGGAAGTAGCGTGGCGAGCAGTTCGTCCCAAGAAATTTCCTCGCGCAGGGTCCCTCGGATGTCAGAGACGAGATGACGAACTCCAGGATGATGCTCGATGCGCAAGAAATCGCTGACTTCTACCGATCCAGTTTCGCAAATACGGCTGAGATCGTTTCGCATGAGATCTACAATCATTATGTTCTCGCTCTGATCTTTCGCACCAAAGAGGTCGGTTGTCGTGTAATCGAGGGTTCCCTTGATAGGACTAGTCAAAATATTCTTAGCATCTCGGCGCAAGAAAAGTTCTGGAGTCGCGCTAGCTATCTCTACTTCTGGCAGCCGCAAGAAAGTTGCGTATGGGGCATAATTTTCTTGAAGGAGATCCGCAAAGAGCGAAGCCAGCGACGTCCCGTTAAATGGGGTGGACAAAACTCGGCAGGCATTTGCCTGGTACGCATCGCCAGCCGAAACCCGCCTGCGGATTTCTTCGACGTAGCTGTAGTACTGAGTTCGGCTGAGCGAACTTTTCCAAATTGATTTAAGGCGGACCCATTTCGCCGTTTCTGGGAATGGTTGGTTGCGTTCGACCGTAGAGAATCTTGCGAATAATCGCTCACCTTCAAAGGTAATGGAGGTGGCCCAGAAGCCTCCATTTTGGGTACGCGAGATGTCGGAGGTGACTTCCTCTAATCCAGTTGCGAGAATTCCGTCCATCCAAAAGAAGGGGGTACCTCTATCCATCTGTGCACTGTAGACCTTGGGCTCTATTGGCACGGTTTCTCCTTCCTTTGCCACTTGGCTCAGCCATAGGCTAGATTTAGCCCTTCGAGTTCAAATTAGTACCTGAACTCGAAAAAATGCGGACGTAGCGCAGTTGGTAGCGCGGAACCTTGCCAAGGTTCAGGTCGCCGGTTCGAACCCGGTCGTCCGCTCTAGTGGATCCTTTGGATCCCTGCGATTTCCGGCACGTTTCGGAATATATGGTCGGATGGCCGAGAGGCGAGGCTCAGGACTGCAAATCCTGCCACACGGGTTCAAATCCCGTTCCGACCTCCATCATCGGGTAGCAATACTCCACATGGCAATGGCTTCCACATTCCACTGCTCCCATGTCATTTGCAACCGTTGACCCCAAGAGATCGCAATTGGACCAGTTGGAGTAAAACCATCGATGACAACCCAATGAAAAGTTTCCTTCGCGATCACATATCCAGCAAAATTTGCTCCGCTCTTAAAATGCAGTTGTGCTATTACCGCCTTGATATCTGGGCTTCTAATTGTGCGTAACAGCGTTGCTAGATCTTGAAATAAGGGCGTTGCAGATTCAAGGTGCGCACCACCTATTCCATGTTTGGTCCAATAGGCAAAGGTCTCTGCGTTCGATAAGCCGCTCGGGAATCCCCCTGCTTGAATAAACTCGGACTCAATGTGCGCTGGATCTGGTTGTGCGCCAAGAATTACAGTCTCCTAATTAGCGACAGCTGCAAATGTGCAAATGGGATTAGTTTGAACTCGGTCGCCACTATATGTTGCAAAGCTACTCTGCGGCGCCCCCGCGATACACCCGACATCTCCAATGCCGCAAAAAGTCACGACGCCACTATTTTGGATTGCACTCTGGTCTTTTAAATAGGATCCGCTCTGATCAGTTGCCATGATCCTTAAAGGTGTTCCATCATTTATGCCCACTAAGTCACAACTCATCTTTGTGCTTTCACACGTTAGGCCTCCCAATTGCGCCGTAACCGTATAGCTAATTACCCCGAAACCACTCGGGGCGGTTGCTGGGCACCAACTAATTCTGTACACCTTGTTGTGTATCTTTGTTGCTGTTAATTTGATGGCCGGACGAGAACTCCAGCCAGGATGTAAACCTCCTTTTTGGCCGCTCCCGGTGCAGTTCGCATTCGTTGTTAAATATGGAATGGCTATCTTCACGACAGGATCGCTCAATCTCTTGGCAGGAAGTACGGATGCAATAAGGTTTGGCGAAGATGAAATTATGAACAAACATAGAGGTATCGCAAAAGCTATAACTCTTGACAGCGATCGCGGGATCACAATTCGAATACCCATCTGCAGAGGTCTTGTATCTCCTCTTACAATGAATCAATTTCCCCGAATTTGACCGCTGACGCATCAGAGGAAGGCGCGAAGATGAGCAAAGTTAATGTGAACAAACTACTTACGTCATTTTAGGAAACACTGCAAAGGGATAGGTGATCCAGCAAGATTTTCAGACAGAGAATCTAATTTGTAAAACATTCACACTCGGAGAATCTCTTTGTGGCCCCTTCAGAAAATACTGGCGATTACGAGGAGACCTTGCAAACCATAAAGGGAAATACGGATTACGATTAGTAGTGATAGCCCCTCATGAGGTATTGCCCTCTCCATTCCTATCTAAATAACTACAAGTGAAGGGAGCTAAAAAAATGGAGTTAGTAGAGCAAGGTGCACCGGTCCGAGTCCTTGCTGTCTCTAATCACCCGATCTTTCTCCTTGGTCTAAGGGATCAGTTGAAAGTTCTTGACCCACAACTCCACATTATTGGAGTTGCCTCTGATGCCGTATCAGCTTTCGAAAAAGTAGCAGAGCTCTCTGCAGAAATTGTGCTGATGGATTTGAACTTGCAAACATCAGCAAATACAAGCATCGAGGTGACCGCCAAGATCAAATCCGATTTCCCCTCTGCCCATGTAATCATCTTGACTGCCGATGAAACCATTGAATCAATTATGGGTGCCCTAAAAGCTGGAGCCAGCGGGTACCTTCTGAAGTCTGTCACTATCGTCGAACTGCAAGCGGCCATCTATACCGTTCTGAAGCAAGGCTCTGTTCTAACCCCTTCGGTTGCACAAAAAGTTCTTGCAGTCATGAGCCATCCAGTAGTAAAACTTTTGACCGCGACAGAACGCGAAATCGAGATTCTCGTACTCATGGCATCTGGAACTTCGAATAAGGGAATTGCAAGAGAACTATCGCTCAGCGTGCGGACGGTTGAAGCCCATGTGCACAAAATCTTTCAAAAGTTCGGCGTATCCTCAAGAACCGAGGCAGTTATGGCAGCTATCCGGGCTGGAATAATCACGGCGCCAACAAAGGATTAGTACATACTTATCCAATGAGAACGCTCGCGCTCGACATTGGGGCCACCAAAATCGCAATCGGCCTCGTCGATGGCAACGACCAGATTCTCGAACGTCTCCAAGTTCCATCAAATACTAATGAGCCAATTTGGCCTGTCCTCAAAAAGGCGCTCAAAGGTTTCACTGCCGATCGCATTGGTATTGCATCTGCCGGCCCCATTGATCGCGTGAACGGAACCATCTCCCCCGTAAATATTGCGCAATGGAGAAAATTTCCGATTGTTTCCGAAATCAAAGCTTTATTCCCAAAGGCACCCATCGGGTTATTGGGCGACTGCACTGCGGTTGCACTCGCAGAGAGCCGGCTTGGAGCCGGTATAGGTGCTACTAATATGTTGGGAGTCGTTGTTTCTACAGGAATTGGTGGAGGACTCGTCATCGATGGAAAGGCTTTTCATGGAGAGACGGGGAATGCTGCACTCTTTGGCCATCACTCCATCGGATTTAATTCCGACATAGTTTGTGATTGCGGCCGTACTGGATGCTTAGAGACTTTTGCACGTGGACCAAAGATGGTCGAATATGCCAAGGGACTGGGGTGGAGTGGCGGCGAAGACTTCATCGCTCTCGCTCAATGCGCCCGCGAAGGTGACACTCACGCACTTGAAGCAATCGACAAGGGAACTCTGGCGTTGGCAGTCGGCATAACCAATGTGCTCAATATCCTGGACCTTCACACCGTAGTCATCGGTGGAGGTGTTTCGTTCGCTGGCCCCATCTATTGGGATCCATTCCTACGTCATTTCAAAGATGAGCGTATTCACGCTGGATTCCTCGATGAGGTCAACGTACATCCCGCGAAGTTAAAAGCTGATGCTGGTCTTATGGGCGCCGCGCTATTTGCTCAAGAGGTCGCAGGGTAGGATTCCCCAATGCTAGAGAGCGATACACGTCCTTGGGGGCGCTACGAAGTACTCGACGAACAGCCCACACATAAAGTTAAGAGAATATTCGTTTTGCCAGGGCAACAACTTTCGTATCAACGCCACAAATTACGTGCCGAACATTGGTTCTTCATTGCTGGTGCTGGCCTCGCGATTATCGACGGCCATGAGATCGGCGTAGAAGCGGGAACAACTGTCGACATTGGTGTAACCCAACTGCATCGCATCCGCAATACCGGCGCTGAAGAACTCATCTTCATCGAAGTTCAAACGGGAACTTACTTCGGCGAGGACGATATCGAGCGTGTCGAGGATGACTTCGGAAGAGTGTAAGATTCCCCATCTACCTGGACGATTGGCTCAGCGGTAGAGCACCACATTGACATTGTGGGGGTCACTGGTTCGATCCCAGTATCGTCCACCAAGAGTTAGCCCCGATTTACGCTCAAATTGAGCGGGTCGGGGTTTTTTCTTTGCCCCCGTGCCAGATACGTGCCAGATGGCACCTAAAAAGGGAGAAAAATGACTGAAATCAAGAGCGAGCGCCTTTACTCCTTCATATCCCCAATATCTTCGACTTTAGTGAATCGAATTCACTTTGGGTCAAGGCACCTGATTTAAGCAAACTTTCAGCACCTTGCAGCTGCTCTATGACGCTTCCCTAAGTCAGTGCGCTCGACTTTGGGGAATCATCTAGGCAAGGAATCCCGAGAGGGCTTAATTTCCCCATGATCTTTACTTTCACTTCCAGAGCCTTCAATTTCTCAAATTCAAAGCCGGCGATCTGTCCGTCCTTGAGGTGGACTGTCATTTGACCCACTGTCTTGCTCGACCACGAGTCAAAATGATTAACTGTCTCCGGAATCAGGAGGTGTAGCCGGATCGAACGTGAACACCTTTTCGCCGATAGTCATTGATTCGGGAAGTGGCACACCTTGTCTCAAGAACCCTAGAGTCACCAGTGGCACCCCAACAAGATTAGCTTGATCCGATGTCAGGGCGCGCAAATACGGGCGGCAAGCAAAGTGATTACTTCTGAATCAATATGCTCGTTTGTTGCAACACGAGAATAGCCGCACTCATCACATTCAACGATGAGACCACTCTCTTTGCTATAAAAAAGCTCTAGAGC
>Ga0073936_10001700_pt1 | contig 33725 bp, 29 predicted proteins | sample AliMusrvi5mmetaG_FD_87041 | JGI IMG/M metagenome (GOLD analysis project Ga0073936, IMG submission 87041) | Freshwater lake bacterial and archeal communities from Alinen Mustajarvi, Finland, to study Microbial Dark Matter (Phase II) - Alinen... | ecosystem: Environmental > Aquatic > Freshwater >...
CAATGCGAACCCAGCGGGCCAGACGGCCCACGTCGCCCTGCACGGTTTCGACGTCCTTGAGGAAAATGTGGGCATATCCGTTTTGCGTGGCCTTCAGGCCGTCGGCGATGATGCGGCGTATGCGGGCTTCGTCAAAACTTGCGCAGACCATGTCGGTCGGGTTGGGCCGCCAGGACATCACATAATCCCTGCCGATCTGCCCGGCGCATTTCCAGACGTCTGCGACGGGCGTGACCGCGATGACGCGCAGGTTGGGGATCCTGCGCAGCAGGCCGATCTTGTTGGTGAGGTCCTCGCAACACCCGTAAGCCACCAGCCCCCATTTTTCCAGGATCGGCAGCTGGTAATTGAGCAGGAATTCCTCATGCATCTGCGGAGAGATCAGGGTGAATTCCTGGGCCGCGCAATAGGCCCAGAGCTGTTTCCTCGTGCGCGCCCCCGAATTCGCCCTGGGCCATTCCAGTTCCTTACAGTAGGGCATTTGCTGGTTTCGGTGGGAGGTGAGGTTCAAATGGCCTGCTATTTCAGCTGTTTCCTGGGCGGCGAGAATGCCATCGCGCATGAAGGCGAGGAGCTTGTGGAGTTCATCGGGGGCTTCATACATGTCGCACATCAACTGTTCCAGCCCGCGCAAGTACGAAAGGCTGGTTGAAATATCCGCCGCGAACCCCAACATGTACGGACTGCGGTCCACATGAATGGGCACGATGTCGCCGATCGCGTCCTGGATGCGTTGAGCCGCCGCCGCAGTGGCCGGTTCGTCCACCTGATGCAGCGGGGGCTTAAGTTTCGCCATATCCGACCATTCCTTGATCGGAGGGTCACATTTCCATGCGCCGCCTTCCACGCCGGTGCTGAAGTGTCCGGTTGCCACGCCCCACAATGCGCCCCGGACCCCGGCCTTGATGGCCCGCTGCGTGATCCAAGGTTCGATGATGAAGTCGTCGCCCACTTCATCCTGGAGCAGGAACATCCGGATCGTCCGCTCGTATTCCCGATAGAAGGGATCCTGACACTGCATGGCGTGGTCGCCGAAAACATCCCGGCACCACATGTTGTGCATGCCGAAATCCACCAGCACCGGCGGAGTTGTCCGCTGCAGGCTGTTGTGGTCGTTCCACAGCTTGCGCCGCGCATCCTGAATCGGCCGGGCTGCTACTTCGGCGTATTTCCTGGCCAATTCACGCAGAACTTGAATGTCTCTCTTGTCGGTAGCCGTGTCTGCCATAAACCGAGATCTCCTCCATCGCTATCGGCCTTTGTTGAATGTTTTATTCTATGTCAGTGACATCGCCTTGTGAAGCGAATCCGAGAAATACGGGTTCACAACCTGAACCCCTATCTCCTCCCATTCGCAATTGTCCCGTCCCGGCGAATCTGCTATTAAAGGGGGCGGGCGGCGACGCCACGACAGTCTGCTGCCCACCGCATGATCATCCAGACACATGCCTACCCGCGCGCCGCGCTGATCGGTAATCCGTCCGACGGCTACTTCGGTAAGACCATTGCCTTCACCTTCGCCAACTTCCGAGCAGAGGCGGTCCTGTTCGAGTCGCCCGAGCTTACCATCGCCCCCGGCCCGCGCGACGGGCTCTCCTACGCCGGCGTGCGCAGCCTGTACGAGGACGTGCAGCTCCACGGCTACTACGGCGGCATCCGCCTGCTCAAGGCCACCATCAAGTCGTTCTACGCCCACTGCCTCGAGCATGGCCTGCCGCTCCATGGGCGCAATTTCACGATCCGCTACACCTCCAGCATTCCCCATCTGGTCGGGCTGGGCGGATCGAGCGCCATCATTACGGCAGCCATGCGGGCGCTGCTGCAGTTCTACGGCGTCGAGATCCCCAAGCCGCAGCTCGCCAACCTGATCCGCGCCGTGGAGAACCGCGAGCTCGGCATCACAGCCGGGCTGCAGGACCGCGTGGCGCAGGTCTATCAGGGCGTGGTCTACATGGATTTTGCCAAGGAGCTGTTCGACAAGCACGGGCACGGCCGCTACGAGCCCATCTCCCCCACCCTGCTCCCGCCGCTCTACCTCGCCTTTCGCACCGACCTTTCGGAAGGGTCGGAGGTTTTCCACAACAACATCCGCGACCGCTTCGAGCGCGGCGAGCCGGAGGTTCTGGACGCCATGCGCTACTGGGCGGAACTGACCGACCAGGCGCGCGACGCCATCCTGCGCCGCGATGTCCGCCGCCTCGGCGAGCTGCAGAACGCCGGGTTCGACCGCCGCACGAAGCTCTACCAGTTGAGCGAAGGAAACCTGCGCCTGATCGGTGCCGCGCGCGCCGCCGGCGCCAGCGCCGCGTTTACCGGCTCCGGCGGCGCCATCTGCGGCATCTGCCTGGACGACGCCGTTTTCCAGCGCCTGCAGGAGAAGCTCGCCTTGCAGAAGGTCGTCGTGCTCCGGCCGCAGATCGTGTGAAGAAGGCTGTAGGGGTTAAGGCTGCAGGCTGTCAGGTCAGATCGTCAGTTCCCAACCGTTGAACCGTGAACCCTTGAACCGCTGAACCTAAACCATGGTACGCAAAGCTGTCATTCCCGCCGCCGGTTTCGGCACGCGCTTCCTGCCTGCCACCAAGTCGCAGCCCAAGGAGATGCTGCCGGTGGTGGACATCCCGGTGATCCAGTACGTGGTTGAGGAGGCCGTGGCCTCCGGTATCACGGACATCGTCATGATCATCGGCCGCGGCAAGCGCGCGATCGAGGAGCACTTTGACCGCAGCTTCGAACTGGAGGCCGAGCTGGAGGCCAAGGGGAAGCACCGCGAGCTGGAGGCCATCCGTCGCATTTCACGCCTAGCGGACATCCATTTTATCTGGCAGAAACAGATGCTTGGCCTGGGCGATGCCATCCGCTGCGCGCGCCACCACGTCGGCAACGAGCCCTTTGCCGTGCTGCTGGGCGACACCATCCTCCATGGCAAACCACCTGCCACCCGCCAGCTCCTGGACGTCTTTCGCAAGCATCACACCTCCGTGGTGGCCCTGGAGGCGGTCTCGCGCGAGCGCGTCAGCCGCTACGGCATCGTGGCGCACGAGCCGGTCGACGAGCGCGTCTGCCGCGTGATGGACCTCGTGGAGAAGCCCGCACCCGACAAGGCGCCATCCAACCTCGCCATCGCCAGCCGCTACGTTTTGACGCCGGATATCTTCGCGCTGCTTGACGAGGTCAAGCCCGGCAAGAACGGCGAGATCCAGATCACCGACGCCCTGCGCCTCCAGGCCCAGCGCCAGCCGATCCACGGCTGCCGCATCGACGCGCGCCGCCTCGACATCGGCAATACGCTTGGTTTCATCAAGGCCAACATCCTCCTGGGGCTGGAGCGGGCCGATCTCAAGCGCGATCTGGCCGCCTTCCTGATCGAGGAAGCCGAAACCATCCACGGCGCGGCACTCGACAAATAACCCCTTTCTCCGGTATAGTCTCGCGCTCGCACCCGAGAAAGGATACGCATTTATGAGCAAGCTCCTGACCGACCATGTCTTCACCTCCGAGTCCGTCTCCGAGGGGCATCCCGACAAGGTCTGCGACCAGATTTCTGACGCGATTCTCGACGCCTGCCTGGCACAGGATTCTGCCGCGCATGTGGCCTGCGAGACGCTCGCCACAGGCAACCTGGTCGTGAATGCCGGCGAGATCACCTGCCGCAACTGGAACCGCATCGATCCGCAGGCCGTCGCCCGCGCCGTGGTCAAGGACATCGGCTACGTCCGCCCCGAGCTGAACTTCAGCTACGACACCTTCACCTACGTCTGCGCGCTGCACGGGCAATCGCCTGACATCGCCCAGGGCGTCAACCGCGCCAAGCCCGAAGACCAGGGCGCCGGCGACCAGGGGATGATGTTCGGCTACGCCACCAACGCCACCAGGGAGCTGATGCCCACGCCGATCGTGCTCTCGCACCGCCTGCTGGAGCGCCTCGCCAAGCTGCGCAAGAACGGCGACATCGCCTATCTGCGGCCGGACTCCAAGGCCCAGGTCAGCGTGCTGCACCGCAACGGCAAGCCCGAGGCCATCACCGCGGTGGTGATCTCGCACCAGACCGACGACGTCCCGCTGTCGCGCATCCGCAAGGACCTGGTCGGCGTGGCGCATGAGGTGCTCGGCAAGACCCGCCTGCTGCGCAACGACACCAAGTTTTACATCAATCCCACGGGCAAGTTCGTGCTCGGCGGCCCGCAGGCAGACTCCGGCGTCACCGGCCGCAAGATCATCGTAGACTCCTACGGCGGCGTCGGCTCGCACGGCGGTGGCGCGTTCTCCGGCAAGGACCCCTCCAAGGTCGACCGCTCAGCCGCCTACTATGCCCGCTACGCGGCCAAGAACATCGTGGCCGCCGGCCTGGCCGACAAGTGCGAGATCCAGGTAGCCTACGCCATTGGCGTGGCCAAGCCGCTCAGCATCAATGTCTCCACCTACGGTACGGCCAAGATCGACGAGTCGCGCATCGCCAAGATCCTGCTACACAGCAACATCTTCGATTTCCGCCCCGCCATGCTGATCCGCGACCTGGGGCTGATGAAGCCAGTCGGCTGGAGCTACCGCCAGTCGTCCAACTACGGTCACTTCGGCCGCAGCGTCTTCCCCTGGGAGAAGACCAACCGCGTCGCCGCGCTGCGCGAGGCGGCGGGGCTGAAGTAAGAACGCAAGGTGATTCTGATCGCGAAGGACGCCATCAGGCGCGGAAGCCCGCGTGCGTCGCGCACGGAATTCTGCGCCTCCCTTTGCGGCCTTCGCGCAAGAGAACATGGAGAATGAAGATGCTGCCGTACAAGGTCAAGGACATCGGGCTCGCTGACTGGGGCCGCCGCGCCATTGAGATCGCCGAGAAGGAAATGCCCGGCCTGATGGCCACGCGCGCCAAGTACGGCCCGCAGAAGCCGCTCAAGGGCGCCAAGGTCATGGGCTCGCTGCACATGACCATCGAGACCGCGGTCCTGATCGAGACGCTCGTCGAACTCGGTGCGGATGTGCGCTGGGCAAGCTGCAACATTTTCTCCACCCAGGACCACGCTGCTGCCGCCATCGCGGCCCGCGGCATCCCGGTGTTCGCCTGGAAAGGCGAGACGCTCGAGGAGTACTGGTGGTGCACCCAGATGGCCCTCACCTGGCCCGACGGCTCCGGCCCCTCGCTGATCGTGGACGACGGCGGCGACGCCACGCTCCTGATCCACCGCGGCGCCGAGGCTGAGAAGAAGCCCGCCATCCTCGACGCGCCGACCGACGTCGAGGAACTGCAGATCATCAACGCCCTGATCCGCAAGACGCTCAAGGACGAGCCGGGTTACTTCGCCCGCGTCGTGAAGGGGTGGAAGGGCGTCTCCGAGGAGACCACCACCGGCGTCCACCGCCTCTACCAGATGGAGAAGGAAGGGAAGCTGCTGGTACCTGCCATCAACGTCAACGACTCGGTCACCAAGTCGAAGTTCGACAACATCTACGGCTGCCGCGAATCGCTGGTCGACGGCATCAAGCGCGCCATGGATGTGATGATCTCCGGCAAGACCGTCATGGTCTGCGGCTTCGGCGACGTGGGCAAGGGCTCGGCCGAGTCGCTGCGCGAGCACAAGGCGCAGGTCTGGGTTTCGGAGATCGACCCCATCTGCGCGCTGCAGGCCTGCATGGCCGGCTACCGCGTCTGCACGTTGGAGGATGCCCTCCCCCACGCGCTGATCTACGTCACCGCCACCGGCAACTGCGACATCATCACCGCCGAGCACATGTCGAAGATGCGCGACCAGGCCATTGTCTGCAACATCGGCCACTTCGACAACGAGATCCAGGTCGCGCGCCTCAAGGCGTGGCCCGGCGTCAAGCACGTCAACATCAAGCCGCAGGTGGACAAGTACATCTTCTCGGATGGCCACGCCATCTATCTGCTCGCCGAGGGCCGCCTCGTGAACCTCGGCTGCGCCACCGGCCACCCGAGCTTCGTGATGAGCAACTCCTTCACGAACCAGACGCTCGCGCAGATTGCGCTCTGGACGCAGCAGCACGCCGTCGGCGTGCACCGCCTCCCCAAGCAGCTCGACGAGGAGGTCGCCCGCCTCCACCTCGACCATCTCGGCGCCCGGCTTACCCAGCTCACACCCGCCCAGGCCGATTACATCGGCGTGCCGGCCCATGGCCCCTACAAGGCCGAGCATTACCGGTACTAGGATGGGACCAGACATCTCCTGTTGTCGCTGCTGTTGATCGCGGTTGCCAAACACCGAATGACAGGCCCTGATCAGCAGAGTCCTGTCCGATGTGCTCGCCCGGCTGTCTTGTGGCCGCTGGCGACTGGCTGTTCCCGCTGCTGCCGCTCATTCTCATGCTGATCTTCAGCGGACCGTCAGAATCCTGACTTGTTACATCACATCGCGAGCCGCGCGTGTGCGTGTCGATGGTCTTGAGATCGGCTTTCATCGTCTTTGTTGCACAACGTCCGGGGTCTACAGCGACGCGGTCAGCGGCGATGCAGCAACCCGTGGTTGGGCTCCAACATACGACATGCAGTATTGGATGCAATCGATTCACTTCGACTTGGCAGTGGTGTTGGTCTGCGGCTTCCATATGACCATCGGACGTCCAGCAAAGGTTTTGTCACAGCACTTGTCCCAGCCAGCGGTGCTTGGCAGGTAGTAGATCGTTGTATTGTAAAACACTGTTGAGCCAATCTTTGGCGCATTTCCCATAAAATAGGCATGGGTTAAGATTTGGTGATCGTCGTAAAATGCCCGATCATCAATGCAGGTAACACTTGCAGGGATTGTCACATCGGTCAGGCTGCAACCCTCAAAGGCACTTTTCCCGATACGGGTGACACTGTTGGGGATTGTCAAACTCTTTAGTTGTTTGCAGCCACAAAATGCCTCAGCTCCAATGTTGGTGACGCTGGATGGTATTGTTACGCAGGTTAGGCTCGAACAGCCTTTGAACGCCAAGTTTCCAATGCTGGTAACGTTAGAGGAAATTGTCACGCTGGTCAGCTTTGTGCAGCACCAAAATGCTGCACCTCCGATATTGGAGACGCTGGATGGTATTGTGATGTTGGTCAAACCGCTGGAAGCGAATGCATGCCGTGGGATGGTGGTGACGTCAGAGGGAATTGTTACGCTGGTTAGGCTCAAACAGCCACGAAACGCATATTCCCCGATTTGAGTCCCGCCAAGAGGAATCGTTACACTGGTCAAGCCTTCGCAATGGGAAAAGGCGCAATCGCCAATATTGGTGACGCTGGATGGTATTGCTATGCTGATTAATCTCCTGCAGAACTCAAATGCTTGTTCCTCAATGCTGGTGACGCTGGGGGGGATTGTTATACTGGTCAGACGCTGACAATCGAAGAACGCACTGCGACCGATGCGGATGACGCTATCGGGGATCGTCACGCTGGTCAGGCGCTCGCACGCATAAAACGCAAAATCGCCGATATTAGTGACGCCAGAAGGAAGCGATACAGCGGTGCAACCAGATAATGAAAGCGGGTTTTGATAAGAAGCCACTCTAGCGTCGATAAATCGATTCCTTTCGATGCCCGTCACCTTCAACCCGTTTATGCTGCTTGGAATGGTCACATTGTCGCTTGTGCCTTTATATTTCGTAATCGTGATCGTTTTGCCGCTGTTGGTCGTGTAGGAAAAGTCCTGGGCCTGGGCGTAACCCATGGCAGGAACAACTACCCCTGCCACCGCCGCACACAGCCACGCCTGTCTTGCGATGGCCTTTGGAATCATCCATTTCATCATCATTCTCGAAGCCAAACGTCACGGCTCAGACGTAGCGGCCTATTGTACACGGCGCCTATTGCCAGCGGCTAGCTGCGGATGCGGCCGTTGGTTCGCCTTCTGTTTCAACATGGTCCAAGCGAAAGGGCAAAGATCGTAAATGCTGCCGAAATAAACAATACGATTCCCATACAGATCGAATAGCAGACGATTAGATTGTTCCATCCTTCTTGCTGCCAACGCTCGGGCGTTAGCCCAAGCGCCAGAAGCGGCCAGAAGATCGCCGCCAGGTAAAGCGGTTGCCCGATGAGGGCAAGCATGTTCGACATCGGGATTTCGCGAAATAGAACTGCGAGGGGCGCTGAGGGGGCGATAAGTACCGCCCAGATACGAGGCCGCCCGAAGGCGTCCACAAGCGGGCCATGAGTCAAATAGCATTTCAGATAGGGGAGCCAGAAAACCAGGCAGATCCCGGCATATGAGCCAAGTAGCAATGCCTTCTTTACTTCTCTCTTCATTTTGTCTTCTGGGGCAAATGTCAGCCTTCACCTACCGTGAACCCGCCAGGGTTCACGGTAGGGCGGGAAGCGTGGCTCGTCGTTTTCTGTCATCCTCCTGCCTGATGAATGTCATCGGATTGTTGGCCTCGTCGCGCCATTTCAAGACCGTCCATGAGATCGGAAAGCGATTGTCTCTATCGACCATGACATCAGCCAACGTAATGTCTCGCCATACAGCCATCATTTTGGGATGAATAATCGCATTGAAGACTGGTCGGAGTTTGGGCCTGTCAGTCTTTGCAACAAGCCGGTATGTGCCACTGTTCGTCTCGCTCGTGCCATCGCGTTGCCATGTCCATGTCACGGTCCCATTTGTGGCAAATATCAGGCTGGACCATTGAACGGTGCCGAAAATCGGCACGACATAATTAGTCGGGAATGCATTAATCCAACTGTCCTGCAACTCGACATCGGTTGCCGCCTTCGCCTGGCTGCCGATAGCGAGGAAGATTCCGACAATCGAAATCATCGTGAATCGTTTCATAAACTTCCGGCAAACAACTTGGTTATGCGTCGCCATCCACTGTTTCCGTTTGGAATGTCGCGATTGTAGGACGCAGGTGATATGCCGTAAAGGGCATTTGGAGTGCAATCTACCAATTGTTGCACAGGGGATCGAGATGGTTGGCTCGGCGCGGGACGCGCCGGCCTACAGGGGCCAGTTGGCGACCAGCTCGCACCATTGCGCCACGGAGAGATCTTCAGCGCGGATGCGGGGATCGATGCCGAGGGAGGTCAGGAGCGCCTGGGCGGCAGGGGTGTCGAGGCAGACTGAAGGCGGGGCTTTACGCAGCGCGGCGGCGAACTGCTTGCGGCGATGCATGAAGGCGAAGCGCGTGAGCTCCAGGTAGCGTGCGGCCTGCGCCGGCGGCAGCGGATGGCGGTCGTGCCGAACCAGGTGCGTAAGTGCGGAGGAGACCTCTGGCTTGGGCCAGAAGCAGGTGGGCTTGATGACGCGCGTCAGCGTCACGTCATACAGACGCTGCAGCCAGACGCCAGCCTGGCCACGGGCCTCCTCGCCGGGGCCGGCGGCGAAGCGTTCCGCCACCTCGAGCTGCACGGTCGTGGTGAGAGTCTGCGGCGCGCGCGGGTGCATGGCGATCTCGAGCAGGATACGCGTGCCCACGGAATACGGCAGGTTCGAGACCATGGCGTCGAAGCCGGTCGCCAGCAGCGCGTCAATATCCAGCTCCAGCGCATCGGCCTCGATCAGCCGCAGACGCGGCTCCGCGCCGAGCCATTCCGTCAGCCAGGCAGCGAGGCGATGGTCCTTCTCGACGGCCGTGACCTCGGCCCCGCGGCGCAGCAGCTCGGCGGTCACCACACCCAAGCCGGGGCCGATCTCCAGCACATGCATGCCGGGCCGGACGCCGGCGGTGTCGAGAATGCAGGCGAGGATGTTGCGGTCGATCAGGAAATTCTGCCCCAGCGTCCGGTTGGGATGGAAGCCGTGCTGCAGGCACCATTCCCGTACCTGGGTTGGGCTGGTGAGGTTCACGTGGGTACGCTTTCGGGGATTGTGCCGGCGGCTATGTCGGCCGCCGACAGCGCGTGGCACACGCGCCGCTACATCTCGCGTCGATGCGATTTTCGGGTTTGGGGTACGCCATCAGAATCGGCATCGATTGTATTCTCGACCCTGCTACAGATACCGACACCGCCCCCGATGCGGTGAACACTCTGATTGCCAACCTCAACACAGCCGCTACCTGTCCAGCGGCGTGGGAGGCAGGTCGAAGATCTTGACATAGCCGTTCTGCCGCAGGCGCGCGGTCCACTCGCGATAGAGCGCCTCGGACTTCTGCATGCGCAGGCGGCGCTCGATCGACAGCCAGGCCTCATCGAGCGGCAGGGTGGAGGCCTTCTGTTCCTCGATCTTCTTGAGGACAATCCCCACCTCGCCCATTGTCACCATGCCGGTACACTGGCCGGGCTGGAGCGGGGCCAGCGCCTGCACCAGCGCGGGCACCAGGTCCTCGGGATCGATCCAGCCACGGTCGCCGCCCTTGGGCGCAAAGGAATCCTGTGAGTATTTGCGCGCCACGGAGGCAAAGTCCGCGCCGGGCGCGTCCAGCTCCCGCAGGACCTGCGCACCGAGCTGCGCCAGCGACACGGCGTTGGTTCCGGGCTTCTCCTGCAGGGTGATGCGGCCGATGTGCACGCGGGGGGGGGAGACCATGGCCTGGCGGTTGGTCTCGTAGTAGGAGCGGACCTCGCGCGGCGAGACGGTCACCTGCTTGTCCACGCTCTCCGACCGCATGGCCATGAGCATCATGTCCTCCTCGATTCCCTTCTTCCACATGTCGAAGTTCACGCGGTGGGTGGTGAGGTCGGCCATGAGCTGCGTGCGGTTGCCCTTGTAGCGGGTGTCGATGATCTCCTGCACACGGTCGTCGATCACCCACGGCTGCAGCTTCAGCTCCGCGACCTTGGCAGCGGCCAGGATCAGGCGGCGGTCGATGAATGCGTTCAGCGTCTCGGTGTAGAGCTTGCGCAGGCTCTTCTCGCGGTCCTCCCGGGACATCTCGATCCAGGCGCTGTTGCGAATCTCGGCCATGACCTCGGAGATGGTGATCGTCTCGTCGTTCACCTGCGCGGCCACACCGTCCAGTAGCCAGGCCGCCGGCAGCGCGGCGTTCGTGGCAACGGCATCCGCCGCGCGCAACACCCCGGACGCAACCAGCGCCAGCGCCACGATGGCCAATCCCTTGCCCAGTTTCATACGGATGCCCCTCTAGTTGCCGGCGCGCAGTCGATGCCGCCGTTGCTTGACGATGCGTGGGTCATACTATATCGTGCGGATGGGTTCCGGAAAGCCCAAAGAATGCCCTTGGACATTAGGGAATCTGAGAGGGAAGAGGCGGTCGGGACACAGAGAGCACAGAGGAGGATTGAGTCCACAGAGGATGTTGGTCAAGAGTGCGACACCACTGCGCAACATTTGACTATATCCGGAGTTGCCATCCCAAACAATCGACACCGACCTCTGTGTACTCTTCTCGTCTCTGTGCCCTCTGTGTACAAAACCTGCCTCCATTTCCACAGCCTGAGACCGCTGTAGCGCCCTGAAGAAAGTCATGACGCCATGATTCCCGCTGCGCTCACCATCACCAGCCCCGTCAACCCAAAGGTCAAGACGGTCGTGAAGCTGCGCCAGCGAGCGCACCGCGACGAACTCGGATTGATGCTGATCGAGGGGTTTCGCGAGCTGAAGCGCGCGCTCGACAACGACTACCGGCCGCAGCAGCTCTTCTTCTGCGAGGAGCTTTTCCTCAAGGGGACCAACGAACCGGGGCTGGTCGAGCGCTGCCGCGCGCTTGGCGCCGAGATCATCGCCTGCAACGCAGTGGTATTCGAGAAGATGGCCTACCGCGAACGCCCCGAGGGGCTGCTGGCCGTGGGTCCGCAGCTCCGGCGCACGCTGGCAGACCTGAAGCTCCCGCCCCATGCCCTGGTGGTCGTGGCCGAGGCGATCGAGAAGCCCGGCAACCTCGGCACGATCCTGCGCACAGCCGATGCCGCCGGGGTGCATGCCGTGATCGTCTGCGACCGCTGCACCGATTTGCACAACCCCAACGTGGTGCGCGCCTCCACGGGCATGCTCTTTGCCGTGCCGGTGGTTGAAGCTGACAGCGCCACTACCCTCGCCTTCCTGCGCGAGCGGAAATTCGCCATTCTGGCTGCGACTCCCCACGCGGACAAGCTGCACACCGAGGTGAAGCTCACCGGCAACGTAGCGCTGGTGGTCGGCACCGAACAGTACGGCCTGAGCGAAACCTGGATGCAGGCCGCGGACTTGCGCGTGCGCATCCCCATGCTCGGCCAGGCCGACTCCCTCAACGTCGCGGCAGCCACCACCATCCTGCTCTTTGAGGCCGTGCGCCAGCGCGTTGCCGCAGGGCTGGTTAAGGTCCCTGCGCCGGCGGAGGCGTAGGCACGAAGAGGCGCTGGATTGTCTTTTGCGCGAACCGCAACGTGACGAACATCCAACCGCAGCGTGCTGATGACCAACTTCGAAAATCAGCACTCGGCGGTTTTGTGTGTCAGATTCCGGCACAAGGATGACGGCACGGTTGCGACCAGGACTGGCGCGCGATGCGCGAACCGCAAAGGGGAGAGGTTGGGTGGCTGACTTGGCTGCCAATGCTTAACTTCTCTGTGTCCCGGCTCCTCTGTAGTTCAATGATACAATGCTGTTTTGCCGGGGGTGGTCGCAAAAGAAAGCCGTGCATTTTGTTCTGGCAGCCGGCCATTGAATGGGTATAGTTTATTTTCAATTCTGGGCTTTGTTGTGGTTAGACAAAGCCGGAACAACCATACGAAAGGCTGGTCAAAATGAAGCGAATGCTGATATCCCTCGTGGCCCTGGCTCTGGTTGCCTGCGCCTGCTCACCCCAATCGGCCCCTGCACCGACGACACCGGCGCCTGCTCCGGCTCCGGCTGCACCCACGGTCAAGCCGGCAGCACCAGCACCTGCTCCCGCTCCGGCTCCTGCCCCAGCTGTACCCGCGGTCAAGCCGACGACACCAGCGCCTGCTCCAGTTGCGGTTGCTCCTGTGGCGAAACCCGCTGTCACAGCGCCTGCTCCGGCTCCGGCTGCCCCCACGGTCAAGATGGCGACACCGGCGGAAGAGGCCAAGGTGATCGCGGACTTCGAGACGGAAAACGATATCCGGCTGGTCCGACGCAACGACGACCATGTCACCATTGCCATTGTGGAAGGCCATGCCACCTCCGGCACACATTCGCTCAAGGTCTCCTCAAAGGAGGGAAATGATTATGGCGGCTTCGACCTGGCGGGAGCTGCGCTGCAGGGGTGGGACAAATACAAGTACCTCGTGTTTGACCTGACCAGCGACTCCGACGTCAAGATGACCTTCCACCTGGAGGCACAGGACGCCAAGACCGTCTCCACCTACGGCACCCGGGCATCCATCAAGGAAGGTCTGCCCGTGCTGGGCAAGGGCAAGGTCACAGTTGCCGTGGCGGTTGCCAATCTCGCGCGCAACGACGGTTCGGACATGATCGACCTGTCCACACTGAAACGCTTCCGCTGCATCCTCGAGACGCAGTCGATCAAGGAACCCTACGTGACCTACCTCGACAACGTCCGGCTGACCACCGTTGCTCCGGCCAAGTAGGGCGGCAAGGTTTGAACGGGCCGGAAGCGGCCCACGCGAACCGCAGAGTGTTGAACGGTGTGCGGTGGCACCCCTTCAGAATCCAACACTCTGCGGTTCTGCATTTTTGCGGATGCTGTGTCGGTTTCCGGCACAAGGATGACAGGCACGTCTGTGATCGGGGTTGGATCGTGACGAGCGCACCGCAGAGGGATGAAGGAGGGGCGGTGCGAATGTGCCCAAGAAAAGCCCATCATTACACACGCTGGACAGCCGCCTACCCCTCTGCGGGAGTAAGTTTTCGGCTGCATTTTTTCTCTCGCTAAAAATTGCCGCCCGGGAATCCTCGCCATGAAAACCAACGCCTTTGACCAGAAACTCTTCTACATGGACTACACGTGGAAGGAACTGGAGGCCATGGACCGCGCCCGCGTTACGCTGGTCATCCCCTGCGGCTCCATCGAAGAGCACGGTCCGCACCTCCCGGTCTCCACCGACACCCTGCAGGCCGAACAGTTCTGCCAGCTGGCCGCGCGTCAGGTCAAGGACGTCCTGATACTACCCGCTCTCTGCTACACCCCCGCCCCCGACACCTCCAACTACACAGGCACCATTCACATCCCGCCGATGGTCTTTCTGGAAATGACAGTAGCCATCCTGACCTCCCTCAACAGCAACGGCTTTAAGAAAATTATCCTGGCCAACGTTCATGGTGCCGTCAAGACCACACTCGACGTCGCCATCCGCGAATTTCACACCCGCCTCGGCGTGCCAGGCCGGCCATTCAACGATGACTGCAAGGTACACCTACAGAACCTGTACGTGCCGGCCACCGCCTATCTCAACTCCATTGCCGAAGGCCGGGACTGGGGTCACGCCTGCGAAATGGAAACCTCCGCCTGCCTCTATTTGCAGCCCGAGGTCGTACGCATGGAACTGGCGCAGGATGACTATCTGAATTGGCAAAACGGGCTGACATGGCCTATCGAGGATATGCGGGCCGCAAACAAGAGTGGCATCCATGGCGCAGCCACCAAGTCCAGCGCAGAAAAAGGGCGCAAAGTCACCGACGCCATCATCAATGCCTTTGTGGAAGTCCTGCGGGCGTTTGCATTGTAATCGTGGCACAAGGACGATAGGCGCGTCTGTGATTGGGGCTGGATCATGACGCGCGAACCGCAGAGTGACGAAAGCCCAACCACAGAGGGATGAAGTTGGATGGCCGGTTCGGCCGTCAATGCTTGAATCCGATCCCGATAGCGACTTCGACCCCGATGCGGCAGTACTGATTCGTGGCCAATATTCCGAAAACGCGGGCACGAAGGATCGGAATTGGCGCGTTTCGCGCGGCAGATTGCCTTCGTGATCTTCCCCCGACCTTCTCTCACTTCGTGTCCGGCGGCACCGGGCCTCAACGAATCCCGTAGGCCTCCCGCAGCAGGTCGCGGGGAAGCTCCTTGATGAAGCGCGAGGGCTTGCAGAAAAAGACGCCGCCCTCGCGGGAGCGGCGCATCTCGGGCGCGAGGAGGCAGAGTTCGTCCTTGGCGCGCGTGACTGCCACGTAGAAGAGGCGGCGCTCCTCGGCGTCGTCGCCGGCCTCACCGAGCGTGCGGCTGGAGGGGAACATCCCCTCGGCCATCCAGATCACGAAGACCACGGGCCATTCCAGCCCCTTGGCCTGGTGCACGGTGCCGAGCTGCAGGCGATCGGTGTCGCCCTCGGCTGCACGGCGCGCATACTCGTGGTCCACGTTGGTCAACAGCGCCACCTCGGAGAGGAAGGCCGGCACGTCCGCGCTCTGCCGGATCTGCACGGCCAACTCGACAATATCGTCGCTGCGCTTGTCAGCGTTCTCGTAGACCCGCTGCAGGTGGGCATGCAGGAAGCGGTCGAAAAAGCGGATCACGATCTCGCCGCCGTTGCTGGCTAACCCCTCCTTGTGGTATTCGGCCAGCAGGCCGTCGAGCACGTCCCACTCGCTACGCGCCGAGGGCTTGATCAGGGCACGCAAGGCGGCGCGCTGTCGCTCGTCGCGGCTATCGAACCGGTTGCCGAGCTTCTCCCAGTACCCCTCGACAGCCTTGGGGCCGATGCCGTAGAACATCCCCAGCAGGCGCGCGAAGGCCAGACGGTCTTCCGGCAGGCAGCAGACGCGCAGGAACGAGAGCACGTCCTTGACGTGCGCCTGCTCGAAGACCCCCACGCCAGAGGTGACGGCGTGCGGAATGCCGGCGCGTGAAAGCTCCATCTGCAGCTCGATGGAGTGGAAATGCGCGCGGTAGAGCACGGCCATCTGGCCAAGCGAAAAGCCGTCGTCGAGGTGCTGCCGGATCAGGCGCACGAGGACCTTGGCCTGCTCGTCGCCGTCGCGCAGGTAGCAGACGCGCGGCTTGCTGCGTGGGGGGCGCGTGGCGCGCAGCGTCTTCTGGAACTGCTCGGGGTTGCCGGCGATGCAGGCATTGGCCACCTCGAGGATCTCGGGCGAGCTGCGGTAGTTGCGCTCGAGCTTCACAATGTGGCAGCCCGGGTAGCGCTTGGGGAACTCCATGATGTTGAGGAAGTTCGCGCCGCGCCAGCCGTAGATGGACTGGAAATCGTCGCCCACCACCATGACGTTGCGAAGGCGCGCGCCGAGCAAATCCACCAGCTGCGCCTGGGGCAGGTTGGTGTCCTGATATTCGTCCACCAGCACATGGCGGAAGCGCGCCTGATAATGGGAGCAGACATCCGCGTGCTCGCGCAGCAGGTGCAGGCCGTTGAGGAGCAGGTCGTCGAAGTCCATGGCGCCCAGATCCCGCTTGCGGCGCTCGTAGGCCTCGTGGATCCGCACAATGTCCATGGGGTCCACATGCAGCTCGTCGAGTTTCTTCTCGATGATTTCCAGGACCGGCACACAGCGGTTGGCCGCGGTGCTGAAGAGTGAAGACAGCACGTCGCGCTTGGGAAACTCCTTGCGGTTGATCTTCAGCGCCTTCAGGCACTCGTCGAGGAGCGTGCGCGTGTCGTCGCGGTCGAGAATGGAGAAGTCGTGGCGATAGCCGAGGCGGTCGGCGTAGCGACGCAGGAAACGGTTGCAAACGTGGTGGAAGGTGCCGCTCCAGATGCCGCCGGTGAGGTGGCCTGCGACCTCCTCGGCGCGCGTGAGCATCTCGCGCGCGGCCCGGTTCGTGAACGTCAACAGCAGGAGTTCCTCGGCCGGAATCCCCTTCTCCACCAGATACGCCACGCGGTAGACCAGCGTGCGGGTCTTGCCTGTGCCAGCCGCGGCCAGCACTAGCAGCGGACCGTCACCGGCCGTGGCGGCTTCGAGCTGCTCGGGGTTCAGGAGTTTGTCGAACTGAATCATCTACAAAAGTCTTTTTTCGGGGTCGCTACCGGAATCGGGGTCGAAATGAACGCCGGCGATTCACAAAGCATCGGTTCCAATCGCACCGCGGCCGTCGGCCGCGGCTACAGAACCCTCCGCGCCTCTGCACCTCGGCGCGAAAACTCGCACTCCGCATTCACGATCATCTGTTCCACAAACTCCTGAAATGAAATCCCGGCCGCAGTCAGCGCTGCCGGTAGGCCGGCGAGAGGCGAGAGGTCGCAGTTGACGTTCACATCCAAAACGAAAACGTTGCCCGCAGCGTCCATGCGCGTGTCGATGCGGGCGTAATCGCGGCAACCGCAGGCCTGCCAGGCGCGCACAGCCAGCGCCTGCAGGCGGGCCGTGGTGACGGCGTCGATCGGCGCAGGGATTCGGCGGGGCGATACCTGCCCTGCGATGGTCCCGGGTTGCCATTTCACGGTGTAATCCACAAAGTGCGGCCGGTCCGGAGGAAAGAGGGAAAAGTCGATCTCCGACACGGGGAGCGGCACAATTTTTCCAACGCGCTCGATCACGGCCAGATTGAACTCACGCCCCTCAATGAACGCCTCGACCAGCGCCGGTTGCCCGGTCTGCTGGTGCACACGCGCCACGGCCGCGGCGAGCTGCGTACAACGGTCACGCACCAGCGAATTGGCGTCGATCCCCTCGCTGCCGTCGGAGCAGAGCGGCTTCACAAAAAGCGGGCCTTCCGGCAGCGTGGCGGGAAGCGGCGCGCCGACGGGCACCACCACACCGGGCGGCGCGGGGATGCCGTACGCGACCAGGCGGGCGTTGGTGAGCGACTTGTCGAGCGTCAGCTCGAGGCTCTCCGTGCTGCCACCAGTGCAGGCGCGGCCAAGGGCGCGGCAGGTGGCAGGCACGAAATTGCACTCGTGCGCGCCGCCGTCGAGGCGCTCGACCAGATTGAACACGATTGTCTCGCTGCCGGCGGACACTACGGCAGGGAGATCAGCGAGGCGGCGGACACCTGCCACGCGGTGCGGGGTCCCCAGGGCCTGCAGCGCCTTTGCCACATGGCGCACGGCGAGCAGCACGCCCTCGTCGGACGCGGTGCAGGCCTCGCGGAAAGACGGCTCCGCGGACGGCAGATTGTGGAGGATCAGGACAGAACGCGGCATGGCGCGGATATTACCCCTTCCCGTCTGCCCGATGGAAGCCGGGAGATTCCGAAGCCTTCACGGAGGCCTTGTCGTAAATGTCGGGAGTCTGGTAAGTTTCCCGCAATGGCTGGCGGTCGCAAAGAAGCCGCGTGACGCCGTTGGAACGGAATTGCGCAGCCTCTGTTGCGGGACGGGAAGGTGGCAGACATGCAGTCGTTTGCAGAGAACCGGTATGAGCAGGTTCCCTATCGCCGCTGCGGCCGCAGCGGCCTGAAGCTGCCGGCGATCAGCCTGGGGTTCTGGCAGAGCCTGGGCGAACCCGGCAACGAAAAGACCTGCCGCGACTGCTGCTATCACGCCTTTGACAATGGCATCACCCACTTCGATCTCGCCAACAACTACGGGACGCCCTACGGCAACAGCGAAGTCGTGGTCGGGAAGGTTCTCCGGGACATGCCCCGCGATGAACTCATCATCTCGACAAAGGCGGGATGGGACATGTGGCCCGGCCCATACGGCGACTGGGGCAGCCGCAAGTATCTGCTTGCGAGCCTCGATCAATCGCTCCGGCGGCTCGGCCTCGACTACGTGGACATTTTCTACCACCACCGACCCGACCCGGAGACACCCCTGGACGAGACGATGGGCGCGCTGCACGATGCTGTTCGCGCAGGGAAGGCGCTCTATGTCGGCGTCAGCTCCTACCCTGCAGCGCTGTTCGAACAGGCTGCTGCGGTCGTGCGCAAGCACGACTGGGCGCCACTCACCATTCATCAGCCGCGCTACAACCTGCTCGAGCGATGGGTCGAGGATGGCCTGCTCGCAGCAGCTGACAAGGCCGGCACCGGAGTCATCGCCTATTCGCCGCTCGCCCAGGGACGCCTGACTTCCCGCTACCTGAACGGGTTGCCAGCTGATTCACGCTGGGGGCGCCTCGGTGAAGAAGGCCGGAAATGGTACGAAGAGCAGCGCAAGGCCGGACTCTGGGACCGGATTGCGAAACTGGAGGCGCTCGCCAAGCAACGCGGACAGGATCTTTCGCAGATGGCCCTCAGCTGGATTCTGCGCGACCCGCGCATGACCAGCGTCATTGTCGGGGTCTCCAGTGTGCGGCAACTGGCAGCCAATCTCGCCGCAGCCAAAGCTCCGCCCCTGACAACGGCTGAATGCAAGGCCATTGACGACATCCTCGGCAACGCACCGAACCGAACGCCGCTGGTCGGATAGCAGCTGATGACGGCAGCGCCGTTGCGACGGATCACGGATCGCAGCAAGAAAGATGGCATTGAGAAAAGCGGCACGAATTCTCCGCCTGATGATTGGCACCGACGAGGCAGCGGCCGGTACGGCGACTAGAGATGATGATCAAGGGCTTGTCAATGGCTGACGTCCTGGCAACATTCGCCGCTCCTATGCGGCGGATTGGCATCGAGGAATCCTGCCGACCTGGTCCCGTCGGAGCATATGTCAAGGAGTGCCTACGATGCATCGAATGAATCACGCGATGCATGGGATGGGTCCGCTCTGCCGGATAATCGCAACGTCCACTGCGATGTGGCTGTTCTGCATGTTGATGGAGAGTGGAGCACAGACGGTTGCAATCAAACCGCCGGCAGGAGCGGTGCTCAACCCGCAACACCCGATGGCAAACGGGTTGATCGTCTGCCCCCTGATCAATGAGGGGGCGGGCCAGACGCTGTGGGAATCCAGCACCAGGCAGGCCTTTGTCATGGACAACCCGCTTATCTGGACCAATCTGCCGGGGTCGGCGCAGTACCCGTGGGCTGGCCCGGCGCTCCTCTTCAACGGGACGCCCGGGACAACGATGGGGCCGGGGTGTCGCATCGATGTCAGCACGAACTCCTTCTTTCAGACGGAACCGAGCGGGACCACGGGGCTTTCAATTGCCTACCTCTGGTCACCCAGCACTGGTGCGGCGCAGAGCGCCCGCCGCATCGGAGATACGGACAAAACCTCCGTCTACACCATTTATGAGAGCATTTCAGGCAACGCCAACAAATGGACCTACACCTATCGCGATGCGGCAAATACCGTGCAGTTGAAGCATTTCCCGTATACGGTCGGCGACTGGATCTTCTGCGTGGTCTGTATCAAGGAAGGCGAGTGCAAGATTTACACAAACAGCGTTCTGGCCAGCACATCAACTGACATCAATTTTCACAATACCTGGTGGCACGGAAACGCGATCCTTCCCATCTGGTGGCACATGACCGAGGGAAAATTCTTTTACACGAATATGAACGCCGTCGTTTTCGGCGGCAGTCTTGCCGGGGCGTGGATATGGAACCGGTACCTGACCCAGACGGATGTAACCTCGCTGTATCAGAGTCCGTGGGGAATGTTCACGTATACGAACACCCTGACGATAGTTTCGGATCATGGCGGGATGAATCCCGGATCCGTGGCTACAAACTTCGGCACGGTATTGAACTGCCTCATCACGAATTCTCCGGCCACCAGCGGCACCACGCAATATGTGGCAAATGGCGGGGCCGTACTGAGCAATGCGTTTGCGCTGGTCAGCACGACGAACCTCACCCTGACGCTGACAAACAATGCGATTCTGACGTGGGCCTGGAACACGAATGTGTTTCTGACCCTCGGCACGAATGGGGCCGGCACGGTTAATCAGACCAACGGCTGGTGGGCCCTTGGATCAAACGTGACCGTGACGGCGACGGCCAGCAATCACTGGCATTTCACAGGATGGTCCGGGGATACAAATGGTTGTTCGAGAGCGGGGAATGTGATCACGGCGGCGATGGCCCAGGCACGGTGGGTCTGTGCAGCGTTCGCCATGAACCTAATTACAAACGGACCTGCCGGCACCGCCACCCCTGAGATCTGGCTGGCCAATTACTATGGATCGACCAATTACGACATCGTCAACACGAACGATACGGATCATGACAGTATGCCTGCCTGGGCTGAGTACATAGCCGGGACGGATCCTACCGATCCGTTGAGCGTTCTCCGCATCGATGAAATGTTCCAGCAATCCACTGGAATGGTCATTTCCTGGGCGACCACAACGGGTCGGCTCTACGGCCTGGACTTGAGGCCATCATTAACATCTGGTGACTGGACAAACGTGCCGGGATGGACGAACGTGTTGGAGGCATCCGGACGGCTGACCTTCACCAATTTCACTCCCGGTACCGGCAGTTTCTATCGTGTCAACGTAAGGGTGGAACCCTAGCAGGACTGGATGCGCTGTATATGAAACGCATGGAGAAGGTTTGGTGCCCCTGCTCTTCGTGGAAGAAGAGCTGGAACGCCAACCAAGCGCTGCACCATCGGCAGCCAGAGTGTTCGCGGGGCACAACGATGATACAGACCGCTGGCGATCGCTGCCGTACTCAGGTTGATTGCGCTCGTAACTCAAAGGGAGAACCATTGTGACCAAGCAGGAACAATTTCCCCGCACGCTGGTGGGCGGTGTGAGTCTGCCGCGCCTTCTGGTTGGAACCAATTGGTTCCTTGGCTATTCTCACGCCAGCCTTGCAAAAGACAAGTTCATCAAAGATTTCCAGACGCGCGAGCGCATCGTCGGGGTGCTCCAGGTGTTTCTTGAATATGGCATTGATGCTGTCATGGGGCCCCTTTCTCAACATTTAGAAGATTCTGTGCGCGAGGCCGAACAACGATCCGGCCAGCGGATTATCCGCATCTATACCCCTGCGTTCGATCTGGACCCCCACGCCAAAGCCAGCGATAGCGCCCAGGCAGTCTTTGATCAATGCGCCGCATTTGGCGCGACCTACTGCCTGCCGCATCAGTGTGTGACTGATGCACTCGTGGACCGCCGTGCCGGAGTCATTCGTGATCTTGGGCAATATACCCGTTTGATTCGTGAACGCGGAATGCTTCCCGGCCTTTCAACGCACATGCCGGAGACCATAGTCTATGCGGACAAGATGAACGCCGACATTGAAACCTACATCCAGCTATATAACTCGGCGGGCTTTCTCATGCAGGTGGAGGCGGACTGGGTCATGCGAGTCATCCATCACGCGAAGAAACCGGTCATGACCATTAAGCCCCTGGCAGCGGGGCGAATATTGCCTGTAGTGGGATTGGCCTTTGTGTGGGGAACCATACGCGACCAAGACATGGTGACCGTAGGCACGGCTACGCCGGAAGAAGCACGCGAAGTGATTGAACTCTCGCTCGATCTGCTCCGGCGCCGGATACCCGATAACAAACTGCAGGAGACACGGAGCAAGAAATCGCTGCAATAGCCTCGGCTTCACTCTGGTAAAATCGGTTCGGACCTACTACCGTCGTGGCGCTGCTAATCTCTCGTTACCCGGCAAACAAATACAAGCTTTAGGTAAAGGAACCCCATGTTGCCACAAATGCCTCGCAGTGGATTGATGGTTCTGGCTGTTCTGTCGTTCAGCGCCGCCGCCTTTGCCCAGCCCCCGGCCAAGTGGGAATCTCGTGGTCCGGGCGGCGGCGGGGCCATGTACTCGCCCAGCCTCAGCCCACACAACGTGGACGAGCTTTACGTGGCCTGCGACATGTCACCGGAATTCCATTCCGCCGACTACGGTAAGACCTGGGAGACTCTGGACTTCCGCCAGTTCTGGTGCAACCAGGCGTCGGCGGTGCGGTTTACCAAAGACACGATGATCCTGTGGAGCCTTAGCTACGCCTCGCCCCGCGGCGAAAACATCGTTCGCCCGCTGCGCAGCGTGGACGGCGGCAAGAGCTGGCAGATCGTGGATGGGCCGTCCTGGCCCGAAGGCCGCAGGGCCAACGCCATCGAGGGTGACTTCGCAAATCCCGATAAGGCGTTCGTGGTGGCGGAATCGCGTCACCTGTGGGTCACTCTAGATGGAGGCAAGAGCTGGAAGAGCAATTTTCAGTCCGCCTCCGGTGGCCTGACTCTGGTCGGCTCCTTCTGCGACGGCGAAACGATCTACCTGGGCACCAGCGCGGGGCTACTGGTTTCGCGGGATGGGGGCAAGAGTTTCGCCGTGAGCGAAGTCGGCGGGCTGGGCGCCGGGGCCGGCATCGTGGGGCTGGCGGGAGCCAAGCAGTACGGCAAGGTGCGACTTTTCGCCCTGGTGACCAGCCGGCCCCCCGAGCTCCGTGCAGGCAGGGTGGGCATCACCCGATCCGTCTATGTGCTGGACATCGGCGGCGAGTGGGTCAAAAAAAGCGAGGGGCTAGATTCGGAAGCCAGCATCAGTTTCATCGCCTGCTCCGTTGGCGAAATCAACGTTTGCTACGTGGGCGGCGGCGTCCGCACGCCACAGAGCGGCATGTGCGTGTTCAAGACCGCCAATGGCGGCGACAAGTGGGAGAACATCTTCCTGATCGACGGCAACAAAAACATCGCCTCCGGCTGGGCCGGTGATGGCGGCGACTTCCGCTGGTCCTACCCGGAGTACGTGCTGGGCATGGGCGTATCGCCCATCGATCCCAACCGGGTGGTCATAACCGACCTGGGATGCGTCCACGCCACCTCCGACGGCGGCAAGAGCTGGCGGGCGCTCTACACCACGCCCTCCCGGCCACACGAGTCTGGCAAGCCAACCCCCCGCTGTGACACCTATCGCGGCATGGGCATGGAACCCACCAGCGCCTGGTGTCTCTGCTGGATGGATCGGGAGAACATCTTTGCCGGCTTCACTGACATCAGAGGCGTGCGCAGCACGGACGGCGGCAAGACTTGGGGCTGGACCTACACGGGCCACAGCCTCAACTCCAGCTATCACGTGCTCAAGCACCCGACCAGGGACCTGGCGTTTATGTCCACCTCCAGCGTGCACGACATGTACCGCAGCAGCTACCTGGCCGACGGCACCATCGACCGCGGCAGCGGCCTGTTGCTGTACAGCGCCGACAAGGGCGCCAGCTGGAAGTGCCTGCACGACTTTGGCCACCCGGTCATCTGGTCGGCCATTGATCCCCGCAGTCCCAATCGCATGATGGCAAGCGTGATCCACTCCCGGGAGGGCGGAATCTGGATGACCCAGGACGCCGACAAGCTGGGAGAGTCCACCTGGACTCGCCTGCCCCAGCCCCCGCGCACCGAGGGGCACCCCATGAACTGCCACTTCCTGGATGATGGCAGCCTGCTGGTAAGCTTCTCCGGCCGGCGGGCGGGGAACGAGTTCACGGCCTCCTCGGGCGTGTTCATCTCCTGCGACAGCGGCAAGAGCTGGGAGGATCGCTCCGCCCCAGGCCTGAAGTTCTGGGTCAAGGAACTGGTAATTGATCCGGCCGACAAAAGCCAGAACACCTGGTATGCCTGCACCTTCGACGCCTGGACGGCAAGCACCGGCCCGGAAGGCAAGGACTCCGGCCTGTTCCGCACGACCGATCGCGGCAAGAACTGGACACAGATCGCCGACAAGCGCATCGCCCCCAGCGGCATCCTGAACGCCAACTCCTGCACCGTCAATCCAGACAAGCCCGACGAACTCTACCTGACCAGCGAATATGATGGCCTGTTCTACACGGACAACGCCAGGGCCGACAAACCCACGTTCACACAGGTGAATTCATACCCGTTCCGCAACCCGACCGGGGTGTTTTTCAATCCGCTCAACAAACGGGAGGTCTGGGCCACCAGTTTCGGCAACGGCATGTACGTCGGCGAAGTCCAATAGAGGCAAAATCGGTTGACCGGATCTGTTTGGGCGACTTACATTCAGACCGCCGGCGTCGCACAGCCAGCAAAAGACGCTGAAGCTTATACAGACGCTGGCAAAAGGAGACAATATGAGGATTATTGCAGGCATTCTTAGTCTGATTTTAGGTGTTTACGCGATGTCCTTCCTAACCCAGATCAATGTGGGGTGGGTCTTGCAGTTCAACAGGAATGCTGGGGCGTGCTGGTATGTCTCCGCTTGGTGGACAGTGTTGCCGTTTGCGTATGGTCTTTACTGTATCGTGGTTGGGGAAATCGAAGAGCTCAGGCGGAAGCACAAAAAGCAAGATTGAAAGGCGAACCACGGCGTGCCGGGTACGCTCGCAAGCTTGCGAACCAGACGCCGACCGTTGGCAGAAAGGATAACAACATGGAATTCATTTCAGCGCAAGATCGCAAGCTCTTGAGGCGGCAGGCGCAGATCAAGCTCGACTACGCCAATTCCCCCCAGAATGACAGCATTCTAAAGAAGTGGCGGGCGCAGGCGGAGGGACGACGCGAAGCCCCGACCGTCCGGCTGCTGTTCTGCAATTTCATCCACGAGGTCATCACCCCGCGCCTGAAATGCACTGGTGAGCAGGCGCGCCGGATCGAGGCCGCTCTCCTTGTCACGATGGTCGGGCGCGAGCTGTTCGACGACGATACGCCGGTCTCGCCTACCTTCGACATGACGTGGAACACACATATCCGACCGTTCGGGCTCAAGGCCTCGATCACGCGAGCCGCGGGTCCCCACGCGCAGGGGTTTCACATCGATCCGGTCATCCTTGACCTGGCCGCAGAGGTGGACAAGCTGCGCGGCGGGTCATTCGGGGTTGATCGGGAGGAAACCGTGCGTCAGCGCGAGCTGCTGGAGGATGTCCTGGGGGATATCCTGCCGGTGCGCATGGTTATGGGCAGCCTGCCGGGGGGGATCACCAACCCGCTCGTCCACCTGATGGGCATGGAAGCTTACTACATGGCCATGTACGACTGTCCGGACGCTGTGCACGAGGCCATGGAGATGGCAACCCAGGTCTACGAACGGTATTACGACTTCCTTGAGAAGGAGCAGTTGCTGCTGCCGACGAGCGGCCTCACCCCCCTGTCCCAGGAATCCTTTGCCTTCACCGACGAACTCCCGAGCGACAAGGTTACGCGGACAACCGAGTGCTGGGGCTTTCTCGAGTCACAGGAAACGACGGCGGTCTCGGCGGACACATTCGGCGAGTTCGTCTTCCCGTACCAGCAGCGCCTGGTTGATCGTTTCGGTTTGCTCTCCTACGGCTGTTGCGAGCGTGTCGACGCTATCTGGCCAAAGTACCTGTCTATGTGGCCCAAACTCCGCAAACTGTCCGTCTCCCCCTTCAACAATGAACCTCGCATCGGCGAGTTCCTGCGCGGCAGCCGAGTTGTCTACTACTGCAAGCCGCGAGCAGAATTTGTGACCTGTGACGGGCCGCTCAACGACGAGGCAATCACCGCGTATTTCAAGGGAGTCTGCAAGGCGGCGAGCGGTTGTATCTTCGAGATTGCGCAACGGGAAGTCGGGACGATCTTTGGCGATTTCGAGCGGGGTCGGCACTATGTGCGCCTGGCCAGGGAAGCCGTGGACTCCTACTGGCGCCCCTGACCCAGGAAATTTCATGCGTTAGCGGGACTCAAAGACTGTCCCGTTTCCGAATTATGGAAACTCGCCTCCCGGTCTTGTGCATGAGGATCTGACATACGGGAGCGCAACCAAGACAACCAGAAGGCTAACTTGCCGACAAAGCACGGGGTCGCATCGTCCACAGCCGCACTCTCCGTGCAGACGTTGATCCACGACCTCATTTCCGGCCCATTTGACATCCCTCCGCTCTCTTCGGTATTATTACGGATGTGAGTACGGAAACCTCCCATCTGTTGCTGCTGCGGATCGTCCGGCTGGCCGTAGGCCCGGGCTACACCGTTGGTGTAGTCCGAACGGCGGGTTCCGGCGGGGGACAGGCGTGAGCGTTGCGCGACCGATTACAAACCCCTGAGCCAGAACCCACCGCCGATCTGCGGTGGGTTTCTGTTTTTTGAGGCACGAGCAGCGAAAGTCGAGCGAACCATGAACGCACGAAACCAGAAGAAGCCCAGCCGGCGCACCCCGGCCCGGCCAACGGCCAAGCCGGCTGTGGCTGCGCCCGCCGCCAACCTCCGTTCCGGCGCCCAATGCGTGGTCGACGGACTGGTCGAGAACGGCGCAGAGGTCGTCTTCGGCTATCCGGGCGGCATGATCCTGGACGTGTTCAACCTGATCGGAGCGGCGCCGATCCACTTCATTCTCCCCCGCCACGAGCAGGGCGCGGTGCACGCCGCGGACGGCTATGCTCGCGCCAGCGGCAAGGTCGGCGTCTGCCTGGTGACCTCCGGCCCCGGCGCTACCAACACCGTCACCGGCCTGGCCACAGCCAACATGGACGGCATCCCGCTGGTCTGCATCAGCGGCCAGGTGCCGCTGCACATGATCGGCAACGACGCCTTCCAGGAGGCCGACATCCTCGGCATCACCCGGCCGATTACCAAGCACAACTTCCTCGTGCGCAGCGCGGATGACATCCCCCTCGTCATGGCCGAGGCGTTCTACATCGCCTCGACCGGCAAGCCCGGACCGGTGGTGGTCGACATCCCCAAGGACGTGCAGCGGCAGATGACCGCCGCCCGCCGGCCCGAAGCTATCTCGATCCGCAGCTACAACCCGGACGTACGGACCGACCTGGCCCAGGTCGCCAAGCTTGCCGAGGCCATCAACAAAGCACAGCGGCCCGTGCTGTACGCCGGCGGCGGCGTAATCTCCGGCAACGCCGCGCCCGAACTGCTCGAGCTCGCGCGCCGCGCCGACATCCCGGTGACCACCACCCTCATGGGGCTGGGCGCGTTCCCGGAAACCGACCCGCTGGCGCTGCGCATGGTCGGCATGCATGGCAGCTTCGCCGCCAACAACGCGGTGCAGCAGTGCGACCTGCTAATCTCCGTGGGCGCGCGCTTTGACGACCGCGTGACCGGACGCAAGGCCGACTTTGCGACGCATGCTACCGTTGCACACATCGACATTGACCGCTCCGCCATCGGCAAGAACATCCGCACGCACCTCCCCGTGCTGGGATACGCCAAGCCGGTGCTGCAGGCCCTGCTGCCGCAGGTCAAAGCGCGGAAGCACCCGGCCTGGCATGCGCGCATCGCCGCGTGGAAGAAGGAGCACCCTGCGTTCACCTACCCCACGAGCGACAAGGCCCTAATGCCGCAGTACGTGATCGAGCAGATCGACAAGGTCAGCAAGGGCGAGGCGACCATCGTGACGGACGTCGGCCAGCACCAGATGTGGTCGGCGCACTTCTTCCGCTACACGCGGCCGCGCTCGTTCCTCTCGTCCGGCGGCCTGGGCACCATGGGCTTCGGGCTGCCCGCGGCCATTGGCGCCCAGCTCGCCTGCCCGGACCGGCTGGTCGTGGCCATCGTCGGCGACGGCGGCATCCAGATGAACGCCCAGGAACTGGTGGTGGCGGTGGAGCACCATCTGCCCGTCAAGGTGGTGATCATCAACAACGGTTATCTCGGCATGGTGCGCCAGTGGCAGGAGATCTTCTATCAGCGCAACTACGCGGCGGTCGTGCTTGGTCGCAACGAACGCATGCCGGTGGAGCGCATCGCGACGCAGCGGAAGCCGGAATACCTGCCGGACTTCATGAAGCTGGCCGAGGCGCACGGCGCCCGCGGCACGCGCGTGACCCGGTCCGCCGAGGTGGCCCCCGCGCTGCGCGAGGCGTTTGCCAGCCCGCAGCCGTGGGTGATCGAATGCATCGTCGAACACGGCGCCAACGTGCTGCCCATGGTGCCCCCGGGCGCGTCGCTCTCGGAGATGATCTGCAAGTTCGCCTAGGACGTTTCGCAAGGATTGACCATGAAACACATTATTACGGCTCTGGTCGAGAACAAGCCCGGCGTGCTGGCCCGCATCGTCGGGCTGGTCTCGGGGCGCGGCTACAACATCGAAACGCTCAACGTCGGACCGACGCAGGATCCGGACACCTCCAAGATGACGCTGGTCGTCCCGGGTGACGAACAGGTCCTGGAGCAGGTGCTCCACCAGGTCAGCAAGCTCGTGGACGTGATCGAGGTGGTGGACGTCACCCGCCGCCGCCATTTAAACCGCGAGCTGATCCTTGTGGAGGTCGCCACCACGCGCCATTCCCGCGCGCAGGTGCTGGAGCTGGCAACGCTGTTCAAGGCCCGTGTGGCGGCGGTCGGCGAGAAGTCCATCACGCTGGAGATGGTCGGCGACCGCAGCAGCGTGGAGGACTTCCTCCGCCTGCTGAAGCCGTATGAGATCACCGACATCTCCCGCTCGGGGCTGATCGCCGTGGCGCGGGGAGAAACCGCGTAGTTATTGGTCATTAGTCATTGGTGGCCGTAAGCCGGTGGGAGAAGAGATACCTGCCAATGACAAATGACCATCAACAGGAACCACTAACATGCCGCCTGCACAACCATTCGATCCGCTTTTTGCATTGATCGCCGTCTTTGTGGGGGCGTTCGGAGCCTGCATCGGCAGTTTCCTGAACGTCTGCATCCACCGCATCCCGCGCAACGAGTCGGTCGTCAACCCGCCCTCGCACTGCCCGCACTGCAACACACAGATCCCCTGGCACCTGAACCTGCCGGCGGTAAGCTGGCTGCTGCTGCGCGGACGCTGTCGCTTCTGCCGCGGGCCGATCTCTCCGCGCTACCTGCTGGTGGAGCTGCTGACCGCCGCGATTTTTCTCGCGGTTCTCTTTCAGTTCAGCACCTACCCGCGGCTGCTCGGCATGCAGCAGTTCAACGACTGGCGTCTCGTGCCGGTCTACATCGTCTTCGCGGGCGGACTGATCCTGGGGACGTTCGTGGACTTCGAGTTCATGGAGATCCCGGACAGCGTGACCCTGGGCGGAACCGTGGCCGGATTGCTGTTCAGCGCGCTGGTGCCGTCGATGCACGGCACCACGGAGTGGTTCACGTCGCTGCGCGATGCCGCGCTGGCGGCGGCGATCGGCGCCGGTGTGCTCTGGCTCGTGGGGTGGATCGGCGAGAAGCTCTACCAGAAGGAAGCCATGGGGCTGGGCGACGTGAAGCTAATGGGTGCGGTCGGGGCGTTTCTCGGCTGGAAGGGCGTGCTCTTCACCATCGTCGGTGGCGCGCTAGGCGGCAGCGTGGTGGGCGTGACGCTGATCCTCCTGCGGCGCACACGGCTCCAGGGGCAGATTCCGTTTGGCCCTTATCTCTCCCTCGCAGCCCTAGCCTGGGTTTACTGGGGCCCCCTGCTCTGGCGCGCGTATGTCAAACTGTTGAGCGGAACGCCCTGATCAGGCCGGCGGATGAGCCGGAGCGCGCGTCTTTGCTTTTCTTTACCCCCTAGCTGAAATCCGGCATTGACCCCGCTCGGATGTTTCTGTATAAAGAAACACTTGCGGGGCCGACCAGGCCGCCGCGCAACGGAGTTTCGCCATGTACCTTGCCTCATTCCCGGACCGCCAGCAGTTCCGCGCCGCGCTGCAGCACGCCAACGTCGTGCCCGTGGCGCTGCGCGTGCTGGCCGACACCGAGACCCCGGTCTCGGTCCTCGCCCGCTTTGAGCCGCAGGCCGAGAACCTTTTTCTCTTCGAGAGCGCCGAGGGAGGCGAGCGCTGGGGCCGGTACAGCTTCATGGGCGTTTCGGCCCGCATGCGCGTGAGCGTTTTCCGCGACGATGTCGTCGTGCGCGAAGGGTTCCAGGAGACCCGTACGCGCCACCACGGCGATCCGCTGACCGTGCTCCGCACCCTCCTGGCCCGCTATCAGCTGGCAACGCTGCCGGATCTCCCCCGCTTCTGCGGCGGGCTCGTGGGGAACATCGCCTACGAGATGGTCCACTTCTTCGAGACGCGCGTCCCCAACCGCCTCCCGGCCGAGCAGCCGCTGGCGGAGTTCATGATCCCGGACACGCTGCTGGTGTTCGACAACGTCACCCACACGCTCACGCTCCTGGCACTGGCGTTTGCCGCGCCTGGCGACGATCCCGACCGCCTGTACGACGCCGCCTGCGGCCGCGTGGCCGAACTGCTGACCACGCTCCGCGCCCCGCTGCCAGAAGCGAAGCCGCGCCGCGCCGCCAGCCGCGCCTGCGTTCCCGCGCCGACACAGCCGGAGCAAGCCTATCGCGACGGTGTCGCAGCCATCAAGTGCCACATTCACGAGGGCGACGTGATCCAGACCGTGCTCTCGCAGAGCTTCGTCTGCGAGGCGCCGGAAGACCTTGTCGGACTCTACCGTGCGCAGCGCTTTGTCAACCCCTCGCCCTACCTTTACTTCCTCAAGCTGGGCGGCCGCGTGCTGGTCGGATCATCCCCCGAGACCATGATCCGCCTGGAAAACCGCACTGCGTGCCTGCGCCCCATCGCGGGGACGCGACCGCGCGGCGCCACCGAACAGGAGGACCGCGCCCTGGCCGACGAGCTGCTCAAAGACGAGAAGGAGCGCGCCGAACACCTCATGCTCGTGGACCTCGGCCGCAACGAGCTTGGCCGCGTGGCCCTGCCGGGCACGGTGCAGGTCACGGACCTCATGATCGTGGAGCGCTATTCGCACGTCATGCACCTGGTCTCCAACATCACTGCAGACCTGGAGCCCGGCCACGACGCCTTCGACCTGCTGAAGTCCGGCTTCCCGGCGGGCACGCTTTCCGGCGCGCCCAAGGTGCGCGCCATGGAGCTGATCGCGGAATTGGAGTCCGAGCCGCGCGGCCCCTACGGCGGCGCGGTCGGCTACCTCGGGTTCGACGGCAACATGGATTTCGCCATCTGCATCCGCACCGCCGCCATTGCGCATGGCCGCCTGACCGTGCGCGCCGGCGCCGGCATCGTGGCCGATTCCGACCCAGAAAAGGAGCGCGTCGAGACTGTCAATAAGATGCGCTCCGTGGCACACGCGCTGGATTTGCTGCAGAGCGGCTCAACACTTCCAAAGGAATTTGCATGATCTGGTTTTTCATTTGGAATTCAGGAAAGCAGGAAGGGGTTGGTCGCTGCCAGATTCGGAACACAGAAGCCGCCCGCTTTCCTGAGTTCCAGATTCAAGAGGAGTTTTGATCATGATCCTGATGCTCGACAACTACGACTCGTTCACCTACAACCTCGTACAATACCTGCGCGAGATGGCCGTTGACGTGCGCGTGGCACGCAACGACACGCTGACGCTTGCCGAGGTTGAAGCCCTCGCGCCACAGGCCATTGTGATCTCGCCCGGCCCCGGCCGACCCGAGGACGCCGGAATCTGCTGCGAGGTCATCCGCACCTTCTCAGGGCGCGTGCCGATCCTGGGCGTATGCCTCGGACACCAGGCCATCGGCCTGACGTTCGGCGGAAAGGTCGTGCACGCCAAGCGCCTGATGCACGGCAAGACTTCGGAGATCACCACGGACGGCAAGGGCGTATTCAACGGCATCAACAAGCCGATCACGGTCATGCGCTACCACTCGCTGGCCGTGGAGGAAGCTTCCCTGCCGAAGGAACTGATCGTGACTGCGCGCACAGAAGACGGCGAGGTCATGGGACTCCGCCACCGGACACACCCCACGGAGGGGATCCAGTTCCACCCGGAATCCATCATGACGCCCATGGGCAAGCGCCTGTTGCGCAATTTCTTGAAGCTGGGAATGTAGGACTCCGGGTTCAGCATGAGTTTTACACTGACAACTGTCGTCCCCTGGGGAAGATCGTTTGACGAATATGTCGCGATGTTTGCCCTGTCGGCGGACGATTTGAAGAAGCGAATACTGGGATGCGGGGATGGCCCGGCGTCCTTCAATGCGCTTCTGACCAGACAAGGCGGGCGCGTCGTGTCAGTGGATCCGCTCTATCGGTTCTCGACCGATGACATTCGCAATCGCATCCGGGAAACCTACGCAGAGGTGCTGGAGCAAGCGTGGCGGAACGCGCATGAATTCAATTGGACGAACATTACGAGCGTGGATGACCTGGGGCGGATACGCATGGCGGCCATGGAAGATTTTTTGTCGGATTATGCGCAGGGTTCGTTACAAGGGCGCTATTTTGCCGGCGAACTGCCAACCCTACCGTTCTCTGATGGGGAATTCGATCTCGCAATCTGTTCGCACCTGCTTTTTCTCTATAGCGCACAACTCTCTGTTGGTTTTCATCTGGCCGCAATCCGTGAACTCTGCCGCACCGCGGGCGATGTCCGCATCTTCCCCTTACTCGAACTCGGCGCAAAGCCGTCCCGCCACCTTCAGATTGTCTCGACAACACTCCAAACAGAAGGGTATTCCGTAACCATTGTCCCTGTGGCCTATGAATTTCAACGAGGTGAAAATCAAATGATGCAGATCATCGGCAATTTCCACTCACGCCAACGCCCTGCATGCTGAACTCTCTGCTCCTCTACACCATGGACTACAAAGCCACACTCACCAGACTCATGCGCCGCCAGAACCTGTTTGCCGAAGAGGCGGCTGCGACAATGGACGCCATCCTGGCTGGCGAGCTTTCCGAGCCGCAGATCGCCGCGTTCCTGATTGCCATGGCGGCTAAGGGCGAGACGGTCGAGGAACTGGCCGGAGCTGCGCGCGCCATGCGCCGCCGCGCGACCCGCGTGCAAGCCGCGGGGCAGGTTGTGGTGGACACCTGCGGCACGGGCGGCGACAACAGCGGCACGTTCAACGTCTCCACCACCACGGCCTTTGTCGTGGCCGGGGCGGGCGTGGCTGTGGCCAAGCACGGCAACCGTTCGGTCTCCAGCCGCTGCGGCAGCGCCGACGTGCTCGAACAGCTCGGCGTGAAGATCGACGCCGAGCCGGAGGTCATGGAGCAGGCGCTCAACGAAATCGGCATGGCCTTCCTCTTCGCGCCACGCTACCACGCCGCCATGCGCCACGTCATGCCCGTGCGCAAGGCGCTCGGCGTGCGCACGATCTTCAACCTGCTGGGCCCGCTCGCCAACCCTGCCGGCGCCACCTGCCAGCTCCTCGGCGTCTACGCGCCGGAACTGACCGAGATGTTCGCCCACGCCCTGCGCCAGCTCGGCACACGCCGCGCCTTTGTGGTGCACGGACATGACGGCATGGACGAGCTCACCGTACGGTCAGCTCGTCCATGCCGTCATGTCCGTGCACCCCAAAGGCGCGGCGTGTGCCGAACA
>Ga0073936_10001705_pt1 | contig 33610 bp, 24 predicted proteins | sample AliMusrvi5mmetaG_FD_87041 | JGI IMG/M metagenome (GOLD analysis project Ga0073936, IMG submission 87041) | Freshwater lake bacterial and archeal communities from Alinen Mustajarvi, Finland, to study Microbial Dark Matter (Phase II) - Alinen... | ecosystem: Environmental > Aquatic > Freshwater >...
GTGCTGGGTGCTGGGTGCTGGGTGCTGGGTGCTGGGTGCTGGGTGCTGGGTGCTGGGTGTCAGCCAAGTCGGACAAGGCCGACTTGGCTGACACCTGACACCTGACACCTGACACCTGACACCTGACACCTGACACCTGACACCTGACACCTGACACCTGACACCCAGCACCTGACCCCTTCATTCTCCTTCCAGCAAATCGTCGGGGTCTACGCTGGCGCCGTCCTGGTTGCGTTGATAGCGACTATCCTGGTCGGTGGCGACGAATTGGCCGCCGACGGGGTCGCGCACGGTGAAGTCAATTAACTCGTCGATGGTGGCGTTGGGATCGGCATCGGGATCATCGCTACCCAGGCTGCCGGGCAGGTTCTCCCGCGCTTCGTCCGCAATATCCCCCGGCACCTCGTTCCGGTGTTCGCGCGGCTCTCCGCGCGCATTATCTTGTCGATCCGTCATCACTGTCCCTCATTCGGAAACAGCATTGCCCACCCGCGACGGCGGCAAACGCGCGCGGCGGCACAAATGACAAGAGCGCCGTCCACTGAAGTGGACGGCGCTCTTGATGAATAAACAAACGATAGCAGTGATCAGCAGGTTCCGTAGATCGCGGTAAGCGCGGGATCGAGGAACACTGCTTCGATCAATTCGTATAAAGGTGGGTCCTTGACCCGCAATCCTTCGCGCGCCACCGAACGCCCGTCATCAGTGCGCCCACTCAACTCGTGCAGCAGATAGGCGGTTACGCCTTCCGCGAAATATTCCCGCGGATTGGTTGCCGCGTACCAGTTGATCGGATTGCCTTGCTTCCACACGCGATGAAAATCTTTTGAGGTGGTGTAATAAAAGTATCCGTCTTTCGCGATGGCGTGATCGAGCAGGTGGCAAAACTCATGCAGCAGCACCTGATTGCCCATGGTGTCGGGCATGTAAATGATGCAATCGTCAGGATTGAACCAGGCGGCTTGATTGCTGTCCATCAGTTTATTGCCGCAACGCATCCCCCGTTCGACAATGCCGTAATAACTGGGTAGCCAGGGGGTCTCCCAAATCCACACCCCCCCACACGCACGCCGAAGGCGCCGCTGTAGATGTGCCGGAAACAAGCTGTAGACGTGCCGGACGTCATTAGTGCGACTAAAAGCGCAGCGACTGTGGGGAAGATCGAAAATTTCCATAATGCCACCTACTGCCAAATAAAGTGTGTCTGAGATGTCCGGGATGCGCACCATTATTCTAACCGGAATTTTCGATTCTGCCAAGAGGGTTACACGGAAATTTACCAGAATATTTTGCAGCAGAATTACCGCATATTCTGGTAAAAATTTCGTAGGGTTCGAGCGTGGATTTGTTCGATTTACCGCACAAGCGCTTGTATTGATGCTTCATTGCTTGCTTTACTATTCCACATAATCTGTCAAGCATTTTTGCAGTATTTTACGCCAGGTTAAGCAGACATTACCGGTATGTATAGCACAGATTATCATATGGTCTCTGCCAAATTATTCCATAATATCCGTCATGCTAAACAAGCAATCTTCGCCAATTCCCGTGATGCATACCCGGTGAATTTTTCCACGACTTCCAGAGGGGAACGGCGCGCGGACGCGCAGATAATGCGGGGTAAGGCCATCACCGCATGGACCACTGCGCTCGACCAGCACGGGCACCTCGACGCCGACCATGCGGGCGGCATGCCGCTGAAACAATTGTCGTTCCAGCGCGAAGAGCGCCTGACTGCGCGCATCCTTCACGGCTTCACTCACGGACGGCGTCATGGTCGCGGCGGCGGTTCCGGGGCGAGGGGAGAATTTAAAGATGTGCAATTTGATGAAGCCGATCTGCTCGACCAACGCCAGCGTGTTGGCAAATGCGGCATCCGTCTCACCGGGAAAACCGACGATCAGATCGGTGGTGAAGGTCGCGTCAGGCATCACTGCGCGGATCCCGTCGATGATTTCCACAAAGTGCGCCGTGGTGTAGCCGCGGCGCATGGCGTTGAGGACATTATCATCGCCGGATTGCAGGCAAAGGTGGAAATGCCGGCACAGCGTGGGATGCACCGCCATCCCCGCGACCAATTCACGCGTGATCCCCATGGGCTCCAGCGAGCTCAGTCGCAGGCGCGGCATGGGCAGCGCGCGTGTAGCGTCCAACAGGTCACCCAGTCGCGTATCCGGCCACTCCTGCCCGTAGGCATCCAGACGAATGCCGGTCAAGACAATCTCCGGCACGCCGGCGACAGTCAGTGCGCGCAATTCGGAGAGAATCTCTTCCAGAGGACGGCTGCGCAGGGGGCCGCGCGCGAGCGTCACCGCGCAATAGGCGCAGTGCAGGTTGCAGCCATCCTGCACTTTGACAGTGGCGCGGGTGCGCGCGGCAGAAGCGGACAAGGCCGTGATCGGCGACTCCGGCGGAGTTCCCGGATCGCCCATCCCTGTCTGTGCCGGCAGCACCGCGCTCATCGGTGGGCGCAGGCGCACGACCATCTCTACCAGGCGATCCTGTTCGACTAGCGGCACGACTGCATCCACGCCGGAAATGGCGGTGAATGTCTCACCGGCTAACGACGCCGCGCAGCCGGTGACAATCACCAACGCACCGTCTTCTCGCGCGGCACGGCGCACAAGCTTGCGTGATTTGGCATCCGCACCGCCGGTCACCGTGCAGGTATTCACGATATAGATATCCGCCGGTGCATGCTCCGGCACCACGCGGTAGCCGCGCGCGATCAACGCGCGCGCCAGCGCGTCGCTGTCATAGCGATTTGCCTTGCACCCCAAGGTCGGCAAGGCGACCGTGACCGGATACTGCTGCAGGTCGTCCGTCATGCCGGTATTATAACAATTCGCGCGAAATGAGAAATCCGGCACCGAAAAAAATGCCATGTCATAGCGGACGGATCGGTCAACGCTGACGAATTGGGAACCCAATAGTGAATATTTGTCGCCAATCCTGTCTGTCAGTCGTTCAACTTCCTTTCATGATGCACCCTAGAATGATAGCTGCGTTATCCCATGATTCCAGCCGTTACCCCGTCCACCGACTTAACGGATGATAACGCCAACACATTGCCGAAGGAGGTTGTTCCCAATGCGAAAAGGCGCATCGATCGAGCGCATACAGCATTCAGTGCATGTACTGGTGCTCATGTTGTTATGCTGTGGCTCCGTCCTGCTGGGCGGCGCACAACCGGGCTGGACGCTCCCGCATCAGCCGGACCTGTGGATTCGTAATGCCGCCGATAACAGCTTTACGGGTGTGGGCATCTTCAGCACCGATGGCGTGAACCAGACGAAGACCCAGAGTGTCGTACCGGGACAAACAGCGGTCTTCCTGTATCGGGTGCAGAATTCCGACACCACCGCCAACAGTTTCACGCTGACAGCAACCGCGGGCAGCACCGGACTGGCCGTGCAGTATCTGCTGACCGATACGAACCTCGACATCACCTCGCAAATTACCGCGCCCAATGGTTTTGCCTTCGGCAAATTAGCACCGGGAGCATCGCTGGGATTCTATGCCCGAGTGACGCCGGCGACGACCACACATGCGGGTACCAACTTTACCTTGACGATCAAGGCCATCTCAGTCGATGATACCACGGTCGTCGACACGGTGCGCTCCGTCGTCACGGTAATGTCGCCATTGAATTTCCAACCCGATCTGTGGATACGCGCTGCATTGGAAGCGGGATTTTCCGGCATCGGCATCCTCAGCACCGATGGGTTGAACCAGACGAAGACCCAGGATGTGGTGGCAGGTAAGACGGATTTGTTTTTCTTCCGCGTCGAGAATGCCGGCTTGACGGCCGACAGTTTCCGACTGACGGCCACGGCGGGAAACAGCGCGTTCAACGTGCAGTATTTCCTCACCACCAATAATACGGATATCACCTCGTCGATCACCTCGGCCAACGGCCTGTTGGTCGGCCCGTTGAATCGCGACGCGGTATTGGGTTTCTATGTCAAGGTAACCCCAACGGCCACCACTCCGCTCGGTACCTTATCGACGCTTATTATCAAAGCCACCTCAGTGGCGGATGCCGCGAAAGTCGATGTCGTGCGCGCCGTCTCCAAGGTAATTACCGACAAAATTTTCCAACCCGATCTGCTGTTGCGTAACTCCTCACAACCTCAATTTTCCGGCGAAGAGGTTTTCAGCACCGATGGCCTGAATCAGACGGCCACCCAGACGATAGCAGCCGATAAGACCGCCGTTTTCCTCTTCCGGGTTGAAAACGAAGGATTTACCGGGGATACATTCCGGCTGACCGCCACGGCGGGGAACAGCGCGGTCAATGTGCGGTACTTCCTCACCAGTTTCGATGTAGATATCACCGCGAAGATCACCGGACCGGGTGGAATCCTCGTCGGTCCATTAACACCGGAAGCGACCTTGGGGTTCTATGCGAAGGTGTCGCTGGCGAATACCACCATGACCGGCACCACCGGCGAAGTGCTCACCGTCAAGGCATTCTCTCTGGGTGACACATCCAAGTCGGATGTGGTGCGCGCGGTGACGAACTTCACTTCCGTCTTCCAGCCGGACCTGCTGATCCGCTCTTCCCTGGATAGCAAATATAGCGGGGAAGGCATCTTCAACACCACCGGGCTCGATCAAACGCGCAGCCAGATGGTGCTGGCGGGCCAAACCGCCACCTTCCTGTTTAAGGTGAAAAATGCCGGCGGCACGACCGACAGCTTCCTCATTACCGCGCTGAGCGACAATGCTGATACGACGGTGAAGTTCTCCACGGCCAACGCGAGCAGCACCACCTTTACGCAACAGATCTTCGGCTCCGGTTTTCGCACCGGTCCGTTGGCCCCGGGTGCCACCTTCGATTTCTTCGTGCAAATGCAAACGAGTACCTGTGAAGCCTTCGGCAGCAGCACCAATTTGCAGGTGATTGCCAGTTCGCTCACCGATCCAACGAAAAAAGATGTCGTGCGGGCGATTGCCAAAATCACCGCGACCTTCCAGCCGGATTTGTGGCTGAAGACCTCGCAGGAAACCGAGTTCTCCGGCGTGGCGGTCTTCAGTACCAACAGTGCCAATCAGACGAAATCGCAGACCATCACCGCCGGGACGACAACCACTGACATCTTCCGCATCGTCAACGCCGGGAATGCCCCCGATACTTTCACCATCAATGTGGATGCGTCGAATTTAGACAGCACCGTGCGCTTCTTCCGCTCCGATACGCAGGAAGAGATTACACCAATGATCTTCGGCAATGGCTTCTTCATCGGGCCGCTGCCGGTGGGCGCGGGCTTCACCTTCTACGCGCAGGTGACGCCATCCACCACCTCGAAAAATGCCGTCACCACGGTCACCGTGCATGCGCGCTCACAATCTGACATCAACAAAGTGGATGTCGTCCGCACGATCACGACTGCGGTACCGCCGACGCCGGCCTTCCAGCCCGACTTGTGGATTCGCAATCCGCGCGATACCACCTATACGGGTGCGGGCATCTTCAGCACGACCGGGGTGGAAGAGACCATCAGCCAGAACATCGGCAATGGGCAGACGGCCAGTTATCTCATTCAGGTGGATAATGCCGGGGCATCCTCCGACAGCTACAAACTCACCGGCACCGCATCCACCAGTCTGTGGGGTATCCGGTACTTCGATGTCTCCACCGGCGATGAGATCACCGCTGCTATTACCACGAATGGACTGACCACGCAGGTGCTGGCGCCGGGAGCCAAATTCGGCGTCCTGCTCGAAGTCACCTCGCATGTCACCCCGCTCACCCAGGGTGAGATCCTCGTGGTTTTCAATGCCGTCTCGACCAATGCGAACGGCAAAATCGACGTTGTACGGGCGGATACCGTCAGTAGACCATAAGCGAACTGTCATGGCATCCGCGCAATCTGCGCCCCGCGGGCATCCCGCGGGGCGCACGCTTTGGTAGTATTGCCGGGAGGGCGAGACTCCGTTCGAGCCAAGACAGGACGGTCGTACAACGAAGTCTCACCCTCCCGGCCATGCCTGCCCACCGCGCGAGTGCCGGTGATTTTCCAACATTTTTCTCCCCCGGTGACATTTTCGTAAGGTTTGGTATAATAGATACCATGCCGAGAGCAAATACAATCCGACAACCATTCACCCAGGAGGGGATCGGGATACATTCGGGGACGCCATCTCGGGTCACCGTTGCTCCCACCAGCCGTGGTCGTGGTCGGATTTTCCGACGTGATGGCATCGAGATTCCGGCACTGGTCGATGCGGTCGTCGATACGCGGCGATGCACGACCCTGGGCCGGCATGGCGTCTCGATCGGCATGGTCGAGCACTTGCTGGCCGCGTTATTGGTCAGTCATGTCGATGATGTAGAGATCACCGTCGAAGGGTCGGAACTGCCCGCGCTGGATGGTTCCGCGCTTCCCTGGTATTCCGCAATTCAACAAGCAGGAGTCTGTCCCTCGGGCGGAGAACCTCTAGTCTTGCGGTTGATGGATACGCAATGGATCGATGATGAGGACAGCCAGTTCTTTCTCAGTCCCTCCCGACGCTTAACCTTGTTCGGCGTGCTGTCGATCCCGGAAACGGTCGCGATTGATATGGCTGTCGGTGGCACCGTCGAGGAACCGGCGGTGTGCGCGCAGATTTTACGCGCGCGTACCTTCGGCCTGGAGCGAGAAGTGGCGGTGTTGCTGGCCAACGGATTGGCGCAAGGGGGCACGCTGGCCAATGCCGTGGTATTGACGCGTGATGGCTATCTCAACCACACCGTCTGGCCGCGAGAACCCGCCTGGCATAAGATCCAGGATTTGCTGGGTGATCTGGCGCTGGTAGGCGCGCGGATTTACGGGCAAATCATTGCGATTCACGCCGGGCATCGGAGCCATGTCGCGCTTGCACGGCGCTTGCGTGCCGAAATGTGCGCATCATCGTTGCCGGCTGTTGACGGAAGAACGGGCCATTGACGATCACGGCAACGATCGGAGGAGAGACAGAGGAGGCCATTCCATTGGATATCGTTGAAATTATGGCAACCATCCAGCACCGCTACCCGTTTCTGCTGGTGGATCGCATACTAGAACTGGAACCGGGCAACCGTGCGGTCGGCTTGAAAAACGTGACCGTGAACGAGCAATTTTTCACCGGGCATTTCCCCGGCAACCCGATCATGCCCGGCGTGCTAATTATCGAGCATGCCGCGCAAGTCGGCAGTATTCTGCTGCTGGCTTCGACCGGTAACGAGGGGAAACTGGGATTGTTCGCGGGCATCGACGAAATGAAGTTTCGCCGCAAAGTGGTCCCGGGCGATCAACTCATCACTGAAGTGACCATCCTCCGGCTTAGCGGGCGCGCGGGAAAGGTGCGCGTGGAATGCCGCGTGAACGGCGACATGGTGGCGGAAGGCCAATATACGTTCATGCTGGTGCCTGACCCGGCGCAGCCACACCCCGTTGGAAAGGAAGCGTAACTCGTGAATATACACTCCACTGCCATCGTGGATCCTGGAGCGGAATTAGGCGCGGATGTGAGCATCGGACCCTACAGTCTGATCGATGCCGGCGTCGTCATTGGCGCGCGCACCGTGATCGGCCCGCATGTCCGCATCACCGGCCATACGACCATCGGCGAGGATTGCACCATCCACACCGGCGCCGTGTTAGGCGAACCGCCGCAGGATCACAAATATCACCAGGAAGAATCCTACCTGAAGATCGGCAATTCCAACATCATTCGCGAGTATGTGACGTTGCATCTCGGCGTCGGCGAAGGCAATGCCACCGTGATCGGTGAACACAACATGTTCATGGCGTATGCGCACGTCGGGCATAACAGCACCGTCGGCAATCACGTGACGGTCTGCAATTACGTCGGGTTGAGCGGTTGGTGTTTTGTCGAAGATCGCGTGGTGCTGGGCGGTATGTGCGGCCTGCACCAGTTCGTGCACATCGGACGGCTGGCAATGGTCGGCGGGCATAGCAAGGTCGCGCACGATATTCCGCCGTTCGTGATTGTCGATGGGCCGCCGGCGAAAATCTACGGCATCAATGCGGTCGGCTTACGACGCGCCGGCTTTTCCCCCGACTTGCGCAACTCGTTGAAGCAAGCAGTGCGCATTACCTGCCATGAGAACGGCAACTTGAGCGAAGCCTTGAAAAAAGCGTATGAACGCTTGCCGGCCTTGCCGGAAATCGAGGAATACCTGCACTTCATGGCCCGTTCAGGCCGCAGCGGCCGCCATCGCGACCCGGGCCATAAGCAGTGCGCCCGAACATGAGAGGCCGTCGGAAAAGTATCGGTGCCGGGATGCTGAGGCGATTTTGGCCTCCCGCAAGGCACCTTTCCGTAGTCATATGCGGACATATTACGGAGGAAAGGTAACGCCGCGAGAGGGCAAAAGCGTCCAGCAGGCCGGTGCCGAGGTTTTTCCGACGGCCTCTGAGCGGCCGTCAGCGGCGTAGTAGCCGCTACTCCCGTAAATAAGGCGCGCGGCATGGGCGAGATGCCTATGCCGCGCGTTTATTTTTTGGGGATATTCCAACTTCAGCCACAGTCGGACCGCCGGCGCTTGTCCGCCATAGCATTTGCGAAGGCGGGTCTCGCCGGCACGTCTTCTTCGCTCATACCGCCAAGCCCTTTTACTCGCTCACTTCCAATTCCGCTAATCGATCCGCGTGACGTGAGGTGGCGGAGATCAGCGCGGTAAAGATCGGCGCCGCGGAGACGCTCTTTCCGGCCATGACTTCGTAAAATTGCTTTTCCAGCACCGAATTTTCGATCGTTTGTGCCATCTGCACAGCCTGCTGCGCGGTACATTCCGGGGCTCGTTGCAGCATGTGCCGCATCTCTTCGCGCCAGGCGCGGGCGAGTTGGCCCCGTTCTCGATTCAGCGAAAACGTCAGGAGCTCTTCCTGCGCGGCGAGATGCAACTCGACCAGCCATTCGGCATGCCGGCGCTCTTCGCGGGCTAATTCCCGCCACACTGCGCGCTGGGCAGGGAAGCGCTCAGCGAATATCTGGTAGATCTGACCGGCGATCGACTCGATGTCGACCAGCACATCGAAAAAGGTTTGCTCCACGGCCTGCATCCTTCTGGCTGAATGATTACGCCTCGCAAAGGCTTGCGCTTCACGATACGCGCCAATCGGGAGGATGATGCTCCGTCGGACCCTACTGTATGACCAGCATGAATATGCGGTACTGCTGACTCGGGAGGGCGAGACTCCGTTCGAGCCCCGCAAATAGTCTCACGCAACGGCAATAATTGGGCTCGAACGGAGTCTCGCCCTCCCATGCAAGCAGCGTGGCAAATTTACGCTGGTCATACACTACATAGCGTGAAGCAAAAGTCCTACCGAAATTATAGCACAAATCATTTTTGGGCTTCCAGCGTGGCAGCGTGATATCGCGCGACAAGTTCCGGATATTGTGGCAACGCTTCGACGCCGACCGCGCTCAGGCCATACACCCCACGCGTGACGTGCTCGTACCAGCCGTAGACATTGCGCCGCAGCACCGCGAGCGTTTTCGGCCCGGTACCCAGTTTGCGCAGCGTGCGCGGGGTTTGTGGTCCGAGTTCCCGCAGGCAACAGGCAATCTGAATCGCGTTTTCCCGGTAGGCGGTGACCAGTTTACGCCGGCAACTTCCGCCGGTGTTGAAATCACCCGAGCGCCGGTCCACTTCACGCAAAATCGCCCGCCTTCCCGGATGTCGCTGACGCGCTGCCGCCGGTTCGGGATGCAGCACCACGTCGACCGCACAGTTCCCCACCGGCGTCACCAGCAACAGACCGATCTCCAGCCGACGCAACACGCGCAATTTATCGCGCATGCTCCGCAGCCACTTGCCTTTATTCGACGGGCGTGGGATGGCCACATAGACCGACGGGGTGATGGATTGCCGTTGCACTGCCTGCGCGAGCAATTCCAAATTGAGCGTGAGCTTGAGTTCGACCACGATCACCTCGTCCCCTAGCACCGCCACCAAATCACAGCGCCCCACTTCACTACGAACGGTATATCCCTGCGCTGCCAGATAATCGCGGACGGGAGCGCCCAGATCGGTCTCGCGTAAACGTGATGGTTTTGTTTCGGTCGGCATGAGCAGTCCAGTTGTCGAGGTTAGCGAAGAAACGCATGCACCGGATTTTTTTAAAGAAAAGGCCTGATGGATAATTTGTCATCATGCCCATCTTCAAATCATCCTGAACACCCTGTGCATAATCACTGATAGGACCCAGATGTTTCCAGGCCTTTCAGATGGCTGGTATCGTTGACAGTGCGGATGGTCAGCCAATCATCGGACTGCGCCAGGTGGGTCAAGCCACCGTGATTGGTGGTGAGCGTCCAGAAGCGCGTGGGAGGGAATTGCAGGCTGTGCGCGAGCACAGCGCGAATCGGGCCATCGTGGGTGACGATCGCCAGCCGCGCGTCCGTGCGCGCCAGCACATCGAGAAAGGCAGCGGTGACCCGTGCGGCCATCATTGCCACTGATTCCCCGCCGGGCATCGCCGTGCCGTAGGGATCGGCTTCGTATTGCGCAGCCAGTGCCGGATGCTCGCGGAGGGCGTCCCACGGGCAGTTTTCCAACTCGCCGCAATGAATCTCGCGCCAACGCGGATCCGGCTGCACCGCGCCCCCCCAGCGGGCGGCGATGATCGCTCCCGTCTCACACGCGCGTGCCAGATCGCTGCACAGCACCGGCATCGGCCCCAACGGAGCCAGCCGCTCCGCGGCCGCTTCCGCCTGCGCACGCCCCAGTTCCGTCAGCGCGTGCTCCCCCCACCCCAGGAAACACCCACGCCCATTACCGGTCGATTGGCCATGTCGAATGAGATAGATATCCATAAGATTGTCCGTGATTAAGGATAACTCGATATTGCCCTTAAAACTTACACTTACACTTGCGCTTACCCTTACACTTACACGCTAAGGAAGAAAAGTGGTGACCGTTCAGGTTCCCTGGTGCACACGCCAGGAGAACCTGAACGGTCACGAAAAGCGCAAGTTATAAGTGCAAGTGCAAGTATTACGTGCTTCAGCGTTGCAAATATTCTACGACATACCATCCCAGTAGCGTGAGCAACTCCGCCAGCTCGATGCCCATGCCGTAGACATCGCCGGTCAAACCACCCAGCCGGCGCGCAAGATAAGTCAGTACCAGCAGTGTTGCGCCAATGACGCCGGCGGCAAGCAGCAGGCCGGCTATACCGGCGCTGAGAAATGCGATCAGCAGCGCACAGGCCGTCGCAACGCCCAGCATCCAGGGAGAGCCGCCGGCGGTGAAAGCTTTACCCGTGCCTTCGGCGCGCGCATAGGGGAAAAGGGTTACCGCCCAGAGCGGGATCGTTCGCGCCACCGCCCAGCCGATCAACAGCACCACCAGCACTTCATTGCACCGGAAAGGAAGAAAGCATGGACGGATACTGGGCGCGGTCGAGAGTGCGGCCAGCGCCGTCACCTTCAGCAGCAGCATGGCAGTCGCGCCGAATACCCCCATCGCGCCCACGCGACTGTCCTTCATGATCTCCAGCGCCCGCTCGCGCGGCGCGCCGCTGCCGATCCCGTCGCAGGTATCCATCACCCCGTCGAGGTGCAGCGCGCCGGTGCACATCTCCAGCACGATAATCGTCAGCGCCGCCGCTACCGTCGCGGGAAATATTGTACCGCCGGCGAGATATACGGCATAGCCGACCGCGCCCAACCCCAGCCCGACCAGCGGATACCATCCCATGCTGGCGCGCATATCCTCCGGCGTTATCTCCCCGCGCACCGGCAACGGCAGCCGCGTGAGAAATGTCACCGCCAATACCAAGCGCAGCCCACGGGTGGCGAACCACCCGCGTCGCGGTAGATCGGTTTCCATCGGAGGCGTTGTCATGCAGAAGGTATTATACAGGAAACGGGAAGGAGGATACAGGATGGGAGAGACAGGATGCAGGATGGGTAACTGTTCCGGCCCCCTGGCGCGCGAGCGTCCCCGCGAGCACTCCGGTGGTTGAGTAGACTACGGAAGGTCGTATCGAAACCACTGGAGTGCTCGCGGGGACGCTCGCGCGCCAGGGGGCCGGAACGATTACGTTATAGGAATTATGGGGAGCAGGATAATGGAATTTCTTCCGGGGATGAAATCCCATTATCCTGCATCCGACATCCTGTATCCCCGTTTAATTATCTGTCTTCAGTTCTAGGTTATATTCCTTTGCCACATTCGGCACCTGCTGGGCGGCGTCGCTGGTGGGATATTTGCGCAGTAGGCTTTGCAGGATGGCGGAAGCTTCCCCACGGCGGGTGTCTTCCGCGGTATCCTTCTGGTTCATGGTGCAGCGCGCCATTTGCAACAGCGAGCGTGAGGCCCACGGTTCGCAGGTGTCGGGCACGGCGGCGAACTGTTTGAAGGCTTCCGGATAATTCGGCTCCTCATACGCACATTCCGCCAGATAGTATTGCGCTTCGGCGCTCAAGCTCTTGGCGCGGTCCGGGTTGGCCATGTTGCCGCGCGTTTTCATCTCCTGGTAGAGATCGAGCGCTTTGCCCAGGTCCGCGCGGGCGGTGGGATACTGCTTGAGGGCCAACGAGCAACGTCCGGCGCCTACCGCGGCGTCCAGCGCATAGTTCTCGGCGGCATATTTCGCCAGATAGGAGACATAGGCATCGCGCGCGGGTTGCGACTGGCCACGCAGGTCGAGCGATTGCGCCTTCATGAACAGGCTTTCCACCGCATATTCGCTGGGGGGATTCGTCGCCGCGACACGATCGAACGCGGACGCCGCCGCTTCATAATCTTTGGTGTAAAAGGCGCTGACACCGAGTTTATAGGCGATCAGCGTAGCGAGATCACCCGGTTTGGCAATTTCCAGCGCGCGGCGGAAATAGCCTTCAGCTTCCGCGTAGTGCTTTTGCAGCAGGCCGTTCTCTCCCACCCGGTAGAGGCTGTCCGCGGCTAACGGGCTCTTCGGGAATTGCTTGGCTACCACTTCAAACTGGGTATTCGCCTGCTCGGTATTCCCCTGATCAGCATAAGCCCAGGCGATGGCATACGCGGCTTGATCGGCCAGTTTATGCGCGGGGGGAATATTTTTGAAGGCATTGATCGCGGCGGTATATTCCGGCGGAGTCTGCGCGAGCAGATTGGTGCCGATATGGAAAAATGCCCGCGGCGCCACTTCGTGGTCGGGGAACTTCGCGACCACTTCTCGATAGCGCGCCACCGCTTCAACCCGGTCTTTCTTCGCTTCCGCTACCGCGGCCATGCCCATGTATGCGCTGGGAACCAGCGGCGAGGTGGCGAAATTCTTCACCAGTTGCTGATAGGCCGCCAGCGACTCGGTGAACTGCTGGTTGGCGGAATAAGCGTTGGCTAAATACATGAACGCCTGCGCTTTATCGGCTTCCGGCAACTTGAGCGTGGTCAGATTGAGCGCGGCATCGCGCGCATCTTCATACTTACGCGTATCCATATACGCCTGGATCAATCCGCGCAACGCGTAGGGGGCCAGTTCGCCGGTCGGTGCGCTGTTGAGCGCCTGTTTGTAATACTTCACGGCCAGGTCGGGATGTCCGGCTTGCTGCTGGCAGGCGCCGATGAGATAGGAAGCCTGCACGGCCACGTCGGAGGAGGGATTGCCGTTCAACACTTTTCCGGCGGCGGCGATGGCCTCCGCATACTGGCCATCCTGAAATTCTTTTCGCGCCAGATTGATCTGCACGTTCCACCCCGCGCCTTCCGCCGGCATCTTGTTCGAGGCTTCCCGTAATTGTTCGGCCGACATGTTCGCGGTCAGGCGATCGATACCATCGCGGGCATGCATCGCTTCCCGCGAGGTGGGCCATTTCGTGCTGATCTCCTGGAAGGCCGTGATGGCTTTGGGGCGGGCAGTGGCATCGCCCGCGGTCGACATATCTTCCAGACTAAACGCCACCAGCAGCGCGGCGCGCGGCGCATCGGCATGCTTCTCGCCGGCCAGCGTGCCGAAACGGCGGAAGGCCGCGATGGCTTCCAGATAATCTTTGGTATCCTTGCTCTTATTGGCCAGTTGATACCAGCTATTGCCCATCCAGTAGAGCGCCTGCAAGGTGAGATCGGGATATTTGCCTTCGGCGACCAGCGCGTAATCGGTTGCCGCCGCACGATACTGCTCACTGTTATAGAGCGTGTGCGCATGGCGCAGGCGGGTATCCATCGCCAGTTGCGAGCCCGGGGGGATCAGTTCGAGGGCACGCGCATAGGCGGCCTCCGCTTTCGGATAATCCGCCAGCGAGAAGTAGGCTTCCGCCATTGCCAACGCGGCATGCTCTTTCTCCGTGCGCGTCGCTTTGCCGTCGAGCAGGGCGCTGAACAGGTCGATCGCTTTATGGTAATTCTGCGCCTTCGCCGTCGCGGTCAAGTTGTCGCCGGATTTCTCCGCCTGGCGCGCATAGGCAAACCCCAGCATCAGCGTCGCGTCGCTCACCACTTCCGAGTCTTTATAGCGAGTGACCACCTGCTCCAGCGCGGCGATGGCCGGGTCGTAGTTCGCCAGGCGCATTTCGATCATCCCGATCGAGTAGATCGCCCACGGTGATAATGCATGTTTCGGCGCCACCACCGACACCTGGCTGTAATTCGTCTTTGCGTCCTTGTATTGCCCTAACTGATACTGGCATTCCGCCATCCAGTATTGGGCGCGGGCGTTCAAATCTTCATCCTTCACGGCGAGTTTCAGGCAGTTGCCGTAGGAGGTGATCGCCTTTTTGTATTCCTTTTGCGATAAGCAACATTCGCCGATTTCGAAGTTGGCTTCCGCGCGCAGGTGCAGATACACCGGCGCGGTGGCGCCAGATAGCACTTGCGCGTAGGCGGGAATCGCCTTCTCGAAGATCTGCTGGCGTTGATAGCAGCGCCCTAACATGAAATTCGCGTCATTGACGCGCGTATCGTCCGGGTAGGTGGCGATAAATTTCTGCAACTCACCAATCGCCTTCTTGTCGAGTTTTAACTCGAACAACCGTTTTGCGCTTTCTAACGATTGGTCGGCGGATGTCGTAGCGCCCCAGACGGCCGGCAACAGCGCCAGGCAGACGGCTAGCGCAACAAAGAAACGGAACCGAAACATGGAAGCCTCCAATTAAATAACTCGCCGGAAGTCGCACCGTTCTACGATCAGTCCGTCCGTGAACGGTCGGCGCGGCGTTTCCCTGGTATTGTACCACGCAAATGGCGAGGAATAACCTGTTCCCCAAAAGATAGCCCACTCGCTTATCTCTTAACCATTCGCGGCAAGCTCGGTGAGTTCCTGCTGTCAGTGATTTTTTGTGGAAATGATTGGTGCTGAAGCTGCTGTGCAGCACCTTCGCGTCTTTGCGTCTTTGCGCCTTTGCGTGAAATAGAAAGCGGAGCAAACACTACCTGTTTTTGTTTCACGCTAAGGCGCAAAGACGCAAAGAAAAGTTTCTTGTAAAACGATTTCCATGAGACGTGCAACAGTGGGGGCAGTTCTCTTTGAAGCGGAAGTCACGCCATCAGAGGTAGCGATTACCCCTTCGAGATTGGGCTGGTGGGACATTACATCCCCATTTCGGGGGGAAATACTCCCACACTCCCACACTCCCACACTCCGATACTCCGATACCCTTTCCATCAGCCTTCCCGCAGCGCTTCCCAGGCACGGGTGAAAGCGGTCGGCGGTGAGACGGTGAAGGTGAGCTGCTCACCGGTGAGCGGATGCGCAAAGGTCAGCCGGTAGGCGTGGAGCGCTTGCCCGGGCAACGCTTCGACCGCGGCGCGCGCGGAGGGAGATAACAGCGTTAACATGCGGTGCGCCATGCGTGCGCCATACACCGGATCACCCACCACCGGATATCCCCGGTACTGTAGATGCACGCGAATCTGGTGGGTGCGCCCGGTTTCCAGGCGCGCGCTGACCGCGGTCGTGTGCGACATACGCTCGACGACGGTGAAATGGGTGACGGCATGACGGCGTGTCCCCTTGCTGGCCGCATCGGCCAGCACCGCCATACGCTGGCGCTCGGTGGGATGACGTCCGATGGGCGCATCGACGGTGAAGGTGTCCTCGGTGATGGCACCCCACGCCAGCGCCAGGTATTCCCGCCGCACTTCGCGCCGTTCGATCATTTCTGCCAGCGCGCGATGGGCGACATCGTGCTTCGCCACTAGCATCAACCCGGAGGTGTCTTTATCTAGCCGGTGGACGATGCCCGGGCGCAGTTCGCCGCCGATGCCGGACAGATCGCGCACCTGGTGCAGCAACGCGTTGACCAGCGTGCCCGTCCAATTGCCAGCTCCCGGATGCACCACCAGCCCGACCGGCTTATTGATAACCAGCAGATCAGCATCCTGGTATACGATCGCCAGCGGAATCGCTTCCGGCTGCACTCCCACCGGCGCTACCGGCGCGGGCACAACCAGAGTGATGACATCGCCGGTCTGCACGCGATAGCTGACTTTCTCCCGCTCGCCATTGACCTGCACGTCCCCTGCCTTGATCAATTGCTGCACCCGTGCCCGCGACAACGCCGTCGCCCGCACGCTCAAAAACGCGTCCAGGCGCTCACCGGAAGCTTCTGCGTGAAATAGTTGTTGTTCAGTCATAAGGTGTCAACGCAACCTATGGGGTATCACCATCCGTCAGATCCGACCGATCAGAGGTTGCTCAGGGTACCATTTTACGTCTCAACCTGCACCGGTTGGCGCAGACGGCTGGTGACTTCCTCGTGCAGCAGGTGGCGGACGATTTTGCCGAGGGCATTTTTCGGCAACTCTTCGCGGATATCGATGCCACGCGGCACTTTATAGGGTGCGAGTTTTTCGCGGCAATGCGCCTGGAGCGCCTTTTCGCTGACGTGCTCGCTCGGGCGCAGCGTCACCGCTGCCCACACCGCCTCACCGCGCGCGTTATCCGGCACGCCGAATGCCGCCGCTTCCAGCACCGCCGGATGCTCGACCAGCACGCGTTCCACTTCGCCGGGATAGACATTCAACCCGCCGACGATAATCAGTTCCTTTTTGCGCCCGGCGATATACAGATAGCCGTCCGCATCCATCCGCGCCAGATCGCCGGTATGCAGCCATCCGCCGCGGATGGCCTGCGCGGTATCCGCCCGGCGTTGCAGATAACCTTTCATCACATTCTCGCCGCGCACCACCAGTTCGCCGATAACCTCGGGACCGACCACTTGCCCGTCCTCGGCGAGAATCTTTACTTCGACGCCGGGAATCGGCAGGCCGATGCTGCCCGGTTTGCGCAATCCATCGGGTGGGTTCACCGCCACTACCGGAGACGCCTCGGTCAGCCCATAGCCTTCCACCATCTTCACCGCATAGGCTTCTTCGAAGGCCAACCATATTTCGGGCGGCAACGGCGCACCGCCGCTGACACACAGACGCAGCGCGGACAGGTCCGGTTTTGTTTCGCGGGAGATTTGCAGCAATAGGCCGATCATGCTCGGTACCCCGCCAAAGACGGTAGCGCGCGACTCCACCAGCAATTGCAAGCAATTCGCCGGCAGAAAACGCTCCATCAATTGCGTGCAGGCGCCGACGCGCACCGGCAACAGCAGGAAAACCATGGCGGCGAAGGCGTGAAAGAGCGGAAGCGCGGAGAGAAAACAGTCGTCCGCCCGCGGATGCAGCACCTCGACGCAGGATGCCACGTTGGCCAGCAGATTGTAATGAGTCAGCATGGCGCCTTTCGGACGCCCGGTGGTGCCGGAGGTGTAGAGGATGACCGCGACATCGTTGTCCGCCACGAACACGCGCTTACCGGGCTCCTGGGCGCAAAGCGCGCGGAACGCCACCTCATCGACCGCCGCCGCTCCCTCGCTCACCATCACCACGTGCTTCAAGTGTGGCAAATGCGGGCGCAACGCCTGCACCAGCGGGCGGAACGGCTCAGCGGTAATCAGCACCTCGGCATCGGCATCGGCGAGGATATAGCGGGCTTCGTCCGGACGATAGAGCACATTTAACGGAATGAGCGACGCCCCGGCCCGGCTGGCCGCCAGATAGGCGATGGCGAATTGCGGACTATTCGGCAGCAGCAACGCCACCCGGTCACGCTTGCGGACCCCCAGCGCCGACAACCCGCCGGCAAACCGTTCGGCGGTTTCCGCCAGCGCGCCATAACTCATCGTCTGTCCACGGAAACGCAGCGCCGGCGCATCGCCCTGCGCCGCGGCAGTACGCGCCAGCATCTCGAATAATGTCATTCCTCTCCTCCGCGCACCGGCCATAGTCAAACCCGATACCGCGTGACACGTTGTTTCGCTTTCTACTTGCATTCTCCTTTTCCCATCGGAAAAGGTCTGAAACGCCGGCAGCAGCAGTCGGTCTGAAATGATGGTGTGTGGAAGTCTGTGACCTGGCGGAGCCGGGGTTGAGTGGTAAGAAACCATGCATCAGCCTTACCGCTTCCTGGCGGTCAACCGCTGGGGCTACAGAGATACGCCCCATAAATGAGGCTTCGTACGAAGTTAAACGCAAGCCCCATTTATGGGGCGTATCTCAATAGCCCCGGCATTTATGCCGGGGTGGGAAATTGGTCTCTGATGAGTCTGCGACCGGTTACCTGCTCCCTTCCCCTACCGCAGCGGGAGAAGAACTGGGAATGAAGGCCAAGCCGTAAACTTTATGTAGACCCAATACAGCATGGGTGGGTGCGTGATCGGCTAGCGAGGTTAGCAGGTCAGTATATGTTATACTATTGGCATGGAGGATCATTCATGAATAGTATTGCCCGCCTGGTACTGGCGGTGGTCGCGTTGTGGTTGTTGTGCGTGATTGGCGGGTGGATATTCCATTTTCTCCTGACGCTCACCTTCATGCTTCTGCGCGTGAGTTTGGGACTGCTCTTTGTCGTTGCGGTGGTGGGAGTGCTGGTCTGGCTGGGTCGGCAGTTGCGTGGGGTATAAGTTATACCGCGTGCTGCGCGCCCCGCCGGGTCGTCGCGGGACGGAAGCTTTTTCCCCGGTAGGTTTCCATTAACGGTAACCTGGGGTATAATGGATAGATATCACTGCTACCTTGGTGCCGAGTTGCCGGGAACTGCTTGCCAACCCATCAGCAAGCTGAGCATCTGTGCGGGTGCCGGGGAGTCACGAAGGTATCATCGCGCATGGATCCCCGTTTCGTGATCCAGACCATTCGGATATTCACCCCGCTTCTCCTTTGGAGCCTCTTTGCGCCAAGGGCATCGGCATATCTGCTGCCGATCCAACCCTACCCGAAGATCGAGATCAACGGTAGTAACTCGATTTCCTATACCTACAGCCAGGTGCAAGGGTCGAATTCGTTCTACAACGACGATAATATCGACCACAACGGCTTTTCCACGCAATCATCCAATCTGCTGTTGAAAGGCGAATTATTCAAAAACCTGTTTTTCAACGCCGAGGTCTCGACCAATCAGTCTTCGCCGCAAGCCTTTCGCTGGAGTCTGCATTATAACAACCCGTCTTCAAAGGTGCGTCTGGGCGAATTCAGCGCTAATTTGCCCGGCAATGAATTTGTCACCCTCAATCGATCGCTGTTGGGCATTCAGGTCGATACCACGCTGCCCCGGGGCACCTGTTCGATTCTCGCCAGCCAACTGTCATCGCCGGTGCATACGGATAATTTTCACGGCCAGAATATCAGCGGGCCGTACTACCTCACCGCCTCCCCCATCGTCGATGGCAGTGAAGTGGTGTTGCTCAATGATGTCCGCAAAGAGCGCACGAAGGATTACACTCTGGACTATAGCAGCGGGATTTTGAACTTCGTCAACGGACTGATTATCGCGCCGGCGGACCGGGTGACGGTCAGCTATGAAATTCTCTCCAGCGGCGCGGAGGGTGGTGGACGCCTCTATGGTGTGCGCGTGGCATATCCGGTGCTCGGTAACCTGAATGTCGGCGTGACGCATTTGCTGTTACAAGGCAACGGCAGCAGCGGAAGCGCGACGACGGCGGAGCGCGATCAGTTTCTCGGCAACGGCACGCCCGGACCGTTTACGCTCACCTACCGCCCGATTGTGGCCAATTCGGAAAGCGTGACCGTCAACGGCATCCTGATTCCCCCCACCGCCACTAACGGCGAACATCCCTATACCCTTGAAGATACCACCGGGCGTTTGTTATTTTCCAGCGGGTATGAACCCCCTATCGACTCGACGGTCATCGTGCGCTACAGCATCGTCAACGAGGGAAACACTGGTGGAAGCAAGGATCACGGCGTCACCGGCGTCGATGCTGATATGATCTTCGGCAACGGTCTGTCCGTCAATGTCCAGGCCGCGCAAAGCTCGGCCGGCACGCTGAATGAGGCGCGCAACGGCAATACCGCCTTCAGTATCGCCACCGGCTTCACGCACGACAAATTCAATACGATGTTTCGTTTTCATCAGGTCGATCCCGGTTTTACTCCGCTGGATACCGCCGGCTATCGCAGCGTGCTGCAGAATTTCGAATGGTCTGCCGGTTTTAGTCCCAATAATCTGTTCACCTTCTCCACTTCCGGCGCCAATACCCACGAACCGCTGAATCCGTATGGCACCAGCGATACCAATGCCGCGGCCAGCGCGGATGTCAGTTCGATGGAGGAACATACCCGGGCATTTGCCGTCGAGTTTCACCAGACGAACTGGCCGTCGCTCACCTTGCGCCGTACCTTGTATGATACGAATCAGTTCGGCACCGGCGACCTCGGTAATTCGTCCACCACGGATAATTTGACGATGGCCTGGGCACGCGGTATCTTTTCCACGATGCTCGGACTGAACCACGTCTCGACAAACAATCGCCAGCAATCGGACGCCAACGATCCGTCCAGCAGCATCGTGGAGTATAATGGCGGTACGCAAAGCGCCACCCTGGGCATGCAGTTGCATCCGAACGACCACTTCGACATCAGTTCCAGTATGGCGGTCAATCAGACCACGGCTAAGCTGGCAAGCGGGGAAAATGTCTCCGCCGCCCAGAGCATCCAGGTCTCTTCGCATTATCGTGTCAATAGCCAACTGTCGTTCAGCACCGCCCTGTCTTCCAATCGCAGCGGGAATGCCGATAGCCTGAACGGCACCACCATCCCCGGGCAAAACAATACCAGCCTGTCGCTGAACTCGGACTGGCGTCCGCGGAAAAATCTGGGGGTGGGACTCGGTTACTCGGAAAACCGCGCGGAAGGCGGCACCGACGCCAGCAACAGCGTGACGAAAAACTATAATAGCAATATTAACTGGCAGGCGACGGAACTGCTCACGTTCTCAACCTACTATACGCGTCAGGAGTTGCATTACATCGGGGGAACCGGCGATTCGCTCAGTAATATGGTGGGCGCCAACTCCGAGCTCGGGCCCTTCGGCAAATTTAAAATCGGTCTCGACGGGCAACTGCTGTGGGGAAAAACCGCCGTCGCCGTGACGGCGCTCGCGCAATCGTTAGGCGTGACCCGTCGCATGCTGGCGATGCCGTTCGATACCACGCCGACCACCACCGTAAACGGCAATACCCTGAGCAGCCTGCGCGGAAAGGTGAGTTATGACATCGCCCCCCGCCAGGATCTCTTTCTCAGCGGTGATGTGACCAGCAATGGCGGCTATCCGAGCCAATCGTATAAACAATCCGTCGGCCTCGGATGGGATTACCAGGTGAGCAAAAGTATCACCCTTACCCTGGACGGTGGACGAGTGGTTTACGTGGATCAAGCGAACCCGAGCCTGAATTATACCGCCAACCAGGTGAATTCACAGTTGTCGTGGCGTTTTTAACGACGGTTGTAAAAGGGATCGTACGACCGTAAATCCGACCGATCAGCCCGATCCGACTGATCAGGCACCGAGAAGATGAGGTAGAAGACCATGCAAAAATTCAGCAAGATATTTCTCCCCCTGGCCATGTTGACAGGCCTGCTCTGCCTGAGTGTGCTCAGCGGCTGCGGTGGAGTCGGCGGACCGAGTGGCAGTACCGGCAATAGCGGGATTCCCCCGAAAACATCATTGGGGAATGCGACGGAAGACCCGACGAAACCGAGTTCGATTGGCGGCTCGATCTTTACCATGCTGCCGCCGCCCGGGCAGACCAGCGCGATCATCGATCAGGCCTATAATGCGACGGTGACCATCAACCGGACGGATGGCGGCGCCGTCTATTTCGCGCAGACGCAATCGACCGTGCGCGGCGGCTATATCTTCCCCAACGTGCCGGCCGGTGTTTATACCGTCGCAGCCACCGTGTCAGCAGCCTATGCGACGAACAGCGTGGTCAGTGCCTCCCTCATCGGCGTGCACGCGCGCGGCAATATCCCCACGCTGATGGTGAATCTATTGCTCGGGCAATCGACCCAGATGGCCACGCTGACCGGCATCATCACCCAGGATGGGCATGCCGCCAACGGCGCGGTGGTTTCCGTCGATATTAAGGGCTACACCCCGTATTATATCGAAGGGACGCTGTATACCGTCTCGGTGATCCTGTCCACCACCACGGATGCCAATGGCCGCTATACCTTTGCCGTGCCGATCGGTGGATTGACCTACTTTGTGGCTGCGCATGACGCAACCTCGGCGATGAGCGAGATGTCCACGCCTTTCACCTCGCTGGCGCCCGGTGATCAGAAGGAAGTCAATCTCACCTTGCCGGCGGCCACCACGCCCACGTTTACCACCCTGACGATGGACCTGCTCTCCTGTACGTTGCCGCAGCAGACCAGCAAAGCCAGGCAGCAGGCGCTGATCTCGCGCCTGGCGGTGGCGCGCACGCGGCGCGCATCCGCCGTACGCCTCACTCGACTGGAAAACCTTGTCCGCAGCTCGCAACTGATGCGCGCGCCTAGCAGTTTAGTAGAAAACGATCTCTACTGGTACGCGGATCCCGGTGGCACCGAAGTCAACGGCTATAACGTTTACCGCGGCGGCAGCACGAAAGGTCCGTTCACCATGGTCGGCGCGGCCCTCGACCCCTACATGCTCTTCTTCTACGACAACGATCCGTCGCTGCAACCCGGCACACCGCAATATTATACGGTGTGCAGCTTTGCCGCCGGTGGTGCGACTTCCAACGCCGCGGTGCCGGTGTTGGCCAATCCCCTACCGCGCTGTATACTAAATACCCCCGCCGATGGGGCGACGGTACCGGTGGGATCGGCAACGGTTTCCTGGACCGCCGTTCCCGGCGCGCTGAGCTATGTAGTGACAAAATTCAATGCGGAACCGACGTTCAATATCCTTTCCGTCGGCTCCAATATCACCCATACGGCCACCGATACCTCGGAAAAGCTTACCGGTTTGGCGCCGGGAAATTATTGGTGGTCGGTATCTGCCTACGACACCGCCGATCCCAACCAGGCCCGCGCGGCTGCCTTCACCGAATATCGCAAGATCACGTTACAATAGCAGAATTGCCACGCCCTGAAGGACGTGGCAAACCGGAGGAGCATGATGAAATTTCTACGCCTGTGCGTATTCTGCTGCGCGCTGTTGCCGGCGCTGGCGGGATTGGCGGGGCAAATGCCCAGCAACACCGTGTATCTGAACGGCTCGCACCGCTCCGCGTCGGCCGCCACGATAATCACCGCGCGTCGCGCGCACATGCGCCTCCAGGCCAACGAGACCATACGCTTGCAGGCACAAATGGTGCGCCGGCATCTCATCAAACCGCGCACCGTGTTGCCGCGCATCGATACCATCTACTACGAAGGCACGCCGGGGGAGTTGAATACCCGCGCCACCGCCGGCAACGGCACGCTGAGCTTTGCCTACAGCGGATGGAGCACCGGGGACGAGTCGCAATTGCGGGCGTTTGTCACCCGTGCTTACCCGGTGCTGGTGAGCATCTATGGAAAACCGGCCGCCAACACCACGGTGACGATCACCGCCGCCGCGTTGGTGGATAATGTCGAAGGCGGTGAATTCACCCTCGATCCGCATACCGGCACCGTGACGGTGACGGTGGAACCGCTGCCGTCCGATTTCACCACCGGCGATAACAGCCACTACGGTTTTAACCTGTTGCACTTGCTGCTGCACGCCTTTCACGCCCCCACCCTCATCGGCATCGACGCTTGGGAGGAAGGGTTGGCACGCGCGGCGGCGCTCATCGCCAGCCTGCAGCTCGATCCCAATTATGACTTGAGCCGCGACGGTGGTTACCTGCTGCCGCTCTATGAGACGCTGAACCAACCGGCGCTCTCTAATTCCGTCTTCTTCCCGCCGGATGGGATCACCTATTTGTCGCTGACGCGGCTGGGGATGGCCATGTCCGCCTGGCTGAAGGTCTATACCGAAAAGCCGACCGTCTTCAGCGACTTCAATGCACGCTACTATTCGGCCATCGCCGGTTCTCCCACCGTGGCCGGTAATTTAGCAGGCTTACAAACGCTCATGCAAATGAGCGTGCCCTCGGTGGAAGGTACCGCGTTTCTCGACTGGTATAACCAGCAGCAGGTGTTGCGGGCCACCTCGATCGTCGGCAACCGGGTGTTCGTGCAACAGACTCCCCAGCACGTCTACACCTCGCTAACGGTCTGTTACTTCTACACCAACCCGAATGGCACCGAATCACCGCTCAGTGGTTCGGCACATCTCGATTATTACACCTTCGATCAAATCCCGGTGAACCCGGAAGAAGGCGATACCATCAGCATCAGCGCCGCGGGCGATTTTCCCGGCATCGGCTTTTTAAGTCCGAGCTTTTACAATATCGGCGAAACCTCCGCGCAACGCTTGCGCATCGTCGTGACGATCGGCGGGTTGGTCAATGCGATTTATTTTCCCTACCAGGTGGCGGGACATACCGTCGATGCGAAAGACAATATCACCGATTTAAACGAATTTTTCGGCGTGGTCATCGGTGCGGATAGCGCCGCGGTACAGCTTGCGCTGCCGGGTAGCTCGTTGCAAACCCAGTTGGTGCAGGGGGCGTTCGGACTGAATCAAACGACCAATGATGCCGGATTGACGTTTTTCGCCCGCGTAAGGTTCGATCTGACGGTGAATGGGACCGATGTGATTCTCTGGCGCAATATCGGCCCGTGGTATTATTCGCCGGTGCTGGTCGTCGCGTCGACAACCGGATCATCGGTGACCAATACCTTCGCCGCCGGCCTGTCGCTGGTCAGCTTTCCCATCACCCCCACGCAAACCGATGCCGGCGTGCTGTTCAACTTTGCTCCCAGTTCACCCAACTTTCACTTCGCCTGGTATGACCCCACCGTGACCGGCACGGATAAATACCGCAAATACCCGGCTTCGCCGTCGATCACCCCCGGTCGTGGATTCTGGCTGAACCTGACGACGGCGCAAACCCTCACGATTCTCGGCACGTTGCCGTCGGTCGATGCGCCTCCGGCGATCACGCTGGAGCCGGGGTGGAATTTGATCGGCAATACCTTCAACGGCGATTTAAATCCCTGGGTGATGATGGTGTCGGCGGGGCCGATCAGTTACTCACTGGAAGAGGCGATCCGCCGGAATGTGGTCAGCCCGGTCTGGACGTACAATCCGGCAGGATATTATGACGTAAAAAGCACGCTGGCCGCCTGGGACGGCGGATGGATCAACAACCAGACCGGTAACGAATTGACGCTGCAGCAGCAGGGAGCCAATCGAAAATCACGCGGCAAATCCCTCGATGCGCTGGGGCTATTGACCACGGGCGGCTGGGGCGTGACGATGCATGCCCGCACCACCGCCGCGCAGGATAACCTGTTGGTGCTGGGGGTGACAACGACGCCCAGCGCCGGCTTGAACTGGCGCAAACCCCCGGCAATGAACGAGAATATCCGCGCGGCCTTCATTCAACCGCAACACGTCGCCGACGGTGCCGTCTACGCGACCGATATTCGCGATACGCTTCATCCATCGGGTGAAACGTGGGAATTCGAAGTCAGCAGCAAGCAGACCGACACCGTGCTACTGAGTTGGCCGGATATGAGCCGGATGCCGGCCGGTTACCAACTGGTGCTGGAAGATGAGGTTTCGGGACAACGGCAATATCTGCGCACCACCCCCGCCTATCAATATCACGCGCGCGGCACCGCAACCACGCCGGACACCCGCCGTTTCCGCGTTCTCGCCACAAAAAACGGGATTATGCCGGTGAGTATCTTACAATGCCAGGTGCTGCACAGCCGCGGATTGGGCGCCAATATCCAACTCGTGTTGAGCGCTCCGGCGGATCTGACGCTCGAAATTCGCACCCCCACCGGTAAACTCATCCGCACGATGTCCCAGTTCGTGGACAACGCCAATGCGCCCGTCATCATCCCCTGGGACGGCCACGGCCTCGGTGGCAAACTGATGCCGACCGGCGCCTATCTGCTCACCGTCACCGCGCGCACCGCGGAGAACTACGTCATCCGTCGCAGCGCGGGGGTGTGGCTCGGACGGTGACGGAGAGCGGTAGAACGGTGGAGTAGTAGAGTAGTAGAGTAGTAGAGTGGTGGAGTGGTGGAGTGGTGGCGTAATAACTACTTCACCACTCCACAACTTCACTACTCTACCACTCTACCACTTCACTACTCCACCACTCCCCCCATCACCCGGGGTACTGCACCGTCACCACGGTATGCAATCCACCGCGGACGTTGAAATCACCGACGACCGTCATGCGGCGAGGATGGCAGGCAGCCACCAGGTCATCGAGAATGCGATTGACCACCGCTTCATGAAACGTGCCTTCGTCGCGGAAAGACCAGAAATACAGCTTGAGCGCCTTGAGCTCCAGGCAGAGCGCGTCGGGCACATAGCTCACGCGAATAACGGCAAAATCCGGCTGTCCCGTCTTCGGGCACAAGCAAGTAAATTCCGGGCAACTGATCTCGATGGTATAGTCGCGACCGGGATTGGCGTTTTCAAATGTTTCCAGCGATTTACTCGGAAAAGTGAGCATGATTGTTCCTTCTACATCGGCGAATGACGCGCCGATTATACCACATCTCCATCCTGGGAGCGCGGTCATCCCTACCGCCCCGTCATCGCAAAGGCCGTCAGGATAACCGCGCTCCCAGGAAATCCCAAATCGGTTATAATGTGGCGCCGAACGACGGAAAGGAAACGAATGATGGCGGATGTTCTTGAAGTGGCGATTGCGGCGGCACGCGCCGCGGGCGAAATACAACGGGCAGGTATGCGCGGGCCGGTTGCGGTGCGCTCGGTGACCGCGCACGACCTCAAGCTGCAGACGGATGTCGACTGCGAAGCCGCTATCCGCGACATCATTGGGAGCGTCTTCCCCGACCATGCGATTCTGGGGGAAGAAGAGGGCGGCGTCATCGCCGATTCCGTGCCCACCTGGATCGTCGATCCGCTGGACGGCACGGTCAATTATGCGCGGCATCTTCCCCATTTTTGCGTCAGCATCGCCGTGCAAATCGCCGGACGTGCCACCGTGGGTGTGGTCTATCATGCGGTCACCGACGAACTCTTCACCGCACGGGAAGGCGACGGCGCATTCCTCAATGGGGAACGCATTACCGTCAGCAACGTCACTCACCTGCGCGATGCGATGATCGCGATGGGCTGCGGCAAATCGAAATCGGCGATCGATGGTACGCTGAATGCCATGCGCGACATGATGTATTCGGCGCAGAAAGTCCGTATTTGGGGCGCGGCGGCGCTGGAGATGGCCTATATCGCTTGCGGGCGCCTGGATGGTTTCATCGAGGATGGCCTGCGCAGCTGGGACGTCGCTGCTGGCACCGTGCTGGTGCGCGAAGCCGGCGGGCGCGTGCACCTCACCCCTGCGGGTGAGTTCGCCTGGAATGTGCGCGCGGATAACGGACAGCTCTTCTAATATTACTATCGCAGTTAACGATTCTGCGACCTGGCGGTAAACCGCCAGGCTATTCAGATACGTCCCATGAATGGGGCTACATGTTTTTATTGATAAACAAGCCCCATTCATGGGGCGTATCTCACTAGCCCCGGCATTTATGCCGGGGACAGAAAACCTGCAACTGCGGTAGTAATACTAACTGGGCAAGAACGACCACACGGCATATTCAGGTCATCCCGTGTGAATCGTAGCGCCGCTTTACGGCTTCTTTCCCTGCTTGCGCTGGCGTAGATCGAAGAGAATGTAGTCTTGTGTTTGCTTGATGACGGGGTAGTTTTGCGTCAGTATTTTCCCCAACTCCGGCTGCCGGGAGAACTCGACCGGATCGGTGACGGCAAAGTAATCGGCTTGCGGCAGCATCCCTTTAAAACGGTCTTCCGCGTTCGCGACCTGGTCACCCATCCACTGTGAGCGGGTGAAGTCGGCGGTAATCGGCCATGATTGGCAGCACAGCTCCCCGTAAAACTTTAACGACATCCCATAATCGGAGGTCAGGCTGATCACACGCGTGCTGTGATTGACGGTTTCTCCGAGCTCGCGCATCGCCTCAGCGGTGCGAACATATTCCGGGTGCGCCAGCGTATCGAGCGCAAAGATGATATTGATGCTCAGCGCCACCCAGAACAGCACCAGCACCACGGGTTTGACGTTCGCGGTGTTATGGCGCTGCAACGACGGCAAGGTGAGTTGCAGCAGCGGGCAGAGCGACAAGGCCGCCACCGGCAGGAACGGCAACTGGTAATACTGATGGGTGGCCGCGCCATAACTGAAGGCCAGCATATAGAGCAGGTAGCCGATCCAGAGACAGTATTGCAGCAACCGCAACCGCGTATCCGTCACCAGGATAATGCCCAACACCGCGATGACCAGCGGATAATACCCCATCACGCGCCCGAGAGACTCCAGCCACGAAAACCAGAACATGGAGGTAAAAATCACCTGCGGGGTCGAAATGGTCTGCGCGGCCCCGAGCAGCATTTTGGTATGCATCAAACCACTGAGATAATATACCAGCACCGGCAGGATGGTAATGCCAATAAACTGATAGGTTGCCGGCGATTTCAACAGCGCGGTCACGCGCGTCCGGTACGTGGGATAGCGGGCTAACGCCAGGCCGAGGAAGAAGGGATACACGAAAAACAGTGCCTGCACTTTGACCAGGATGGCCAGCGCGCCTACGAGGGCCGCCGCGAGCAGACGTGACAGCGTAGGCTGTTCATCGTATCGGACCAGGAGATACCAACAGATGATGGTGAGCATGACCATCAACGGTTCCGGCTGAAACGAGCGGGTGGCGGTATACGCGCCGGGAAGAAACAACAGAAACGCACTGCCGAACAAGGCCACGAAGGGGGCAAAAAAACGCAGCAGGAGCAGAAACAGAAAAATGCCTGCAACTACCCAGTAACAACTGGCTAACATGCGGGGATAGGCAATATCTTCTTTGCCCAGCAGGCGGTAGAGCATCACCGCGGCATATTCGCTGATCGGTGGCTCGATCGCCTTTTCGGCATTGGCTGACGCAATGGCTTTCTTCCACGAGGGACACAGCGGATCCGTGCGATAATTGATATCGCGCGCGATCAAGGCCGCACGATACTGCCGCATCCCCATGAATTCCATCGCCGGTTCGTCGATGTGATAGAAGCGCAGCCCGATCGCCAGGATAAAAAGGATAATCGCGGAAGTTCTGACCCATTTCGGCACGGTCGGCAGCGTGACGGGTGGCATGTCCGGTGATGGTGATGATGTGGCGCGTAGTGTGCTGCCGGGCATAAACAATTACCTCCGTGATAGTGCTAGGGTGCAACGACCTGATACACATTGCCGGTCAGACGCCGTCACGATTGCAACGCGCGCCGGAGTCTGACCGCTGACGATTGGTACTATACATCTTACCATCTCCGGCGCATGAGAAACAAGGAATGGCTAACCGGTCAGGCTACATCATAGTTACATCCGATCACGAGGTCGTGAGCAATGCGATCATGGGAGCCCGGCAGTCCTCTGCCGGCAATTGTCCAACCAACACTGGCGCACGAGTGTCCCCACAAGCACCGGGGATACCCGGCTCGCGGGGACGCTCACGCGGCAGCGATTCCTGAAATCATCTAATTCATTTTAATCGGTGATCGTCTTCACGCCGGCGACGGGAGTAGCGGGGGGAACCCCTACATGGATGACCTTTGGTTCACCCAGATAGGTGTCGTGCGAGATGACTTCATGGCGGGCATCCGGGCCGTCGCCGATGATGCGGGTGACGACCAGTTGCAGGCCCGGTTTGCCTTTCTTGGTCACCACGCGGGTACCGGCGGGGAGCGTGGGGTCGGGTTGGGTCACGCTGCGGAGCGGCAACGGCGTCACCTGACCACGCTCGATTTTGATGGGCTGGGCGGGACCTTTGCCCAGGATGCGGACGGTAATCTGGCGATCGGCGGTTTTAGCCTCGATCAACACCGGGTTGCCGGTAGTATTCCGGAAGCGAAAGTCGATGCTGCCATAGACCACGGTGGCATCGCGCCCGGCAGCGACATAATGCACCGGCAGCGAGTGGTGGCTGCGTCGAACGACCGCGAGATTAGCCAGCAGCACGGCATTATAGAGCGTGGAGGATACCTGACAGACGCCGCCGCCCACGCCGGGTTTCAGTTGTCCGTCGAGAATGACCGGTGCCGCCATAAAACCACTCTCCGAATCGCGTGGTCCGACCGTTTCATTGAACGAAAAGCGTTCGCCGGGCAACAACACCGTGCCGTCTATCGCCGCCGCCGCCGTCGCCACATTGGTGGCGCGATTGGCGGAACTGGTCTTAAATGTGGTGGCAAAACTGCTCAATACCGTATCGATGGACGTGAGCATCGTTTCCCGGATCGGCGGTTGCTTGACGCCATACGGCAGCGTCAGCTCTACGGGAAGCGGCTGGGCGTGATTGAGCCGATCCAGCAGTTCGTCTTCGATCAATCGCAACGAGGCATGGCGGTCGAGTTTGCCGCCCAGATGTCCGGGTACCACGATCACCCGCGCGGCAGTCGAGTCCCAGCGTGCCGTCGCATTCACCGGCGCGTAGTCCACCAATTCCGCGCAGGCATTCAGTGTTTCCCGCGCGCGCTTTTCGCGCAGACTGAAGACGGGAGTCAGCTCCACCGGATACCAGTGGGTTTGCACCGCCTGCAGCAGACGCCGAAAGAATGGCCCCTGGTGCCCGATCGCCGTCGCTTGCGCTACCACGGCGGCGCTGTCCGGTTGAATACCCAGCATCGCCAGGCTTTCCTCACAGTGCTTCTCGTGGACGCGTAATCGCACGCGTTGCTTCGCCAGCGGTTTCAACATCGCAGTGACGACCTGTTTCGCTTCCGCGAACGATAATCCGCCTAAATCCCGCTCCTGCAGCATGACGCCGGCGGCGATGTGCCGTGGTTTCGGTAACACGAGCCAGGCGGCAATCAGCAGCAGAAAAAGCAGGAAGACGCTGAGGGTGCTGTAGAAAAGCAGCGACCCGGCGCGCGCGCGTTGACGCGAACGCGGACGCACCGTATCGGTGGTTATTTCAGTTCGTGTGATATTATCGACAGCCATGACGGTAATGTCTCTCGGGGATGCCCGAAAGGACGACTATGATCGCTGCGCCAATTGTACTATGAAAATGCAATTTGCAACATGCAAAAGTGCCAATTTTCGGCTTCGTTCAGTTCATGATACGGAACTGAACGAAGCACTAAATCGGCACTTTATACTTTGCATTGCTCCACCCGCGTGGCCGGCCGTTTTTCATCATAGCCAGGTGGATTGCTCGCGCGCAACAGGTCGCCGGCGGCTGCCAGGTCGCGCGCGATGGGGATGGCTTCTTCCATCGAGCGGATCAGGGTAGCCATGATGGTGCCATCCTCGCGGAAGGCGTGGCAGTGACCGCCCAGTACCAGATCGGGGCGGGCGGCGGCGATGCGGCGGAACGCGACCAGCGCGCTGTAATCCGGCCAGGCGGTGTCGTTGTAAAAGACCGGGAAGCTCGCGCGAACCGGTCCGGAGCCATATTGCAGCACGTCGCCGGTGCTGACCGTGATCATCCCCTGCCAGGGAATGATATACCCCGCCGCTGCGAAACAATGCCCGGGCACATGGATGGGGGTAATGGGGACATCGTGCCAGTAAAAGGTTTCCTCGTAGGCCAGCCGCCGGTCCACCTTGACATGGTCGAAGGGAAAGCCGTACCAGTCGATTCCACACGGGTAGCGAAATTTTCTCGGTTCTTCCATCACCGCGGCGACATCCGGCGCGGTGGCGATGGTGGTACCATAGCGTTCACGCAGCAGGTCGCAATACTGCACGTGGTCGCCGTGATAGTGGGTGATCAGCGCCAACTCGATCCGGCGCAACCCGGTCTCCTGCTCCAGCAGATCCAGGTCGGCATGCCATTGCCGGCAATTCTCCTCCCAGCTCTCCCACACGCAGAAATCCGGATCGATCATGCAGCCGTTCCCGTCCGCATCGACGAAGAGGACGATATTGCCGAAGTTGGTGTTCTGGTAGATGCCCGGCGCGCTTTCGCGATATCGCCCAAAGGTGCGCCGGGGGGTGAAGTTGGTCGTGGCACCCTTTTCCTCGGCACGATAGATCGGCAGGTTGTCCAGGTGATCCAGCCGCGTGCGCAACAGCTTGCAAGACGTCGCCGGATCATCGACCAGCGGGCCGGTGGCCGGGAGCAACTGCGCCGGCGCCAGCGTGCGCACGGTCTCCAGCGCAACCCGCAAGTCGTCATGCCCGGTCAATATGCCGTAGCTGCGCTCGAGATCGTAGAAGTTGACCAGGTACCCGCCGGCACGCAGTAGATCGCCGGAAAAGAGCAGGTTCGCTTCCCGCCAGTAGAAACCGACGGCAAATTTGCCATGGCCGGGCAACGGCAGCACTTCGAGGGTGATGTCGCGCCAGACGAAATCGGTGCCGGGGTGCAACAGGCCGGCGATGTGCAGCGGCTGGGTCGGGGGACGCTCAGTGGGACAGCCGCCGATGCCGTAGCGCTCTTCCCCGCGTGAATCCCACTCCCGGCTCGGGGGCCAGATAGTGTCACAGGCGGTAAAATAGGCGTCCGTACGCCCGGCGACTTCCTCGTACCCCGCGGGAAGATAGACATTCGCCGTGGACAGACCGCTCCATTCCCGGCAATGCTCTTCCTGCACATGGGTATGCAAAATCACCTCGGGTATCGGCAACCCGGCATCGGTGAGCATCACCTTCAGGTCCGTTAACGGGCAATCGATCAACAAGGCGGCATCGCCGCGCACGATCAGATAGCCGTTCGTCTCGCCGCGCACCTGCCAGAGATCCGGGCGTATTCGATGTAAAACGTGCGTATGGTGTGTCATATGAATTGTGTTTTCGGCGCGTTCCAAATCGATTCCTGCTTATCTTTGTTACCGATTTTCGAATGTCGTAAAATCCGACCGAGTTATGCGATCCGACCGATCGCCATCGTCTTCCAAAAGATCGCATATTGCCATGCACATCGCCAAACCGTAAGATATACGCCAGCACATCGCTAAGGGAGATTACCATGTCATCCACTTCCACCGTTCCCGCCGACGGCATTCACGCGCTGGTGCCGCGCGCGCAGATGACGCCGTCCGCGCGCAAATTGCGCGATAGCTACGCCATCACCCCCGGCGCACCGATTTTGCAGCGGGAATTCGGCTATTACTGCCTGGAACGCTGGTTTCAGGAAGGGCTAGCAGCCCGCGGATAAAGGCCTTTTTTCAATTACCCATCCAGCGTGACTACATCCCCTTGTGATTAATGGCGTTGGGCGCGTTTTCTCGCCCAAGACCTCACGAATCGCCTTCACGCA
>Ga0073936_10001721_pt1 | contig 33466 bp, 14 predicted proteins | sample AliMusrvi5mmetaG_FD_87041 | JGI IMG/M metagenome (GOLD analysis project Ga0073936, IMG submission 87041) | Freshwater lake bacterial and archeal communities from Alinen Mustajarvi, Finland, to study Microbial Dark Matter (Phase II) - Alinen... | ecosystem: Environmental > Aquatic > Freshwater >...
ACCGGGTGCTGGTCCTCAAGGCGGCGAAGTCCACCGCCACAGCCTCGCAACAGATGATCATTGATCCGTCCTGGGGCGCGCTGCGATTCAGTTACCGGGTCAAGGTGGATGCCATCACGCTTGGCCCCGAGGGCTGGAATGAAGCGCGCATCGGCCTGGCCTTTGTGGACGCCGCCGGGAACGCGACCTATCGGACGGCCGGCAACTGGAAGGCTCCGACTGCCGGGTGGATCCAGGCCAGTCAAGTGGTGCCGGTCCCTGGTGGCGCGGTGAAGATGTCGATCTATCCGGGGATCTTGAACGCCACCGGATCGATGGAACTGGATGACCTGCGCGTTGAACTCGCCACCCGCCGTCCCGAAGCGAAAAATGCCGAACTGCCTGTCGGGCAAACCGTCACCTGGGGCAGGGAACCGGTCGAAGAACAGGGTCCGCGCCGTGCGGTCGTCTGCCTGAACGGTCCGTGGCATTTCCAGCCGGCGCTTGATCCTGCCTCGCAGACCGCGCAAGAAGTCGGCTGGGGCTGGATCATGGTTCCCAACTGTTGGTTTGAATCGGGATATGGAACCTATCAAGGGGTGACCCAAAAAGCGACTGGACCGGCCTGGGATGGGTTCAACGGCCAGACTCTTCCGGCCGCTTGGTACGAACGCGACTTGACGATTCCGTCGGCGTGGTCCGGCCGCGCTATCCTGCTCGACCTGCGCCGGGTGTCGACCGATGCGCAGGTGTTCGTTGACGGCCGTGAGATGGGCCGCGTGTCGTGGCCGGGCGGCGAGGTGGACATCACCGCGGCGGTTGAGGCGGGCAAGACCCATCGCCTGCGGGTCAAGGTCGTGGCCGCGGCTGATGCCGGCGAGGTTACCCGCTACATGGGCATGGGCGAGGGGCAAATTACCAAGCAGCAAGCGCAACTGATTACACGCGGACTGATCGGCGATGTGTTGCTTGCCAGCCGCCCCCAGGGCGCGTACCTGGCGGGTTGCGCGATCCGCACCTCTGTGCGCGAACACAAGCTCGCGGTCGAGGTGGACTACGAGGGACTGAAGGCGACGGGAACAATCGCCTTGAACGCGATCGTACGCGACGCCAAAGGCGTCGAGGCCAAACGGTTCAGCGCAAACGTCGCGGCCGTTGCCGGCACCGGCATGTTCGCCGCGGCCTGGGACTGGGCTGGCCCGCAACTGTGGGATGTCGGCGCGCCGAACCTCTATACCCTCGAACTTTCCGCCAACGGCCCCGGCCTCGACGACGCGCTGATGGAGCCCTTCGGCTTCCGTGAATTCCGCATCGAGGGGAAACGCTTTCTCCTGAACGAGAAGGAGATTCGTCTCAGAACCACGACCATGAACGCGGAGGGATTGGTCAACGGCGACCGCGTATTGATGGATTCGTTTTTCGCTGGTTCGCGCGCCAACGGGTTCAACTGCGGCGAGATTTGGCCGTGGAACCGGAATGAGCGGGGACGGCAGGAGTACGACGACCTCTGGTGCGCCGAGGCGGATCGGTGCGGTTTTCTGCTAATCGTGCCTGCCATGGACCAGGTGCAGTTGGTAGGCAAATGGGGCAAGTCTGGCGTCGCGGAAGCCTGGACTGCAAGCATGACGCCGGCGCTGAAACGATTGCGCAACCATCCCGCATTGGTGATGTGGACGACCGGCGCCAACCGTTTTGGCCACAACCAGGACCAGAACCCCGAGGTCGTCGGCAACCATGAACGCGCCTGGATGGCGGACGCGAACTGGCGTCGCGACGCCGAGGCCGGGCTGGACGCCATCCAGCGGATCAAACAGGTTGACCCCACCCGGCCGGTGCTGATGCACGCCGGCGGTCCGGTAGGCGACGTTTATACCGCCAACTGTTACCTCGACCTCACCCCGTTGCAGGAACGAGAGGAGTGGCTGTCGTGTTGGGCCACTAACGGCGACATGCCGGTGCTGATGGTCGAGTTCGGCACGCCGTTTGGCGCCACCTTCCACCGTGGCCGCCTGGAGTGCTTTATGGCGGAGGCAAGCGAGGCGCTGTATTCGGAGTACTGTGCCATCTACGAGGGGGTGGAGGCGTACCGTTCCGAGACTCCCGCCTACCGCGGAATACTCGCTTCGCAACCGTTTTGGCACCATATCAACGTGGAGCAGCTTCATCCGGGCTATCTGCAACTGCAAGCGTTGTTCCTCCGTAACACCTGGCGCTCCTGGCGAACCTGGGGCATCACGGGCGGCATGGAACCGTGGTCGAAAATGGGCTGGGAAACTGACGACGGACCCGAGCCCTACAGACCTGCGGCCATTGCCATGGGCCTGAAGGCTCGACCGCGCGTGACCTTGCCCGCGTTCGAGCCGGGCCTGCGCGGCGTCTGGCACGCCAGCGCCGATGCCTCCATCGCCCATTACCTCCAGCCGGAAGGCATGATTCCGACCATTGCGTCCGAGGCGCTTTCTTCGGCCAATCAGGAGACGCTGGCGTGGATTGCCGGGGCGCCGGACTTCGTGGACAAGACGCACCATTACCGCGTGGGCGGCAAGGTCGCCAAGCAGTTGGCGTTGCTCAACGACAGCCGTTCGCCGCAGCATTTCACAGCAGAGTGGCAGGTGGAGATCAACGGCGTGCGCGTCACCGATGGACGGCAGGAGGGCGAACTCGCTCTCGCAACCACGAAATTGCTTCCCGTGGAATTCAAACTGCCCGCCAGCCTTGCATCGAACAGCGTCAATGGCGTCATCCGCATGGGATGCTCGATCGGCGCCGCCAAGCACACCGACAGTTTCTCCTTTCGCGTATTCCGTCCTGCCACGGGCAAACTTCCCGAAGTGGCGCTGCTCGACCCGCAGGGCGACACGGCGGCCTTGCTCAAGAATCTCGGTGTGACCGTAAGACCGTGGGATGGGACGCCCACCGACCGACTAGTGGTGATTGGCCGCAACGCTTTTGCGACCGGCGGCTGCGATCCGGCCGGTCTCGAACGGCAACTCAAGGCTGGCGGCCGGGTCCTGTTGATGGCCCAGGATCCGGACTGGCTGCGCGATCGGCTCGGGTTGCGTGTGGCCCGGCATTTGACCCGGCGCGCGTATCCGGTGATTGCCGATCATCCGGCCCTGGCGGGCCTCGACGCGGAGGCCTTTCGCGATTGGGCTGGCGAAAGTCGTTTAGTGGCGGCTATCGAGGCCCCGTACAGCAGTAACATCCGTATGCCCTATGGCTGGCGCTGCGGCTCGCGGCACGCGGTCAGCAGCGCGGCGATCGAGAGTCCGCACCGCGCCGGCTGGCGGCCGATTCTGGCCTGCGAGTTCGATGGAGCCTATACCCCGCTGGCCGAGCTGGCGCTGGACGGCGGCGCGATTACGATCTGTACCCTCGATCTCGAAGACCATGCTGCGGCCGATCCCGCCGCCGAGCTGGTGGTCCGCGCGGTGCTCGCCTCGGCCGCGGCGGCCAGGATTGAGAAGCGCGAAGCGGCGGTGTATCTCGGCGGGACAGTTGGCGCCGGAGTGCTGGATACGGCCGGGATTACCTATCGGCGCGCGGCCGCGCTGCCCGAACGCGGAACCGTGGCGATCGGACCTGACGCGACGGTCAGCGACGCCGATCTGGAAGCCTTCCTTCGTCGCGGCGGCCAGGCCCTGGTTCTGCCGCGGTCTGCTGCCGAGGCGCCACTCGGAGTAAAAATGGTGCATACGGAAAAGCATCCCGGATCGCTTGCCGTGCCCGCTTGGGCAAGTTGCCGCGGAATCTGGCCGGGCGAACTGCGTCGGCGCGCGGATGGGCCAGCGTGGACCATTTCCGGCGGTTGCGACGAGGTCGGCGCCGACGGGTTACTGGGCGAGGTCCGTCGGGGCGAAGGGGCGGCGGTGTTCTGTCAACTTGACACCGGCATTCTTGGCGCCGATCGGCTGGCCTACAATCGCTTTACGCGCTGGCGTTGGACCCGGGCCCTGACCCAGTTGGCGTCGAACCTTGGGGTTGCCTGTATCGGTGACGATCAGTTGTTGCATCCGATCCCGCTGCCCGAACGCATTTCCCTTGCCGGGACATGGAAAGCAACGCTGACCAGCCCGGTGCCGTTGGTTGGCGCAAACGATCCCAAGCCCAATGACCCCGGCATCAGCGACCGCGCGCATGGCTTGATCGCGAAAGATGCCGACGAGAAAGCGATGCAGGACGTGCCTGTCTCCCGGGACTGGCAGTCCTATGGCGGCGACTGGGGTGTGAACGGGGAAGCAGTGTTCCGCCGCACGGTCGAGATTCCGGCGTCCGTGGCCGGCCGCGAGTTGACTTTGTCCCTGGGCCCCGTCGACGACTTCGACGATACCTTTTTCGATGGCGAGGCGATTGGTTCTACTACCAGTGCCACCCCATCCTTCTGGGCGGTTTTGCGCCGTTACAACGTTCCCGCCAAGTTGGCGACCGCCGGCCGCCATGTCATCGCGGTCCGGATTTTCGACCACGGTGGTGGTGGCGGCATGCTCGGCACACCCGACCAGTTAGCCTTGACGCCGAAGGATGCGGCGCTCGCCGCCCCCCCGGTGTCGCTCTATCACGCTGACTATCGGACCGACTTCTTGTTGGGTGACGATCCCTATCGCTACTGCCGCTGGTAAGGAACGAGAGAGCAAACGAGAGCATCCAATGAATGTTACAGGTGGACTTTGTGACAACATGGTCGTCCAGCGTGATCGCCCCGACCGCGCGACTGTCCGTTTTCAGGGAACAACCGAGGCGGGCGGTCGCCTTACAGCCACCGTCCTCCAGAACAATAGGAATCTAGCCAGGTTCGCGAAACGCGGCGTCGGAACGGCCAGTAAGGGTGCCTTCGCCGGTGTGTTGAGAGGACTGCCCGTTGGCGGACCTTATGACATCGAGTTGGTCATCGCCGACGCGCGGGGGAGCGCCCGCGACACGCTGCGCGTTCGCAATGTGCTGGTAGGCGACGTCTGGATGCTGGGCGGTCAATCCAACATGGCCGGCTGCGGCCTCCTTGACCCGCGTCGAATCCTGCCCCCGAACGACAAGGTCCGGGCTTTCTACCAGGACGACCACTGGGCCGTTGCCCGGGATCCCCTCCATTTGCCGGAGACGGCCAAGGCGGAAGTCCACGCTCTCATCGGCTATGCCTGGCGAACCCCGGCCGTGGGGGCCGGGCTTGGCGTGGCCTTCGGTCAGGAGATGCTGCGCCTCTCGGGCGGGGTCCCGCAAGGACTCATTGCCTCCGCGCACGGCGCCACATCGATGGCGCAGTGGGATCCGAAACTCAAGCGCGTGGGCACGCGAAGCCTCTATGGCGCGATGCTTGACCGGTTGCGAAGGAACGGCGGGACGTGCGCCGGCTTTGTCTGGTATCAAGGTTGCGGCGAGACGAACCCGGCCGACGCGCCGCTGTACACGCGGCGAATGATCGACTTGGTCAACGCGACACGTAAGGACTTTGGCGCCCCGCGACTCCCCGTCACCATCGTCCAACTCGGCCGTTTCACGGGGGAGAAGCCCGCCGACCACATGCCCTGCTGGAATTCTGTCCGCGACCAGCAGAGACTGCTGCCCACCAAGATCAAACGGCTCCTGACCGTTCCTGCCCTTGACCTGGAACTCGATGATGCCATCCATATCGGCGCAAGAGATTTGATCACGCTTGGAACCAGGCTCGCGCGGGCCATGGCCTCGATGACCCTCGGCCGCTTGGAGCGGCGCGTCTTCCCGCGCCGACCTGCCCTGAGCACTGTCGAAGGGCCGGAGCCGGAAGCGGCTCCGCTCCGTGTGGCAGGAAGGTTTTCGGATGGGCTCCTATTACCCCCCATCGAATTGGAATCGGTCAAACTCACGCTGGCAACCAACGACATCACAGTCAGCTTCAAGAACGTCGTCGGCTCCCTGCGGTCCGCCGGACGGCCGAACGGCTTCTCGATCGTCGGAGATGGCCGTGAAATGCCCGCGATCGTCCGCACCGAACTGCATGGCGCGAAGGCGGTCTTGAAGACCTCCCTCTCCAGTTACCTGCCGCTGCTCAACAAGTCGTTGTACTATGGATTCGGTCTGAATCCGTATGCCAACATTGTCGATGAGGCCGGTCGCCCCATTCCCGCCTTCGGCCCTATCGAGTTGACAGGCCGGCCTCCTGCCACCTGTTTTTTCCCCGATGTCGAAGTCAGCGCGCCTCTGGCCTGGCCAGGCGCGCTGGAGAAGGTGGGCTACCCGAAACACGCCGCTATAGCCTTTGTGCCAAGTGTGTTTCAAGGTTTCTACTGTATCGCGCCGGGGACCGGGGCACGGAAGCCCGGAGTCGATGAACTCCATTACTTCCGGTTCCGCTTCACGTGCGCCGCGCGGATGCCGCTCCGGCTCCTCTTTGGTTACGACGGCCCGGTCAAGGTATTCGTCGATGGCAGAGAGCAGTTCGCCGATGCGGCGGGGATCAACCCCATCACCATTGACGAGGCGAAGTTCGACTTCGCCGCCGGCAAGGGACGTCACGAGGTGGTCCTCGCCCTTGGCACCAACAAGGGCAGGGCATGGGGAATCTGTGCCCGGCTCGACCGGAGCGACCTGGCCCGATGGAAGCCGGGTAGAGACATAACCTACCCGGAGATCGTGAAACTTTCGTGAAGGATTCTCCCAAGGCGGGCTTCGCAAGCAACCCAATGGAGGGCGGCGCGTTGTCGCCGCCGTTCTCATCAGAAGCGGCGCCGACGGCGCGGCGCCCTCCAAGAGATAAACGCAAGAACGCGTCTGCGCAAAAATGTCTAACGATGGAAGTTCTCACTTATGACCACCAAGCAAGTCTCCGCCAAAAACAACCCCTATCGCTGGCAGCAAATTCCTTATGGACGAGTGTTCAATAATCTGACGATCTCGGGAAGTCGCGAGGGCTGCCTTGAGATCTCCCAGATTAACGGCGAGTCGTTGATGGAGACGGCGGCGGCGGCTGGCGCCCGCGTGGCGATCTTCGATGGCAAGAACCAGTGGTATGCGTTGCACGATGGCCCGTTCTGCCGCAAGCATCCGGGGCTGGGTGCCCGGGATCTGGTTGCCGAGATGATTGAGTCCGGGCGCAAGCGGGGGATCGTCTATGTGCCGTACCTGCCGGTCGACTGCGACCTCCGGGCTTGGGAGGAGCATCCTGACTGGCGAATCATGGACGCCCAAGGCAAACCCTGTCAGGACGCCATGCCGCGCGTATGTGAGAACAGCCCTTTCCGGCATTACATCGCGAACTACCTTCGTGACCTGGCCGCGCGGTACGACATCGGGGGATTCTGGTTCGACGGACTTGGCGTCTCTACCTCCTGTTATTGCCCCTGGTGCCGGAATGGCTTTCGCGATAGGTACGGGATAGAGGCCCCGGTGTCGGCCGAAGCCAATCCCGGGGACTGGCGCGACTGGAAAGCCTATAAGTTGGAACTGACGGAGAGTGTGCTCGCGGAGTTCATGGAGGCCGGTCGATCCGTGAAGCCTGACCTGCCCATCAATGCCGCCTGGGTTTCGGGTGCCCGCGGCGCCGACCAAAAATGGGTCGAGGCGTTTTGGTTGTGGCCCACGGCTATCCTTCAAGTGATGAGGGGCGATACCGGAGCCCCGGCCGAATTCTACATCCCCGCGTCACAATATGCCCCCAACTATCCGATATCGTTGACCGTGCAGGAACTTCGCGACCGGGCGATGACGTCAATCTCCTGTGGCTGCATCCCGAACTTTACCCTCTCGGCCGCCCCTAAAGCGCTGGACATCGTCAACCGCGAGATTGAGGAGCGCGCCAAATGGTTTGTCGATGCCGATCCTGTTCCCTACGTCGGCGTCGTATTCTCGGAGAATTCCCGGCAACTCTGCGAGAAGGAAGAGTTCAAGGATGGCCCGACGTTCACGCTCTATGGCGCCGTCAAAGCCTTGCTTGAGGAGAAGATTCCCGAAATGTGCCTTTCTGACCACAACCTCGAACACGACGACCTGAGCGTCCACAAGGTCATCGTCCTTCCGGACATGGGAATCGTGTCGCCGCAGGTCGCCGGGAAGCTTCGCGCATTTGTGGAAAACGGCGGCGGTCTTGTGGCCGGATTCCGGACCAGCCTTTGCGATCACAACGGAAACGTGGACAGCGACTTCAGTCTGTCCGATCTCCTGGGCGTCCATTACCGGGGCAGGATGTCCGATGTCACTCAATTGACACCCTGGGCGCTTAATCCCCTGACTGGGATTGAGGAACCCAAAACAACCAAGGCCAAACTGTTGAGGTTGGGATCCCATCCGATTGTGGATGACCAAGTGATAAGGGACGCCAAGAGTGTGGAGGTGGTGCCGGAATTTCGCCGTGGCTTTCCTTCCAACTACGACCTGGCGTATCCCGGGGAGATGTTCAGAATTGAAGCATTCCCCGATACCGAGGTCGTTGCGTGGGAGGAATTTCAGGGGGAAGGGAAGCGTTGGCCGTTCATTACGGCGCGTCAGTTCGGGAAGGGCCGCGTCGTCTATGTGGCCGCCAATCTTTGCTTCCATTACGCGAGCCACTGGACCTGGCCCTATGTCCGCCGCTTGATCACGAACTCCGTCCGTTGGGCCGCCGCGGGGAATTGTCCGCCCTTTGAGGTCGACAGCCTCCTGCAGGTACAGGCGACGCTTTTCAGGCAACGGGGGACGGGTCGTCATATCCTGCATCTTCTCAATGCGCCCGATCCGCAAGGCTACCCGCCGTTCACGCGGCAGACCTGGTACGGACACTTCACGAGTTTCGGTCGCCAGCGGGAGGATGTGGCCCCGATCTCGGACATCCGCGTGAGGATCAAGGGCAAGTTCGGGCAGGTCACAGTGGTTCCTGGGCGGAACGTTCTGCCGGCCATCGAGCGCAACGGATATACGGAAGTGGTTGTGCCGCGCCTCGACACCCATGTGATGGTCGTCGCGGAATAAGTTGCATCGCAATCAATCCCCGTCACAAAAGAAGGAAAGCGATCATATGGACTACTCGCAAATCAAAGGATTCAACTATCAGCCGAGTTGGGGAAGCACGGGATTCGAGATATGGAGGAACTTCGACGCCCAACGCATGGGGCATGAAATAGCCCTCGGGAAGTCGTACTTCCCCGGAATGAACGCCATTCGCCTCTGGCTCTCACACGACGCCTGGCTGCGCGATCCAACACACTATGAACTGAATTTTGAGGCGGCCTTGGCCCTTGCCGCGGGGCGTGGACTGCTTGTCATGCCGGTCCTCTTCAACCGTTGGCACGATGCCACGCTCGACTATGGGGGCATCTATTTGGATCACTTTCTGCCCCGGACATGTTGGGTTCAAGGCAAAGACCAACCGGCAGCCTTCACAGAGGCAGTTGTCGGGGCGCACGCGGCTGATTCTCGCATCCTCGCGTGGGACCTCTGCAACGAGCCCTTTGCCTACAACGGCCCCCCGAAGGACATTCCCGACATCGTCACGGCCGAGTACGGCTGGCTGGAGAAGACATACGGCATTGCGAAGCGTTGCGGCGCCCAGGCGCCCATCACCGTGGGAATTCATCCCATGCACGGACTAGACGGGATTCGGCAGATCGAGCCGGTCAGCGATATCCTCAGTATTCATCCCTACTGGAGCGGCGACAACCCGCCGCATGACAAGGGCGCGTACGAGAAACTCCTGGATGAATACGTGCAGTTTGCGCATGACGTCAAGAAGCCCCTTCTCGCAACGGAAACCTGCTGGGGGGACACAGACGACGCCAAGCGTGTCGAGATCATTCGCTACACCCTGTCGCAGTTGAAGGCCCGTGGCATTGGCTGGCTCGCGTATCTGCTGCACCACAGCCTGATCGCTGATGCCCACCGCATTGAGTATGGACCGCTCAGCAGCCCTGGAAACCTTGCATTCATTGAGGCCGATGGCTCGCTGCGTCCGGGGCATGCCGTGTTCAACGAATTCTGAGCCGAAGTAATCTGAGACCATAGTCAGGAGTAATCTTGTGAATCATGTTAGAACACGCGCGCGCATCCGAACCGTTTTGGCAAGTTGTCTTGGACTGTTGGCGCTGGGGCTCTGCTCCGCCACGGCGCAGGAGCTCAAGAACGGCAATTTCGAAGGTGCTTTCCAGGCGGCAATTTCGCCACCCAACAACAAAGGGCAAATCGAAGGAACGATCGCCGCGGGGTGGCGGGATGAAACCGCCTGGGCGGATGTCTCCATCGCCTACAGCAAAGACGTGACGGGCGGGCGCAATGGCACTGCGGCCCAGAAGATCGAAGTCATCAAGGGCAACGCCAATTTTGTCCAGCAGCTCGCGCTAAATGCCGGAACCACCTATCGCGTCACGGCTTGGGCGAAGGCGGCAGCTCCCGGGCGTGCGTCCCTCGCGTTGCGGTATGCCGGCAAACCCTACACCATGTATGGTAAGACGACGCTCGCTCTCACGATGGAGTGGGCGAAGATTGAAGTCATTGGCACCGCCACCGCGGGCGGCAACGGCCTTATCATGTTTGTGGCCGAAGACCCCGGAACCTATTGGATCGACGATGTGACTTTTGAAGTGACTTCCGCGACCCCGCCTGCCCAGCCCAATGGGAGCGTCGTTGCTCCTGTATCGATCAAGAACGGCAATTTCGAAGGTGCGTTTGTGCCGTTCGTACTCCCTCCCAACAGCAAGGGGAAAGTCGAGGGATCGGTCGCCGAGGGGTGGCGGGATGAATCGGCCTGGAGTGAAGTGTCCATCGTCTACAGCAAAGACTCAACCGGCGGACGCAATGGCACTGCGGCTCAGAAAATGGAAGTGCTGCCTCAGAGCAAGGGCATGCCGCAATTCGTCCAGCAACTTGCGTTAAGTGCCGGAAGGTCCTACCGCGTCACGGCTTGGGTAAGGGCGGCCAGTCCCGGCCGTGCGACCTTCGCGTTGCGGTATGCAGGCGCTCCCTATACCACGTACGGAAAGACGCCGATCGATCTCACGACAGAGTGGACCAAGGTGGAAGTGTTCGGCACCGCCTCCAAGAGCGGCAATGGCTTGGTGGTGTTTCTTCCCGAAGGCGCCGGCACCTATTGGATCGACGATGTGATGCTGGACGATGTGACCGATATCGGGAAGACAGCGGCCAAAGCATCAGGCGGTGTTGTCCCCGTTCCCTTGGCGAACGCCGATTTTGAAGGCAAGTTCCACCCCTTCGCCAAGACATCCGGACGAGCCGCCCAGCCTGAAGGAGAGGTGGCTGAGGGATGGAAAGACGACTCCGTGGGTGACGTCTCGGTGGTTTATGCTCGGGATGCTACGGTTGCCAATGGCGGGAAAGTCTCACAGCGGATCGAGGTGAAGAAAGGGTTTGCCCAATTTAACCAGGATGTACGGTTGCAAAAGGGCCGCACCTATCGTTTCACGGTGTGGCTCCGCTCGCAGATCAATGCCCCGGCCGTGCTTCAAGTGCGCCTGAAAGGCCCCCCGTATGCGCCGTTTGGCCAACTGAATGTCGGGACCACACCGGAATGGCAGCGCTACGAGGTTTATGCGCGGATCGGTGAGGATGCCGATGGCCTGTTGAATTTCATTCCTTCGAACCCAACCACTTATTGGATCGATGACGTGAAGTTTGAAGACGTGACCGACTACGTCAGTGCCGGCGGCGCCGTCAAAGAGGGCAATCTGTTCGAAAACGGTTCCTTCGAAGCCGGGCTGTCCGAAGGCTGGAGTTGGACGATTCGCGGATTCGATGACAATGCGAAAAGCGCAACCTGGGAACATCTCGACTTGGGACCGCGCCTTGACACGACGGGGGCCGCTGATGGCAAGAACGCTCTGGCGATCTCGCTCGGTCCCTGGTCGGGGGGACTGTTCTTCTCGCCCCAGGTCACGACGCGATTCGGACAAACCTACACGGCTTCCATCGCCATCAAGAGTGATCGTCCTCAGAGCGTCGACATCAGCCTGAGTGGCACCTCGGGGACCCGGAGTGTGCAGATCGGTCCGGAATGGAAACGCTTTGCGGTTTCCGGCGCGGCCGTGATGGGGCCCACCGTGCAATTGCGGGTGCGTTGTGTGGTCAGGGATACCACGACTCCCGTCCAGTTTTGGCTGGATGGCGCGATGCTGGAGGAGGGGCCCAATGCATCACCCGTTTACCGTGCCCCATTCCCCACGGAGCTCGCTCTCAAAATGCCGCGGCCCGGCAGCATCGTCTTCGACGGGGAAGCCGCTCCACTGAAGCTTTCGATTGGCGGCGATTTGCCGGATGGCGCTAGGTTGAAACGGAGCGTCGAAAATCTCGCCGGCAAAATCACGGAGTTGCCCCCGGTAGCGCTGCCGGCCGATTCGCTTACGATCGCGCCCGAGGCCGAAGCGCCTCTGGGTGTGTTCAAAATCCGCGCCCAGGTCGTGGACAAAGGCGGCAAGCCCCTCTCGGGCGAGATCCAGAAGGTCTTCGCCCGGCTCCCGCACCCGCGCGAGCTGACGCCTGAGCAGGTGGAAAAGTCCTACTTCGGTGCGCACGTGCAACTCATACCTGAGATGCTGGCGGTGGCCAAGGCGACGGGGCATCACTGGGTTCGATTGCACGACACGTCGAGTGTGACGCGGTGGCCGAACATTGAGGTGAATCCGGGTGTTTGGACCTGGAATGACGAGGGGATCAAAGCCGCCAACGCGGCCGGAATCAAGATGGTGGGCCTGCTGGCGGGCGCGCCGAATCGCGTCGCCCTTCACCCTCAGGCGAAAGTCGGCTTCTTCTCCTCATGGAATGTGCCCGACGCCCCCGGTGCTCTCGACCAATGGACCGAATATGTGAAACAAACGGTGACGCATTACAAACCGCTCATTTCATACTGGGAAGTCTGGAACGAGCCTTACCAAAACGGACCTGTGACCGCCTTTTTCCCCAATGGAACGCCCGAACAATATGCCGAACTGATGAAACGCGCTTCGGTCGCCATCCGGGACGCGAATCCCAAGGCGACCATCGTCGGCATCTGTTCCGGGGGTGGGGGCGGGGACTGGCTGGATCGGGTGCTCAAAGTGGTTGGCCCACAATACTACGACGAAATGTCTTTCCACGCCTACGGTGGCAATTTGCAGGGCGGGGTAAAATCGCAGATGGCCGGTGTGGCCAACAACCTCAATCAGATCCAAGCGCGCTATGGCAAACCCAAGCCGCTTTGGAATAGCGAGGGTGGCCCCACGGACAACGTCTCGTGGTATGTGAGCAAGACGCCGGCCATGCACTTTCAAATGGCCTCAATCGTTCGCCTCGACGTCGCCCAGATCGCGGCGGGCATCCGCAAGTTCTTCCCCTATACCATGACCGTCCCTGCAACCTGTGGAGAGGGGAGCTATCAGATGATGGAATACGATCGTTCCCTGAAACCGATCGTGGCGGCAAGAGCCGTGCTGGCGAGTCTGGTCGACGGCGCCAGTTACGTGAGTCGGAGCGAGCCAGCCCCCGGAGTGGAATCACACGCCTTCAGGCAATCCGACGGAAGCCTCGTCAACGTGGCGTGGAGCTTGGATCTCCAATCTCACCCACTCAACGTTCCCATGGGGATGCGGACGCTCGACATTCTCGGAAACGCAATCAAAGGCCAAACCGTCCAAGTCGGCGAGGAACCGATCTATTTCGTGGTGGACCGGGTTGCTTCCGGCAGTCGGACTTTGTGGGACCGGCTGCGGTGGTGGAAGGCCCCTTGATCTCATGTCCAGGCTGAGCCAGTTTGTGGTTTTTTGGGATGAGTTCGGGAAGCAGTATTGGAGTGCCTGTGGCCATCTGTAAGCCTTTTTCAGTCAGGGCCGGCGATAGCGCCTGCGACAAGGAAACCGAAACGCAGCGTGACATCACGCTGGGCTCTGTTTTTGCCGATAACATGGTGCTTCAGCGGGGCCTTGCCGTTCCGGTCTGGGGCAAGGCAACTCCGGGCGAACGCGTGAGCGTCACCTTCGCGGGTCAACGCAAAGAGGGTAAGGCGGGACAAGGGGGCGAATGGATCATCCAACTCGATCCGCTCACGGCCTCCGCGGAACCCGGCGAACTGATCGTCACCGGCAAGAACCGTGTCTCCATCAAGAACGTGTTGGTTGGCGAAGTCTGGCTTTGTTCGGGCCAGTCGAACATGGAGTTGAAGCTCTCTGACGCCGCCAACGCGGAACAGGAAGTCAGTGCGGCGCAGTTTTTCGCCATCCGGTTTCTTTCGGTACCCAGAGTGCCCTGCAATTCGCCCCTTACGGAGCTGCATGGCGCTCAGTGGACGGTTTGTTCACCGCAGACGGCGGGCGCATTTTCGGCGGTTGGCTATTTCTTCGGGCGCGAACTGCATCGTAAGCTGGGCGTGCCCATCGGGTTAATCGATGCCTCTTGGGGCGGAACCAAGGCGGAAAGTTGGACCAGTCTGGAGAGTCTGGGTCAGATTCCGGCGATGGCTTCAGATCTTGCCGCGCGGGAGGCGAGACTCCGGTCTTCCAAGAGTCACTCCAAGCCGGGACTCTATGCCGTGCCGCTGGAATGCACCACGGATATCAGGAATGGCGGCTACCCTCTGGGCTGGGCCGATATCCCGAATCCCCCGGGTGACTGGGCCGACATGACACTTCCGGCGCAATGGCAGCAGCGGGGCTTGGATTTCAGCGGTATCCTCTGGTTTCGCAAATCGGTTGAGTTGCCGCCGGAGTGGGTGGGGCGTGACTTGAACCTCTCCGTGGGCGCCGTGGACAAGACCGACACCACTTATTTTAACAATGTCAAAGTCGGCGGTTTGGGCACGGAGCAACGCCCGGACGCCTACCGGGTGAACCGTGCATACAACGTTGCGGGCATGCTCTCCCGAAAGGGTGCCAACGCGATCGCCGTGCGCGTGCAGAGCGATTTGTTCGACGGCGGGATGACCGGCCCCGCCGAGGCGATGACGCTGACCTGTCCCTCCTTGCCGGAGTCGCCGGCGATCCGCCTTGACGGTGTCTGGAAATATGCCGTCGAATGCAATTATGGCCCGCGCACCTGCAGTGAGGCCGCAACGCTGTTCAATGGCATGATCTCACCGCTGACCCGCTTCGCTTTGCGTGGGGCGGTTTGGTATCAGGGGGAATCGAACGAAGGCGATCCCTCGCTGTACAGTGAAATCCTTCCCTGCTTAATCCAGGATTGGCGTGCCCATTGGGGGCTCCAAGGGCTTCCCTTCCTCATTGTACAACTCCCCAATTTTCGGGAACTTCGCCTCTTTGAAGAGAATAGCGCCTGGCCTAGGTTGCGGGAAGCGCAGACGCGCGCCCGCCGGTTGCCGAACACGGGGGTCATCACGACGATTGACTTGGGCGAGGCGGGCGACATTCATCCCAAGCGCAAGCAGCCGGTCGGTTATAGGGCGGCCTTGAATGCCCTCGCCAATGTGTACGGCATGAAAGTGGAGTGGTCCGGCCCCGTATATTCATCCGTAAAGGTCGAAAACGGGGCGATACGGCTTCATTTCACGCGGGTCGGCGGCGGGTTGGTGGCTAAGGGTGGTTCGCTCCTCAAGGGCTTCGTGATTTGCGGTGCCAACCGGAAATTCATCCCAGCCGTTGCCACAATCGATGGCGAAGATGTCCTTGTTTTCAGTCCTGAAGTCAAAGAGCCCCTCGCGGTCCGTTATGCCTGGGCCGACAATCCTGACTGCAACCTCTACAATCAGGCCGGATTGCCTGCCTCGCCTTTCAGGACGGACACCTTCGATCTGCGCCAAACTTGATCAATCGGAGAGAAATGCCCATGAGTAACACACTGCACGGCGACGGTCGTCACGATGACACGGCGGGTATACAGAGCATGCTGGACAGCGGTGCAACCCACGTTTATCTGCCGCCGCCCGCCAAGCACTATCGCATCAGCAAGACGCTTCTCATCCATTCCAACCAGTCCCTCGTCATGGACCGTTTCAGCGAGATCCGCCTGGCGCCGGGGAGTGACTGTCTGATGATCTCCAATGACGATCACAAGAACGGGAACACGAACATCGCCCTGAGCGGCGGCATCTGGAATATGGACGGGGAGAGGCAGTCGCCCAATCCGATCTGGGGAGGCTTTCAAGCCGGCGGACTCGACAAAGGAACGTACAACCCCGATCAGTACTGGGGCATCCTGTCGCGTTTCATCAATATAACCCATTTCACCATGAGTTCGTTGACGTTGCGAAATCCCGTTTGTTTTGGCACGCAATTCTCGCGGATGCGGTATTTCACGATCGAGAATATCGTTTTCGATTATGGGCCGCCGGCCAACTGCATGGACGGCATTCATCTGGAAGGCGAGTGCCGTTTTGGCCGGATTTCCAACTTGCAGGGCGCGACCTATGACGACCTGGTTGCCCTGAATGCCGATGATGCGCGATCTTTCGCGACGTGCCACGGCGCCATCGAGGATATTGAGATCAACGGCCTGTTCGCGCAAGACGCCTGCCGGGCGGTGCGCCTGCTGTCATCGGGTTCACAGGTGCGTCGAATTCATATCAGCAATGTCTTCGGGACTTATCATCATAATGTCGTGCTGGTTTCGCGGTTCTTCCATGAACGGGAAACCCGCGGGGTTTTCGATCAAATCACCATCGATCGTGTCTACGCCGCGAAGAGCGTGGCCAACTATCCCCGCCAGATATCGTCTGCGGACCCGGGAACTCCGCGTCAGGCTTGTATCGCTGTCGAGGACGGGGTCGATGTCGGCTCGATCGACTTGCGCGATCTCCATCGCGATGAGCAGGAAGGTGCCCCGCCGTGCGTGTATGTCGCCCAGCATGCCACGATTCGGTCGCTGACGGCGCAGAATCTCACCTGTATCAACCGCACCGATCAACCCATCGACATGCTCGTGAACGACGGGACAATCGGGCGGCTCACCGTTCGGGATGTGTATGCGAAGTCGAAGCATTTCAGGGGTCGGATAATCGTCAACGACGGCACGATCGGGCAAGAGCAGGTTGGCAACATCGATCTTAATGACGGTCTCGAGGGCGCGCCCACCGCCGTGCTCGAAAGAGCCGCCATGCCCGCTGCAGTGCTCAAGCGCCTGCGCCTGATTACGGGCGAGAACCAGCGATTACTTCTTGAAGATCTCGCCAAAGGATGCGCCAGGATCAATTGCGGCTCCGTGCGAACCTACACCGACACCCAGGGGAACCGCTGGCTGCCCGATCAGGAGTATCTGGACGGGGGGGGCTACGGGGCGTTGGACGCCTCATGGGCCGATCGGGGCGAACTCGCGATCAACGATCGCGTGGCGCCCAAGTTATATCAGACGGAAGCCTATGGCAGTCATATCGTCTACAGGATTCCGGTTCCGAACGGAACGTATCGCGTCAGACTCCATTTCGCCGAGACGTTCAGCAACATTAAAGCGCCGGGGACGCGCCTCATGTCCGTTAGGGTGAATGAGCGGATGGCCCCTCACAAGATCGATCCACTCGCGTTAGCCGATGCCTTTGCGACACCGTATATCCTGGACCTCGACAACATCGTTGTGGAAGAGGGCCTGATTACCGTCGATCTTGCCGGAAATGTTGAGATTAACGGGCTCGAAGTACTGGTCAGCGCAACAAATGTACAGAGCATGAAAGGGTAAGGACTATCCATGTTAGACTCACTGAGCACATTACGCCGGGCGAAGACCGCTCGTTGTTCATCCTGGGATCGCAGCGGAAGAAACGCCGACGCCTGGAGCATCGCCGCCGGAGAAACCCGGGTCCTGGCCGATATCAAGGGACCTGGCCGTATCACCCACATCTGGATGACGCAAAACAAGAACTACCGCGAATGCCTTGTGAAGATCACGTTCGATAACGCCTCGGCCCCCTCGGTTCTGGTCCCGCTCGGCGATTTCTTCGGCCTCGGCAATGGCATCGTCAACAGCTACCAGTCCATCCTCTTCAGCGCCTCGGCCAACACCCACAACGTCTTCAACGGCGGCTGCGCGTTGAATTGCTACGTTCCCATGCCGTTCCGTGAACGCGCCGTTGTCGAGCTGGTCAATGAAACTGACAAGGAGCATCATCAGTATTTCTATGTCGACTACGAGACCTACGATACAGCGCCAGGCGAGGATATGGGTTACTTCCACGCGGAATTCCGCCGGGTGAACCCCTTCGGCGGCTGGGGCCATGAGATCACGGTCAACACCCCGGAATGCAACATCGCGAACAAGGAGCGCCTGGCCTGGGACAACAACTACGTCATTCTGGAAACCAGAGGGCGCGGACACTATATCGGCTGCAATATCAGCGTCACCAATTTGCAAGGCACCTGGTGGGGCGAAGGCGACGACATGATCTGGGTTGACGGCTACAAATGGCCGCCGGACCTCCATGGAACCGGAAGCGAAGATTATCTGAACCAGGCGTGGGGCATGCAGCCGAACGCTTTCTTGCGCAATGGCTCGTCGGTCTTCGAAGGTCACACGAAGAACAGGGTGAGTTCGTCGTTGATTTCCAACACTGGCGTCGCCACTGGCGGCTACCAGACAAGCTATGTGCATCATCTGGAGAATCCGGTCCATTTCACGAAGGAGATCAAAGTCACCATCGAGCACGGGCACGGCAATCACCTCAGGAACGAGATGTCCAGTGTGGCCTATTGGTATGCGGACAGGCCCTGTGCGGCCTGCCCTGTTCCGCCACTGGTGAAACGTCTGCCCATCCTGCGTGACGAGAAAGGCAACTGGATTATCGACGCCCAGCGGCAGACCGGTTCCCGCGAGATCGTTCTGAACGACGAAATGAAGTCGGGCAAGGCGGAATGGGCGGCCAAGACAGTCAAGTTCGATGAGGATTTCGAGCCCAGTCCTCTCACCGGCTGGGAATGGGCCGGTCCGTTCAGTGTCGCGGGCAGCATGGTTGCGCTTGCGCCGGACCTCAAGAGCGCTTTCAAACCCGAGCAGGGTCTGGCGCAGAATGGACATGCGTTTTCTGAACCGGGACTTTGGAAACCGTGCGGCGAAATGGAGAATGGCATCATCGACTTCGCCAGGTGGAATGGCTCCTTCAAGCCCTGCATCTGCTATGCCCGCCTGAAGTTGGAGAGCAAGGGTGAGGCCGCTGTGCCGATGGGCTTGCGGTTGGACTACTTTGCGAGACTTTGGGTCAATGGCAAAGAGGTCGAATTGAAGCGTATCAATGGGGCTACAGAGCTGCCGATTCCTTTTACCGCCAACTTGAAGGACGGCGATAATGAAATCCTTGTCAAAGTCCATCCGGGAAGCCTTGGCCATGCCTTTGCCTTGAATGTTGGAAAGAAACGCTGATCTGCGACCTATGTTGCCTGAGGAAATTGGACGAACATGAAGAAGATCAAAGTCGGTATCTGGGGGCTGGGACGCGCCGGACAAGGCATGCATACGGGCGAAATGGCCAGGTTTCCGGAACTGTTCGGTGTTGTCGCCGGTTGCGACACCGACAAGACCCGGATTGCGGCATTCCAAGAGAAGTTGCCCGATTGCCGCGTCTATCGCAACGCTGAGGAATTCCTGAATGACCCGGACGTCGAAGTGGTTTCCATCGCCACGCGTTCCCCAGACCATACCCGTCACGCCGTCAAGGCATTGGCCGCCGGGAAGTGTGTGTTCCTGGAAAAGCCGATCGCGATCAGTTACGCGGAAGCCATGAAGCTCAAGAAAGCCTCGGACCAGTTTCCAGGCCGATTATTCTGCCGGCACAACCGCCGTTTCGAGGCGCCATTCCGGAAGATCCGGGAAATCATGGCGTCCGGTCTGCTTGGAAACGTGTATGAGGTCAAACTCCACCGTCACGGCTACCAGCGGCGCAACGATTGGCAGACCATAATTGCCTGCGGTGGGGGCCAGCTTAACAACTGGGGACCGCACATTATCGATCATGCCCTGCAATTCCTCGAATCGCCGGTCGCCAAGATTTGGAGCGACCTGAAGAAGATTACCGCCGTCGGCGATGCGGAAGACCATCTGAAGATTGTGCTTACCGGTGAAAACGGGCGGGTCGTGGATCTGGAAATAAGCGGAGGTGTGGCTGTTCCCCAGCCGGAGTACGTTATCTTTGGTAACAAAGGCACGCTGGTGTGCCAGGGCAATACCATTACCCTCAGATACATCGATCCGAAACAGAAGTTCCGGAAACTTAAAGCGTATGCCGGCAATCCGCCGCTGAACGGTATCTTTGGGAATAGTGAAGTCTTGCGGTGGGTCGAAAAGACCATTCAAGTCGTGCCAGAATCAGGAGGAGACGACACCCATCTGATCTGGCCGGCGCTTTATAACTCCATTCGCAGGCACAAGTCTTTCCCGATCACAATCGACGAAGCGGTTGAGGTTGTCAGAGTGTCCGATAGCGTGAAGAAGAAGACGGAATTTGCGCCAAACCCAAATTCGGGCAAACCCTTGAGGTAATGAAAGTGAACGAGCAGAAGCAGATCCGTGGCGAGAACAACCCTGTTGTATTCTGGCATTCCGACCCCGTGGGGCCGGACGAGACGATTGTGCTGGCCGGCGGCAATTTCGGGCCGGATGCCGTGGTGGAATTGTCGGCGCTTTCGGGCGAACCGAAGGCCAAGGAAGCATGGACGCCCATCAAGCCGTTACAGGCAACGCCGATTTCGCTCAAGGCCGTGGTTCCCGCAAAGTGGGAGCCGGGCATCTATGCCTGCCGCGTTCGATGCGGCGATGGCGTCTCCAAGACCGTGTTCGTGAATGCCCCGGATGTCTGGTGGAAACAGGGGGACGAAGGGATTGACCGCGCGCGTTGCGGCGGCTGGCTGAGGGTGCTGGGAAAATGCCTCGACTTCGGCGGTGGCGCGAGCGTTGACCTTGCGCCAGTTGACAAACCGGGCGTGGCCATCAAGTTGGAACTTGAGAATGCCTCCTGCTACAGCCTCAAGGCAACGATTCCGAAAGAACTGCCCGTCGGCCGATACCGTGTGTTGGTGGGGAACGGCAAGGGCGGACAGGATGGTCTGCGCGAAGCGGGTGCGTTGGAAATACTACCGGCAAAGAGTGAGCCGAGAATTGTGCTGAGCGTCGCCGATTTCGGAGCCGATCCGACGGGCATGAAGGATTGTTCGTTGGCGATCGTCCAGACCACGGAGCGACTGGCGGCTTTGGGCGGCGGCGTGGTGTTCTTTCCGCGCGGTCGCTATCGCATCGACTCGGTTCTGCGCTCCGGCAACTATATTGACTCGCCGTTGCTGGTTCCGGAAGGGGTAACGTTCCGCGGCGAGAGCCAGGACCTCGTGTCGCTCTGGTGGCCGGACCGGGTCAAGGCGCTGACCACGCTGATTCAGGGAGGCAGCGATTTCACCGTCGAGAACCTCTCGATCTACACGCAGGGCTATCACAGTTGCATCATTACCGGCGACAGCAACGTCCGGATTCGCAACGTTCGGATCCGCGCCAACAGCTACTACATGTCGCCCGGTCCCAACGGTGGCACCCACCACAATAGGACGATCAAACCGCCGGCGGCCTCCGGATCGGCCATTCTACTGTGGGGAGCCAACAATCAAGTCACGGACTGCGACATTGGCAGTTCAAACATCGGCTTCGACATTCGTTGCGGCCGCGGCAACCTGATCTCCGGAAACACGGGGGCCGGCCATTTCATGCAGAGTCCCTCGGAGATGATCTTCGAGAACAACACCGGCTGTATAGGCAACATCGCCCTGCACATGGGCGGCACGCTTTGCAAACATGTCTACTACGCGCACAACACCGCGCTTGCCAACTGCGTTTACGGTGACCACGAGGCGATGACCATGGATGGGGCCGCCTGCGCCTACGTCGGGCGCGTGAAGAATGTCATAGGCACCGGTTTCACGCTGGCCAAGGACTGGCACATTGTCGGCAAGAGGCCGAAGCGTGGCACGATGAAGGACATGCACGGCACGGCGGTCTACATCATTGACGGTCGCGGGGTGGGGCAGTACCGGTGGGTCACGGGATACGACGGCCTCGACGTCACGATTGACCGCGAGTGGGATCTTCCTCCGGATGCTTCGTCGCTGATCACCATCGGTGGTTTCAATGGGCGGCATCTGTTCATCGGGAATAAGTGCACCGACACCGGCACGGCGATCCAGCTCTATCCGTCGAATTGCGAATGTATTATCGCCGAATACCAGTGTGTCCGGACGAGCAACATCAACAGCCTCGGCAAGATCAAGAAGGACAAAGAAACCGGGGTCACCGCATGGCAACCGAGCTGGTACAACCAGTTTCTCGACAACCATATCATCGTGGGCAACGGCTGGGGCGGCGGCAGCACCCAGATCGATCGGTGGATAGGCGGCGAATCGACGCTCAACATCTGGGGTTGGAATGTCGATTACTTCTGCGACGAGAGCGACGCCGATCAGGACTCCTTCCTGACCCCGGAGTCTTTGATGGAAATCATCGGGGAAGACTCTCCCAGAACGCGGTGTATTCCGAGTAGCCGCTTCCAGATTGTACGGCGTCACCGGATCGACAACAACAGTTCCATCCGCATCCACGGCGCGGTGGCCGACGCGCTCATCGAGGGGTGCGATATCAAACTTGCGCGCAAGGGCATCCGCATCGACATGGAGATGGACTACAAACAACCCGAGGATCTCGGGCAATGCTTCGACTTCGATCCTGAACCGGACGCGGAACACCGACCGATCAAGTTCCTCTCGCCGGAAGCCGTCCTTGTGAGGAAGAACAGTTTTCGCGAAGTCCAGATTCCCTATTCCGGGACTGCGTTGGAGGAAGCCAAGGTGGAGAAATGAATCGATGCAAATGAGAATCGTGAGCCATCAACCCGCCTCGTCGTTCACTGAGGGCATTCCCATCGGCAACGGCCAGTTGGGCGCGATGATCTTCGGTCATGTCGGGTGCGAACGCCTCGGCTTGAACGACGTGTCGCTGTGGTCGGGCGAGCCGTCGGACTGGAACAACCCCGACGCCAAAGCGGCGCTGCCGGAAATTCGCCGGCTGCTTTTCGAAGGCAGAATCAAGGAGGCGGAGTGTCTCTGCCGCCGATTGCAGGGCCCTTATGCGCAGGCGTATATGCCCATGGGCGACCTCCTGATCCGCTTCGAGCACGGGTCGGTCATGGGATGGGGGCCAAGCGGTCCATGCCTGCGGGCCGGGTCCGGAGCCAAGGATTACACCCGCGAACTGGACCTGCGCACGGCCTTGGCGACGGTCGAATACGGGTTCGGAGCGGTGCGCTACCGGCGCGAATATTTCGCCTCCTATCCGGATAAGCTCATCGCCATGAGGTTCACGGCCAGCGCTCCCGGGCGCATGAGTTTTCTGGCCAGGATGGACAGCCTGCTGCGTTACCGGACCCTGGTGGAGGGCAGCTCCTACATCCTGCGCGGCAAGGCGCCGCGACACGCCGAGCCGAACTACGAGGATGTCGATCCCGCGATATTATATGCCGATGACGAAGCGGGACCGGGCATGAACTTCGAGTGCCACCTCCGGGCGCTCGTTCGGGGCGGCAGGACTTGGACCGATCACGATGGCGTGCATGCGCAAGGGGCCGATGAAGTCGTGCTCCTGCTGAGCGCGGCAACCAGCTTCGCCGGTTACGACAAGTCCCCGAGCCGTGAAGGTATCGACCCCCGCCTGGTGGCGCGCGCCCGGCTTGAGGCTGCGGCGAAGAAGACGTTCGACGAGTTGCGCGACGCGCATGTCAGAGAGTACCAGGCACTGTTCGAGCGGGTGGACATCCACCTCGCTGGCGCAGGCCCGGACACGACAGCCGCAGGCTCCGATGCGATCCCTTTCGTCCCTCCGGCCTCCAACCGCGCGCCGACGCCGGCGGAGGTCGCGCTCGGTTATCAATACGCCCGGTACAGAATGATCGCCGCCTCGAGGCCGGGCGGCCAGCCGTTGACGCTCCTCGGCGGTATGTGGAACGACTCGGTGCGCCCGCCGTGGAGTTTCAACTACACCATCAATGAAAACTTGCAGAAAAACTACTCGGGCGTCGAGATCGCCAACCTGAGTGAATGCGCGGAGCCGTATATCGATCTCTTGCGCGGTCTTGCCGTGAATGGCCGGAAGACGGCGGAGATCAATTACGGGGTGCCCGGTTGGTTGGCGCATCACAATACGGATCTTTGGCGGCATACCGGGGCGGTCGGCCGCTATGGCGAAGGCAAACCCACGTGGGCCTGTTTCCAACTCGGTGGCGCTTGGCTCTGCGAGAACCTGTACAATCACTATTCGTTCAATGGCGACGCGACCTTTCTGCGCGACACCGCCTACCCGATTCTCAAGGGTGCTGCCGAGTTTGCCTTGGCCTGGCTGGTCGAGGATCCCAAGAGCGGCCACCTGGTCACGGCTCCGTCCACCTCGCCGGAAAACGAATATCTGCTGCCGGACGGTACGGCGGTCTCCGTTACTGTCGGCAGCGCGTGCGACCTGTCGCTCATCTGGGAACTGTTCAAGAACACCATCGAGGCGAGCCGCACGCTCGGCCGCGACGAAGAGTTCCGGCAGAAGTTGCTTCAGGCGCAGGCGCGGCTGCGTCCGCTGAAGATCGGCAGCAAAGGCCAGATTCTCGAATGGTACGACGAATATCCCGAGCAGGATCCTGCCCATCGGCACATCTCCCATCTTGCGGGACTCGCCTGGGGCACGCGGATCACCCGGCGCGGCACGCCGGAACTTTTCGCGGCGGCGCGCAAATCGCTGGAGCTGCGCGGCCCGGGCGGCATCCTGCCGCACAAGTTAAGCATGTGCGCGCGCCTCGAGGACGGCGAGTTGTGTTATCGCTACCTCGACACCTCGCTCAATATGGCCGAGCTTTTCATGCAGAGTCACGATGGTGAAATCCACTTCCTGCCCGCACTGCCGAAAGCCTGGCCCGCCGGATATGTGAAGGGCTTGAAGGCCCGTGGCGGTTACGGTGTCGATGTGGAGTGGCGCGAAGGCCGGTTCTTGAAAGGCACGATCCACGCCCATTTCGATGCCCGTTGCCGCATACGCGTCGATGCGCCCATTGCCGCTGTCACCGCCAACGGACAGCGCGTACCGCATGTCATCCCCGAGAAGAGTGTAGTGGAATTCGATGTCCAAGCCGGGCGGAACTACGAACTGTCATGAATGTATAGCATCAACAGGAGCCTCCAGCATGAAAACAGCAACTGTTCCTCTCAAGCTTTCCTGGCGGATTGGAGTGCCGCAATACGAGAAAGATGCCGAATTCAAGAAGCTGCTGAGGCTCCTTTCCACGGAAAAGAAAATCGTGGATGAGGTGGCATTCTTTGAAACCATCACGCACCACCTGTACATCCCCCTCGGCCAGATAAGGGAGCGCTCGGAATTGCTCCGGCGACGGATTGTTGCCATGAAAGCAGCCGGAATCCCGAGTGTTGGCATCAATGTCTTAACGACGCTCGGGCATATTGATGAGGCCTGGGATTTTGTCCAGCCGCTTCCCTTCCAGCCCTTTGTCGGGCGCAGTGGCTTTGTATCGAAGGCCTGTGCCTGCCCCAACACCCGTGGACTGCGCGACTATGTGCGGCAAAAGTATACGATGATGGCCAAAGCGGCGCCTGACTTCATCTGGATTGATGACGACTTTCGCTCGCATCACGGCCCCGGCGATGTCCGCGGCTGCTTTTGTCCGGTCTGTCTAAAGCTGTTCTCAACGTATTCAGGCCGATCGTTTTCAACCCGTGAGAAGATGATTGCTGCCTTGGACTCCCCAAAGAACTGGAAGTTGCGTCAGGACTGGATCGAAAACAATGTCCGGATTCTTGAGTCGCTCGGCAGGGAAATTGCCGCGGCCATCCATGCGGTCAATCCAGGAATCAAGACCGGTCTGATGTCCACCGAATGCATCTATGCCCACAGCGGCGCCGAAGCCGTTCGTCTGTGTTCCGCGCTCAAGGCGGAGAAATACCGGCCGGGTGGCGGGTTTTACGGGGATACGAATCCCTCCGGAATGATCTTTAAGCCGCTGGATACGGCCAGGCAATGCGATGGCTTTCCACCGGCAATCAGGGAACGCCAGTACGAGTTGGAATGCTTCCCGTATCAGACGTTGAACAAATCCATCTCATCGCTCATCAATGAATGTACGTTGGCGTTATCCTACGGCCTCAACGGTATCGCCTTCAATTCCCTCAATCCCATGGGTGATAGCAATCTTGAGGCCCGAAAACCCATGATGCGGGAAATCCAAAACACCCGCCCGTTATGGGAAACGATTGCCGCCCAGTCTGCCGGCCTGCCCGGTCATGGGCTGTGGCTGGCCTGGTCTCGCAGCATGCTGGGAAAGGTTGATTTGCACGACGGAGAATCCTGGCTCGGTACCAACTGGGCGGGCGATCTCTACAAGGCGGCCGATGCACTGGGACGCATTGGTTTGCCGCTCAGCGCTCATCGGCCCGGAGCGGTCACCATTCTGGCCGGACGCGTCGCCGAGACGTTTTCGGATGAGGAGCTGAGGAAGATGCTGGCCGGTGCCGTGCTGATGGATGGCTCGACCTTGCAGATATTGGAGCAACGCGGATTGGGTGAACTCACCGGGGTTTGTATCGGCAAGCGCTGGAACAATGGTGTCTTGGAACGCTTAAGCAGTGATGCGCTCAATAGGCCGTGGAACGATTCAATCCGCGATGCCAGGATCGAATTCTGGGGAAATGCCGCTGGACTCGGAGACATGCTGGAACCACGGTCAAGACGAGTAAGAATCCTCTCAAGGCTGGAATCGTATTTCGGCAAGAAGCTTGGCCCCAGCATGACCGCTTTTGAAAATAGCCTCGGCGGGCGGGTCATTGTCTCAGGGTATGCTCCCTGGATGTTCCTAGGCTCGGAAGCCAAGCGAGCCCAGCTCCAGAATGTCTTGGACTGGGCATCACGCGGGCAGGTGGCGGTACGGATTGATGAGACGGTGCCGCTCATCCCGGTCGTGCGGTTATCGCCCAAGAAAGATCGCGGCACCATCGTGCTGTTGAATGCGGGATTCGATGTCATCAAACAGGCGACCATCCACTTCAGGGGGCCGATGGTTCAGGTACACGTGCTGTCACCGGGTTCCAAGAAGCTACGGGTCAAGCCTGTGCGGGAGAAGCACGGCTGGAGCCTCAGAATCAAGGATCTCGCTCCATGGCGAGTGCAGGCCTTGCTCCTGGGGTAGGGCGCGATAGAACGAAATGGGAAAAATCACATGATCGATCACCTTTCTCTCGATGGGACATGGAAAGCCGCTTGGTTCGATGGACAGCGCGGCTGCTATCAACATGGGATAGATACTCCCACTGCCGACTTGTCTTGCTACATCGACGCGCAGGTACCCGGCGAAATACACATGGACCTTGTGCGTGAGGGTATCATTAAGGATCCGGCGGTCGAGGCCAACTGCGTCGCCGCACGCTGGGTCGAGGAGTGCATCTGGACTTACAGGCGCGAGATTGATGTCCCGTCAGCGGCTCTCAAGGGACGTTCCTGGTTGGTCTTTGAGGAGCTCTCCTATGCCGCCGACATCAGACTGAACGGCGAAATACTTGCGGAGCATGCCAATTTCTTCCATCCCTGCCGGATCGAAACAACAGGAAAACTGAAGAAAGGCAAGAATCTCCTGACCGTCCATCTCGATGGCGGGCTCTTCTCCGTCAGCGACAAGCAATACGAGGGGTACGGGCTCCCGCTCGATGCAAAACTTCACAAGCGCCACTGGCTCAGATCGCCCCAATGCCAGTTCTCCTGGGACTGGGCGCCGCGCCTGATCAACGTGGGTATCGGCAAGTCCGTCCGACTCGAATGGACGGCCGACAAGGCCAGGGTTGAGCGCTTTGTTCCACTCGTTCAGATGGATGCCGGACTTAGGAAGGCGAAAGTCATCGCCCGAGTGTTTGTGGAAAACCTGGCAGAAGGGGAAACCGAATGCAGTCTGACCGCATCCATTCCGGCGTTGCGGGTGAAGGCCGCCAAAAAACTGAAACTGAAGGCGGGAGAAAATTGCTGCGAGGTCGAGCTGGAGGTCTCCGACTTCGAACTGTGGTGGCCCCGCGGTTACGGTGAACAGCCACTCTATGACATCGAATTTGAAGTTAAACACGGCCGGGAGACTCTCGCGGCAAGGACTGCCCGCATCGGTTTCCGCAGTGTCGAGTTCACGCAGAAGCCGCATCCGGAGAAAGGCAGTTACTTCACCTTGGAGGTCAATGGGAAGAAGGTGTTTGTCAAAGGCGCGAACTTCGTTCCAGCGGACTTCATTTTTGCGCGGATCGACAAAACCCGCTATGAAAGACTCGTCGAATTGGCGGAAGAGGCGAACTTCAACATGTTGCGCATCTGGGGCGGCGGCCTCTATGAATCCGACGATTTCTACACGCTTTGCGACGAGCGCGGCTTTCTTGTCTGGCAGGAGTTCTGCTTTTCCGTTTGCCGTTATCCCGGCAACGATTCGGAATTCATGCGTTCGGTCGAGACGGAGGCGATCCACCAGACGCGTCGGCTGGCCTCCCATCCCAGTCTTGCCGCCTGGTGCGGCAACAACGAAATCGAATGGCACCAGGCCGGCAAATGGCACCAGACCGGGCAGAATGCATGCCGATCTGGTGTCACCCTCCCCGACTACGGACTATTCCACCTGCTGCTCCCCCGGATTGTCGCGCAGGAGGATCCCGGCAGGTATTATCAGCCCAGTTCGCCCTATTCGCCGGATATCACCAAGCATCCGAACGACGATGAGGGCGGCGACCAGCACCCCTGGGGAATCGGATTCTCCAACAACGATTTCCGTGCCTATCGGAAGATGCCGTGCCGTTTCCCTTGCGAAGGTGGAGTCCTCGGCCCAACATCGCTTCCGACCATGCTCGCCTGCCTCCCGGAGGGCCAGCGCCGGCACAACTCCTTTGCCTGGACCGTTCACGACAACGCCATCGCTCCGGCCTTCTGGGTGAAACCGCATGTCGACAGCATCACGCAACTCTGGCTCGGAAAGGACATCGCCTCTCTCTCCATCGAGGAGTATGTCTATTGGGGCGGAATCCTCCAGGGCGAGGGACTCAAGGAGTATTGCGAGAATTTCCGCAGGCGCATGTTCGACAGTGCTGCCGCCATCTTCTGGATGTACAACGATTGCTGGCCGACGGTCCGATCCTGGACCATCGTCGACTACTATCTGCGTCGCAACCCCTCCTTTCATTTTGTGCGCCGGGCTATGAGCCCCGTTCATGTGGTGATCGCCGAGAATGTGGAGCAGGGGCGTTGCACCGTCTATGGTGTCAACGATACCCAGACGGAGGTCTCTGGCAGGCTACGCTATGGAATCTTCATGCTTGATGGCGCTTATTTGAAGGATGTCGAGATCGACGCCACCCTTCCCGCGAACAGTTCCGCGCCGCTCGTCTCGTTTCCATCGAAGGAATGGACGAGGCGCGACCGAACTATGCCCTTCGCATCGCTCTTGGGAGCCGACGGCCGTCTGATATCCAGAAACAGACTCTGCGACAAGCTCTTCAAGGATATGAAATGGCCGGCGGCCAAAGTCAAAGTCCATGTTGAGAAGGGGCGGGCGGTTTTCCAAAGCAAGGTTTTTGCGCTGGACGTCTGCATTGACCTGGATGGCGAAGAGAGGTTGGCCGATAACTATTTCGACCTCTGGCCGGGGGTTCCTTGCTCCATTCCCTGGAGCAAGAAGACTCCGCCGCAAATCAAGGGCCTTGGCAATATTTAGTGTGAAATGACTTTTGGCCGAACATAAAGGATCGATAATGGACAATGAAGGTCGCGTCCCGCCCGTATATCGTTGTGGAACATTGCAGTACACCCTTCGTGGGCTGATGGTTCTGTTTGTCTGGCTGTTAGGGGGGGACTTCGCGTTCACGTTCTTTGAACAGATCTTCGGCCGATTCGTTCCCCTGTATCTTAAGGACTTACAGGCTTCGAATAGCCTGATTGGGATCATGACCGGGAGTATCGCAGGGGCCGTCAACTTGATGTTTCTTCCCGGGATCAGCCGCTGGAGCGATGAATGCCGCAGCCGCTGGGGACGGCGTATTCCCTTCTTGGCGGTGGCGGCGCCCATCACCGTGGTCTCGCTCATCCTGGTGGGTTTCGCGCCGGAGATTGGCACATGGCTTCATAGTCGGGTGATAGCTCACATCGCGCCCGCTGTTTCCCTGACGGCGGTAATCCTGACGGTGCTCTGTGGGTTTGTCGTCTCCTTCCACTACTTCAATATGCTGCTCTGCAACGGCTTCGGATGGCTGGTGCGCGATGTGGTGCCGTATGAGTGGATATCCCGGTTCTTATCCTGGTTCCGGATTATCGGTACCGTGAGTGGCATCGCCTTCAGTTGGTACGTCTTTCCCTACGTCATCATTTATCGCAAGGCCGTCTGTGTGGGCGTCGGCTTGTTTTATCTGGTTACCTTTATGTTGATGTGCTGGAACGTCAAGGAAGGCGAATACCCGCCTCCGCCGGTGCGGGAACACAAGCCCGGGATTCTTAAAGCCTACGCGGCTTACTTCCGGACCTGCTTTTCGATCCCCATCTATCGGAATGGGTTATTGTGTTCCCTGATAGGCGGTTTCTCGGGCTGTGCCGGACCTTTCTTTCTGCTCTTCTATCGCGATACCCTGCACATCGACATGGGCGATTTGGGGAAGATCTTCGCCATAGGAAGCGGCGTTGCCGCTGTGGCGTATCTGCCGATGGGGTGGATTTGTCATCGATGTAATCCGTTCCGGGTGGTCATCACGGCCGGGGTAGGAAATCTTGCGGTGACGGTGCTCTCTTTCTTTTTCCTAAACAATAAGGAAATGCTTCTGGTCTTCACGGTGATTGGCAGTCTCTTTGGTGTGGCCGGGGCCTTGGGCGGCGCGGTCATGGGCATCGCGGTGTTGCCTACCGCGAAATTCGGCCAATTGACCGCGGCTGGGAATGTTGTGGGTTGCGGAATCGGCATTCTGGGGAATTATCTGGTCGGCGTATTCATGGATCTGATGCACAGCAACTATCGCATGGCGTATGTGTGGTCCGCTTTAAGTGGGCTGACCCTCATTCCCCTGATCCTGGTCTATCGCGGCTGGAAGGCGCATGGCGGGCCTGACAATTACGTGGCGCCACTGCCGCCTGACTGAGAACGTCAAGGAGCATAAGAAGGTATGACATACGGAAATTTTATTGATGACGGAGCACGTTACCGGATAACAACCCCGGCCACCCCGGCGTCCTGGGGAAATATCCTTTTCAACGACACCTACATCGTCAATGTTTCACAGACGGGGCAGGGGAAAAGCACCTGCCTCAGGCCGAACCGAAAGGATGTCTTCTCCGGAAGCCGCTTCTTCTATGTTGTTGACGGAGACCACGCTCCGTGGAGTCCGATTGGCAGGCTGCACGGAGCCAATCCCGATGTGTTCGAATGTATTCATGCCCTCGCTCGGACTGACTGGATATCGTGCCGCAATGGTCTATCGGCGAAGATAACCGCCTGGGTGCCGAGGTGCGGCGACCGTGAAATCTGGCGGCATTGTTTCACCAATGAAAGCAGTGAAATAAAGCACATCGACTATTTCGCGGCGCACTCATTTGTGAATCCGGGCGCCTATCTGCAAGAAACCGCGTGCGTTGACAACATCATTCGCGTCCGGACCGAACCGTTTCGCAGCCCCTATGAGGCGAACGATGCCCCCGATCCTGGTAAGGATATGTTCTACCTGTTCAGCAGCAGGGCGTACGAATCGTATGCCTGCGGCGAAACCTCCTTTTTCGGTTCGGATGATGCCAGTGGAATTCCCCGCTCCGTCAGTATCCGGCGCTGTCCGTCCGCAACCAATCACATGCAGCCGCCGCTCGGGGCATTTCATTATACGGCCAGACTTGCCCCGGGGGAGTCGCTGCAACTGCATATTGTCGGCGGCGCGGCCGTTTCATTTGAGGAAATCGTGCGGTTGCGCGCCGAATCTGCCCGTCCGGGATATTGGGATGACGAACTCGCCAAAGCGGGCCAATACTGGCGCGATGTTTCAAAGATCTTTACCATCAGCACCCCCGATGCCGATTTGAACACCCTCGTCAATTTCTGGTTGAAGAAACAGGTGACGTTCATGGGGCGTAATGACCGGGGGCACACGGTGGTGCCGGTGCGAAATCTCCTGCAGGATGCGCTGGGCTATTCCCTGCTCGATCCTGAGTACGCGATCGCCCGCGTGACCGATTATGCCGCGTGGCAGCAGCAGGATGGATTTCTATGGCAGTGGCACGCGCTGGACGGCACGCCTCCGGGCGGAAACTGTCTGGCCCATTACAAGGACGCGCCATACTGGCTGGTAAGTTGCATCGCCTTTTTGCTCAATGAGCTGGACGATGCGTCCATCCTGGACAAGGCCATTCCGTTCAAGGACTCCGAACAGCCGGTAACTCTTTACGAACACCTGCTCCGGGCGCTCTATCACTTCGAACGCGACACCGGAAGGCATGGACTGTGTCTGCTTGGTGGCGGCGACTGGTTCGATCCGCTGAACGGTCCCGGCCGCAAAGGCAAAGGCGAATCAACCTGGCTCACCATGGCATTCCGTTTTGCCGTGCAGCAGATGATCCCCGTCTGCCGGCAACGCGGCGATGCTGTCAATGCGATTCGGTTGACCGAGATTGACGCGCGGTTTGGCGAGGCTATTGACAGGCATTGCTGGGATACCGACCGTTTTGTGGCCGGGTTCGACGACGATGGCCGCCCGTTCGGGTCATCCGCCGATAAAGAGGGTTCGGTTTACCTTAATCCGCAGGCGTGGGCATTGATCAGTAAGAGCGTCTCACCGGATAAGAAGGAAAAGCTGTTAAAGACCATGGCCTGCCTCGATACGCCTTTCGGCCCGCTCATCACCTGGCCAGCCTATACAACGTGGAACAGCCAGGCGGGGCGGATCAGCCTGAAACAGCCGGGAACCACCGAAAACGGCTCTGTGTATTGCCACGGTGCGATGTTTGCCGCGTTTGCCTACTGCATCGAAGGCCTTGGCGAGAAAGCTTATGATCTCATCCGCCGAACGCTTCCCACCAATCCGGACAACCCGCCGGAGAAGAACGGACAGGTACCGTTATTCGTGCCGAATTTCTACTTCGCATTGCCGGGTTCACCCGACTATGGTCTTTCAAGCCAATGCTACAATACCGGCACAAGCGCGTGGCTGCTCCTTGTAACTGTGGAATATCTGCTGGGCATTCGTGCCACGGCGGAAGGAGTGATCATTGATCCTGTCATCCCGCCGGCCTGGAAACACTTCTCCATCGAACGCAATTTCCGCGGAGCCCGATACCGGATAACCGTTCAAAACCCGCATGGCGCCGGACGGGGTGTGCGCTCAATATCCGTTGACGGGAAGAAACTTGAAGGGACGCTGCTCCCGTATGCGTCTGGCGCCACCTATCAGGTGCAGGTGGAAATGGGCATGCGGTGAGTCTGGATGGCAACGCGGCAGCCCCTGCGGCTGTGAGAGGTGGACCCCATTCTTTGGACCACGAAATGCAGAAATTAAGTTAGGTTTTCAGGCTCTACCGGGACTTGGTTTGCTTTGCTTTCGCCCTGCATTTCAGCCAGTACACCATGTTGCTGCCC
>Ga0073936_10001723_pt1 | contig 33462 bp, 29 predicted proteins | sample AliMusrvi5mmetaG_FD_87041 | JGI IMG/M metagenome (GOLD analysis project Ga0073936, IMG submission 87041) | Freshwater lake bacterial and archeal communities from Alinen Mustajarvi, Finland, to study Microbial Dark Matter (Phase II) - Alinen... | ecosystem: Environmental > Aquatic > Freshwater >...
GGAGAAATGGAATGCCTACGTACTTGAAAGGCTGGACATTAATAACGTGAAGCTATCAGCGGATCGGGAAGACAAATTTTGAAAAAAAGGCAGAGGAATAGAATTAAACAACCTTTAAATCTCAATAATCATGAAAACAAAACTTCTGATTTTCCTGCTCCTGGCAGGGGTAATAATTCCAGGTTGTGAACATGAATATGTTACTCCTCCACAGGATGATATTTTTTTTACGGAAATTAATAAATCTGTTACATATCCTGAAAAAGATTCGATAACCGGCTGTTGCAAAGATTTAATATTCGAAATTGTCAACAATGGACAAACGGGGTACTCGGCAATGTTAAAACAGAACGAGGAATCAATTTTGTGCGATGGATTCAACTCCGTACTTTTAAATTCCCAAACCGGACAAATATCAGCACTAAATGAAAACGACTTGATTTCAAATGAAGGGCACTGGGGACCAATAAACCAATTGATTTTAAACAATTTCTCCGGGAATGGTGCAAAATATATAGGATACAGGTGCTGCTACTATCCAAGTGGAATTACACATTACCGGTATGGCTGGATAAAAGTTGAGCTGACTTCAAACAGAGATACATTGAAGGTACTTTGCAGAGCTGTCAACAATCAAAATGATAAATCAATAAAAGCGGGGCAGTTAAAATGAAAATGGGATTCCAGGGGCTATCATGTCTGACATTCTTCTTTTTTACCATTCACTTAATCATCTGTTCTCAAACAGTTATTTTTAAAGGGATCATTAAAGATGAGGAAACGCTAAAGCCAATTCAGGAAGTAAATATAAAGGTCTATGGAACCGTCTCAGGAACTTCAAGTGATCATGCAGGCAACTTTTCCTTGAAAACCGATAAAATTCCGGCGACAATCATATTTACCTGTGTTGGTTATGAAACTGCTTCTTATACAATCGTGGGTACACCAAAAACTCCAATTGAATTTCAATTAAGACCAAAGTCTTATCTGCTCGGGGAAGTCGATATCTCATCAAAAAAATATTCCTACATGTTCAAAGACAAGGACTTTTCAGTTCTTGATTATGAAATACTGGGCGACGACCTCATTTTACTTATTTTCAAATATCAGTTAAAGCAATCTGAACTCGTGTTGTTGGCCAGGAATGGTGACACGCTGTCATTTACATCATTACCGGAAGTTCCGCCGGCAAAACTTTTCAAAGACTTCCTGAAAAACGTACACTATGTTTCAAAGGCAGGAAATGCGTTTCAGGTCTGGTATAATGAAGAGGAGCGCCGCATTGAATTTTTTCATGGAAAAAGAGTGGATTCATTGCAAGCATGTTTCAGGCCATTTATATTCAAAATGGCTGATCGTTTGTATTTCCAGGAAAAACTTGTAAATGGATTTGGAACAGCGTTCGGATTCTATGAAAAGGGTGCCGGGAAAAAATATATCAGAAAATATATCAATGAGAACAATCTTTCCAAATACAGTGATGATCAGTCTTTCTATAATTCATGGAACATTTACAGAGGCCTGTCTGACAATACCCCTACCTCCCTTTTACCTCATGCTGATGAGTTTTACACCACTCCTGAATTTGATTTTGGGACCGGTGAACCCCGTGGCTGGTCATTTGAAAAAAATGAATCCAGAGCGCATGAGTTCGAGTTTTATAAAATGATTTATCCGGTTGTCAAAATTTCTGATGACAACATTGCCTTCTTCAATTTCGCCACGGATACGCTGGAATTGATGAATAAAAATGGTAAAACTAAAAATGCTGTACCAATCATATTTCACAAAGCAGGAAAAACCGTATCAGACACAAGCAATTCGATCAAATTATCAAATTCTGATTGGCGCTGGGGAAATGAAATGATGGATGATGATTATTCCCATGAAGTTTATACCATATTTCTAAAAAACGGAATGGTTAAAATACAGCGGGTTGATCTTGAAACCGGAAAGCTGAAAAGTGGAACGGTCCTGCCATTCCCTTTTCCGGAAAAAATTGAAATTTATAAAGGTGACGCCTATTTTCTCGTAAAGAATGATGGATCAAATGACAAGTGGAAACTTGTTAAATGCAAAATCTAATGAAAAAGCAAAACCAAAACCTGCCAGCCAAAACAGGGTGATTTCAGACCAGTATTTGTCGGCTATTTTCAAACAGAACTTTCTAATAATTGACAAAAATGACAAACAGGATACTTCTAACACTATTTTCATCCTTGATTCTTGGATTTACCAATGCTCAGCCAATTGCAATAAAAGCTGGTAAAGTCGTGGATCCTTCAACTGGACTCGTCTCTTATCAACAGATTATCCTGGTAGAAAAAGGAAGGATTATAGCGTATGGTACGAATATTAACATCCCTAAAAGTGCTGAAATCATCGACCTTTCAAAATCAACAGTGATGCCCGGTCTTATTGATGCCCATACCCACATTTGCGCTAATATCAGCAGATTTGCGGACATACTTGGACTTGATTTCCTGGACTTGGTACTACTCAATCCGGATGGATATCGGGCCATCCAGGGAGCCGTGAACGCTAAACAAATGCTTGATGCAGGGTTTACGACTATCAGAGAGGCTGGAAATTCAGGGAAATATGTCGATGTTGATATCAAAAGGGCAATAAATGAGGGATTAATCACCGGTCCGACCATTTTAGCAGCAGGCAGAATAATAGCCCCATTTGGCGGGCAATTCAGAACTAAAGCCGATAAACAGTTCCTGGTAAACAATGAGTATTTCTTTGCAGATACACAGGATGAGTTAACAAGAGCAATACGGGAAAATATATATTATGGTGTGGATGTTATTAAAATTGTTGTCGATTCAAAACGATACAAATATTCGACAGATGATATCAGGTTTATTGTAAACGAAGCCAAACAGGCAGGCCTTAAAGTCATGGCTCATTGTCAAACTTCAGCCGGAGTATATTCTGCAGTGTCAGGAGGTGTGGCTTCCGTAGAACATGGCTGGACTATACCCGACAGTATCATAGTTCTTATGAAACAAAAAAATGTTGTTCTGGTCAGCACAGATTTTCCAATAAAAGTCCTCCGGGCCTATGGCAGTGACGAAGATAAGGCAATGGCCTTCCACAACAAACTGGTCGAACGGCTAAAAAGAGTTTATGAAGGGGGCGTTAAAATAGCCTTTGGCAGTGATATCATGACAGATATTGATAACGAGACCAGGGGGACGGCGGCCTTAAGTTATATTGATAGTTATGTCGAGGCTGGAATTCCGGCGGCTGAAATACTGAAGATCATGACTATTAATGCTGCACAACTCCTGGGAATTGAAAAAGAAAGAGGTACCATCGCACCAGGGATGTATTGTGATTTGATAGCAACAGATGACAATCCTCTTGAAAACATCCTCGCATTGAAACAGGTTTCATTCGTCATGAAAAATGGTATCGTTTATAAAAAGATTCCATTACGATGAATATGCATATTCCGAACACACCTACCTGGTAATACCGTTTCTGATTTAACTGTTTTTTACGAGTGATTTTTTTGATCCATTAAACCGTTTTCACACACTTTAACAAGCGTTTACCTTCATTTAAACCGATAAGGATGTCAGCCAGTTTTCAAAAAGGGTGAAATTTTCCGGTACAATTCATCCCGGTAAATAGGTGATTTGGATATCAAACCATTCATTTCACAGGCCATAATCTTTTCCATGTCGGGAGTTGCACTGAAAGCAAAGATCGGCAGTGTCCTGAAGTAGGGTTCTTTCTGGGACCGGATGGTGCGTGTGGCCTCATATCCATCCATCTCGGGCATCATGAGGTCCATCATGACCACATCATAGGCATTTCTTGACAACATTTCCAGGGCCAGCTTGCCATTCGCAGCCATATCTGCATCCACCTGCCATTGCCTGAGAATTTGGGAAGTCAGTTGCTGGCTGATGTGGTCGTCATCAACGACAAGGACGCGCAACCCTTTAAGGCTTCTGAATTCAGAACTTTCCATAGTTTGGCTAAAAGGATATTTATCAACAATAATCATTCCATCCCAAATTGATATGACAACGGGCTGATAATGAATCATTTTAATTCCAAGGATCCGGGTTGGTTTTCTCAAAAAGAGATTTGGACTTCCAGAAATGGGGAAATCCTTGGCTGGGTGGGCTAGAGAAATTTAATATACGGCACAAATGCGGCAGTCCCGGACTTATAAATAGCCCAGTCAGGATGAGTACCCTGTTTTTTTTCGAGCATAGGAACACCTGAAACAAACCGCAGCATAAGGGTAATGACCACCGGGCTTACCAGGGTGTACCATCCGTGTTGAAAAGAAAGTGCATAAAAACTTATGCCCCACCATACCAGGGCCTCCCCGAAATAATTGGGATGACGTGATGCCGCCCATAACCCGGTGGTCATTAATTTTCCTTTATTTTCCGGATTCTTTTTAAAATCAACCAGTTGATAATCGGCAATCACCTCCACCAGAAATCCGGTGCCAAATACAAGGAGCCCCAGTGAGTCCCATGGGCCGAGCGGACCGCCCTTTCCTGAGTTGATAAACCAGATGGGCGTCGAGATTATAAGCATGAACAAGCCCTGTAACATGAATATCTGAAAGAAACTGCGTGGAATAAAATATTTCCAGGTGTCCCTCCACGCTTTATATCTGAAATCCTCTCCCTTTCCGCTGCTACGAACCATGATATGAAAGGATAGCCGCAATCCCCATAATAACACCAGCAAGCTCACGATCATTTTCCGGAGGTCGACCTCTCCTGACTGAATGATCGTATAAACCGCAATGATGATGAAGCCCATTCCCCAGGCAACATCCACAATGGAGTTGTCCTTCCGCATCAATGCAATGATGAAAACAATGGTCATGTATAGACTGATGACCAAGCCGACTTCAACAATTGAGTTTAGAAAATCTGGCATCATGGCACGGATTTACGATTTACGATTTACGATTTACGATTTACGATTTACGATTGACGATTTAGGATTGTTGTTCAGTTAAAACAATGCTTCCTTACGATCGGTTTACACCGTTTGTTTACCATTCTCATTCCAGCATCAGCGAAATACAGGCAATTCCCGGTCCGACATTGGCAGTAAGCGCCGGAGAGGCATGGTCAATAAAGACTGGTTTTTTACCTGTCAGTTTTTCCATTTCCCGTGCATACCATTGGGCTGTATCGGGATTATTTGCATGCGTTATGGCATATTCCCAAATTTTTTTCCCGCGGATAGCCTTGGAAATGCTTTGCATCACTGATTTCATGCTGCCTTTACCCGAAAATGATTTAGAGAACAGAGAAGCTTTCCCTTCCTGATCAATCGCAATGGCCGGTTTCAGGTCAAGCATTTTCGCTATCAACCCTTTAAAGGGACTCACCCTGCCACTGCGAACGATATATTTCAGGGTGGTTACGCTTACCTTTACCATTGATTTTGCTTTCCATTCCTCCATTTGCGCAACGAGATCCTCGTGAGAAGCTCCATTTTCAAGTGCCATTGCGGCGCGGAGAACAATCAACCCCAGTCCTGCTGTAAGGGTTTTGGAATTGATGACATCAATCTGTTTTCCGGTACGGCTGACAACATCTCTTGAGCCTTTTTCGCTGCTTGACCAGGTTCCGCTCAAGGCCTGGCTTAAATGAATACCGATGATGGAATTGTAGTGTGTAGCGAGGTATTCAAATTTATTCTGGAACTCTTTTGAAGCTGGCTGTGCAGAAGATGCGTTCACATCCGATTTTTCCTGCATGGCATAGAACTGCGGCGGATTTATGGTGAGACGATCTAAAAAGTAGGTTTCGCCAAAATGGACTGTCAGCGGAACAACATGAATCTGGTATTTATCAATAAATTCCTTGGGCAAATCACAGGAGGAATCGGTAACCAGCGCCACTTTATATTTACGGTTAAACTGGATCTCGTTCTGCATTACCATGTCGTCGACCTTCTGATAGGTAATGTCACCAAATTGCTGCAACTGCGAAAAGACTTCTGCAGGAAAGTCGGTATGGATATGCACCCGGATCTTTTGCGGGCTTCCGGCAACAACCAAAGAGTCGCCGCAATGCTGAATAAAATTCCTGATTTTGTGTTTGTCAAGATGATTGCCGGACAAAAGTGCTTCGGTGCAAAACCTGAAGTTGATCACATCGTGGGGCATTTCAACAATTTCGCTGGTCGTATCGGCAACTTCTTCAGGCCTTCTCATCGCTTTTTCGGCTCCCAGGGTGAAGAAATCCATGAAACCTTCGAGCCAGAATACAAAACCTTTCGCTCCGGCATCAACAACATGCGAACGCGCCAGAACTTCGAGTTTACCGGTGGTGGCAGCGAGTGATTCAAGGGCCTTGTTGTAGGCTTCCACCAGTAATTTGGTAAAATCATCAAAAGTGTCTTTCAGCAGGTAAACATACTCGGCCCAATCCTTGATAACAGTCAGAATGGTTCCTTCAACCGGGTTTGCAATGGCATCATAGGCATAGGCAACCGCTTTCTTCACACTTTCGGCAAATGACTGAACGGTCAACGCTTCATCGGGATTGATCTCGTTGCTGAACCCATATAGAAATTGGGCAAAAATAATTCCTGAGTTTCCCCTGGCACCAATAAGCGCAGCATCGGCAAGGGCTACAGCCGTTTGCTTGAGGTTTTCGGTTGGTATGATTGCGTCCATGATGGAACGCATGGTGGAGGCAAGATTGGTTCCCGTGTCAGCATCGGCAACCGGAAAAACATTAATTTTATTCAGCAGTTTTTGATGTTCGAATATTCGCTGAGCCCCGGCAAGAAAAGAGTAATAAAGTTGTTTCCCATCCAGCTCCTTTATTTGAACAGTTTCCGTCAATCTTTCCTAATTTAAAAACATGCAAAGGTATAATTATTTTTGCAATAGCATTTTTGCTGTTATTACAGCACCCGCCAGTCAAAATGGACAATGTACCCCATGCCTCACATTAAAAAACAGTTTGCAGGCAGTAAACTACAAATTTAATACAGATTTGATTTGAATCTTTGCCCACCGGAACCAAAGGTACTTTTTAAACAATCTTATTTCTGTGTCGACCTCCTTTTTTTTTATAATTTTGCATCAAATTCTTTTATAGTTCTAACCTAAATAAATAAGTAAATATGAAAAAGTTAGTTTTTTCATTTGTATTCCTGATGTTTTCAGCTTTTGTAGTTAATGCGCAGGATGCTGCCGCACCGGCACAACCGGTTAATCCGAATGCTCCTGAAATCTCATTTGACAAAACGGTGCATGATTATGGAACAATCGTACAGGGTGCCGATGGTACCTGCGAATTCAAATTCACCAACATTGGCAAAGAGCCTTTGATCTTGTCGAGGCCGCAATCATCCTGTGGATGCACCGTTCCCACATGGCCCCAGGAGCCTGTTCTTCCCGGTAAGAGCGATGTGATCAAGGTGACTTACAATACCAATAATGTTGGTGGCATCAACAAAACTGTCACGGTAACTTCAAATGCCAAAACCGCACGGGTTGTTTTACAGATAAAAGGCACGGTTACTGCTAAACCGGCAACCACAATGCCTGAGAAACCTGCCGAACAGGGTGCCGCACCAATAACAAAATAAATAAATCATTCACCTCCAAGCATCGAGCCAGCCAAAAGCTGGCTTTGGTGCTTTGTAAAACCACTAGCAATGCCAACTATTTCTCAGCGTGGTCAGGCGTGTCCTCCCTCCCCGATCCGCAAACTCGTTCCTTTTTCTGATGAAGCAAAAAAAAGGGGGATTAAAGTTTATCACCTGAACATCGGCCAGCCGGATATCGAAACGCCCGCCAACGTTCTTGAAAAAATAAGGAATACCGATATCAAGGTTATTGAATACAGCCATTCTGCCGGAATTCTCTCCTACAGGAAAAAACTGGCTGAATATTACCTGCGTGCGGGAATCGAAGTTACCCCTGATCAAATGATTGTGACGACAGGTGGTTCGGAAGGCATTCTTTTCGCCCTGCTAACCTGTCTTAACCCGGGCGATGAGATCATCATTCCTGAACCATTTTATGCCAATTACAATGGTTTTGCCATTGCTGCGGGTGTCGTGGTGAAACCCATCGAATCGTTCATAGACAATGGTTTCGGACTTCCTCCCATGAGTGCATTTGAGGAGGCGATCACCCCACGAACCAAAGCCATCATGGTCTGCAACCCGAATAACCCAACCGGGTACCTCTATTCCAGAGAGGAACTGGGCCTGCTTCGAGATATCGTGAAAAAGCATGACCTTTATCTTTTTTCCGATGAGGTTTACCGTGAATTCTGTTATGACGGGAATCAGCACTATTCGGTGATGAACCTTGAAGGTATTGACCAGAATGTGGTGTTGCTTGATTCGATTTCAAAACGTTACAGTGCCTGTGGTGTCCGTATAGGTGTCATGATCTCGAAAAACAAGGAGATCATCGCCACTGCCATGAAATTTGCCCAGGCCCGGCTGAGCCCTCCCACATTTGGACAAATTGCCGGCGAAGAGGCAGTTAATACACCTGACAGTTACCTGGTAAAGGTTTTGGAAGAGTATGTAAAGCGCAGGGACATTGTTGTGGAATCAATCAACAGGATGAAAGGTTGTTTTTGCCCCAATCCGGGTGGAGCCTTCTATGCAGTTGCACGGTTGCCTATTGATGATTCGGATATCTTTTGCCAATGGCTGCTCGAGCATTTTAATTACCAGGGACAGACGGTGATGCTTGCCCCTGCAACCGGTTTTTATTCGACCCCCGGACGAGGTAAAGATGAAGTACGTATCAGCTATGTACTGAATCTGACCGACTTGAAAAATGCAATGAAGTGCCTGGAAGAGGGACTGAAGGTTTATCCGGGGAGAAAATTGTGACGCGTGGCGGGTGACGCATGGCGGGTGTTAATAAAGGAGATATTTTTCGCGTATTTTCCTGAATCTTGTTATCCCTGACTTCCAGCTTTCCCTGATCTCTGTTTCTGTTTTCCCTTCGATTATTTGTTTCTCCAGCGATGCATTTCCGGCCAGTTTATTGAAATAATCAGTAAAAAAAGCAGGTTTATTTTTACAGTCCCGGTAGGCGTTTATCAGCCATTTTAGATTTATCCTGCCTGTTTCAAGGGGATTTTGCAAGTAATAGGTTCTCAGGTCCTCCCCACGGCAAGTCTTTCCTTCATGCGGGGGATGAAGGCTAACACCCGGGATGCTTTCGGGCGTGAAAGAAAAAGCACCGCCACCTGATTCCGGATCTCCGTATACCTGAAACGGGAAAGATGTACCACGCCCGACACTGATGCGGGTTCCCTCAAAAAAGCACAGCGAAGGATAAAGCAAGATGGCTTCCAGGTTGGGTAAATTCGGTGATGGCTTTGCAGGCAACTCACAACGATCATCATGCGAGTAATTTTCCAGCGGTATTACGCGAAGGTTGCATTGCGTCCTGTTTTCCAGCCAACCTTCACCATTGACCATCCGGGCATATTCACCGATTGTCATGCCATACACGACCGGAACAGGGTGCAAGCCAACAAATGAGGCAAACTGTTTTTCCAGGACAGGACCATCGATATAGAATCCGTTTGGATTGGGACGGTCAAGCAGAATCAATGGCACCTTATGTACTGCACAGGCCTCCATCAAATAGCTTAATGTGGATATATAGGTATAAAACCGAACACCAACATCCTGCAGATCAAACAGGATAACATCGATGGACCCCAAATCGGATGACGAAGGTTTTTTTTCAACTCCATAAAGGGATACTACCCGGATTCCTGTTGCGGAGTCGATGTTGTTTTCTATTTTTTGTCCGGCCTCACCCGCCAACCGGAAACCATGTTCCGGAGAAAAAATTCGCACAACCTGGAACCCTTGCTTAACAAGGATATCCACGATATTTGATTTTCGAGTTCCGACCACCGACGCCTGGTTGGCAACAACCCCGATCCGTTTGCCTTTCAACAGCGGATAATAAATGGCTGTCTGTTCGGCTCCGATCCTTAACTGGGCTTGCAGCACGACCGGCAGAAACAGACAAATCGTCAGGAAGACCCGGACTAATGGCAATTCCCTTCTCATAAGGCATCAAAAAAACATATACTTTTGCAAAGTAAAGATTTCTTTCATTTGAGCACTGAATTTTTTCTGGCAAAACGTCTTGTTTCACGCAGCAAGGGAAATTTTTCCTGGACCTTCGTCGTCATTGCCGTAACCTCAATCGCGCTGGGGCTGGCGATTATGTTCATTGCCGTTGCGATCCTTACAGGATTTAAAAAGGAGATCAGGGAGAAGGTCGTCGGGTTCTGCGGACATATTCAAATTACCCGCTTTGCAGAAAATGCAGGTTACGAACCTCAACCCATCGAAAGAAAGCAGCCTTTTTTCTATAAGATAAAAAATACCAACGGGATAAACCATATTCAGTCCTATGCAATCAAAGCGGGGATCATCAAAACCAAAGATCACATCCAGGGGGTTGTGCTCAAAGGAATAGGTTCCGATTTTAACTGGGAGTTCTTCAGGGATAAAATAGTTGAAGGGCATACTTTCAAGGTAAAGGACAGCGCCAGGACGGATGAAGTGATCATTTCCCGCAAGGTTGCCAATTTGCTCGATCTTCATCTGAACGATGATCTGAGGATGTATTTTATCGTTGGCAACACCACTCCGGGGAGAAAATTCAGGATCGCAGGCATTTACGATACCGGGCTGGAAGAGTTTGACAAACTTTATGTTATCGGTGATATCCATCACATCGAGAAATTGAATAACTGGACGGATAACCAGGTTGGCGGGTTTGAAGTATTTCTCGACAAATTTGAGGACATGGACCGCATGGGTGTTTATGTTTATCATCAAATCGGGTTCAGCCTTGATGCTTCCACTATCAGGATGCTTAATCAGCAGATTTTTGACTGGCTTGATCTTCAGGACATCAATGTTTTAATTATTTTAATACTGATCATTCTGGTCTCTTCAACGACCATCATCTCCACGCTGCTCATTCTGATCCTGGAAAGAACAACCATGATCGGCATCCTGAAGGCATTGGGCATGCCCAACAGTGGTATCCGAAGGGTATTCCTCTATAATGCCCTATACATTGTGGGCTGGGGAGTGTTATGGGGAAATTTCCTTGCCTTTACCCTTTGCATTATTCAAAAAAAGTTTGCCATTGTAACGCTGGCGCAGGAAACCTATTATGTTTCTGTCATTCCCATCAACCTTGACCTGTGGAACATCCTGATGATCAATGCCGGAACCTTGTTAATATGTTACCTGATCTTCATTATTCCATCCCTGATCATTTCCAGGATAACTCCGGTTAAAGCAATCAGATTCAGTTAAATACGATTCAGGATTTTAACCAGTTCTTCCAGGTGAAATGGCTTTGAGATGTAACTGTTCATCCCCGCCTGATAACATTTTTGTTCATCTTCGGCAGAGGTGTTGGCGGTAATTGCACAGATATGGACAGGATTACGTTCGGGATTGCCGGTTTCAATCAGGCGAATCTGCCTTGTGGCTTCAAGCCCATCCATTTCAGGCATGAACATATCCATGAGGACAAGGTCATAATTTTTTCCGGCAAACATTTCCACTGCAATCTTTCCATTTCCCGCAAGATCTGTCAAATGGCCCAGTTTCTGGAGCGTCACCAGGGCCACCTTTTGATTGATCTGGTTGTCTTCGGCAAGCAGGATGTTCAAAACCTTCTTTTGATCATCCAGCAGGTGAAGGTCAACCTCGTCAAGTTCAACCGGTGAAACTTTCCTTGTTTGCGTCAATGCCTCCCTGATTCTGGTTTTCATGCGGCTGAGGGTAAAAGGACGCACCAGGGATACCAGTATTCCAGCCACAGCCAATTCGGCTGCCGAGACAGGTTCCAGCCGGGAAGTAGTGAGCAGTATCTTTGATTTTTTCAACCAGGCCTCATGTTTCACTGAGGAGGCAAATTTCAAACCATCCATTCCTGGCATCAGATATTCGATAAAAATCAAGTCAAATGGTTTGTTGATTTCAGCCCTGTGGTGGATCAATTTCAGGGCTTCAGCAGGCACACCACTCTCAACCACTTCTGCTTCCCACCGGACAAGGTAGTTTGTGAGGATGGTACGACGGCTGGCATTCGGGTCGAGAATCAGAATTTTTAACCCCTGCAGGATTTCTTTCATCGGATCGGGAAGTTCCGAGTCTTTGTAACGTTCGAAGACAACGGTGAACGAAAAAGTAGTTCCGCTGCCGGGTTTGGTTTCAACTTCAATATGGCCGTTCATGCGTTCGATCAGCCTCCTGGCAATGGCCAGTCCGAGCCCGCCCCCGGTGTATTTCTTCGATTCCGGCGAATCAAGTTTGGAGAATGATGTAAACAACACTTTCATGCCTGCCTCTGAAATTCCGATACCGGTATCGCAAACACTAAATCGTACTTTAACCGTTTCGCCGTCCCACGATAAAAAGTGCGCTTCCACCCTGATTTCCCCTGTTTCGGTGAATTTCAAGGCATTATCGGTAAATATTTTCATCACCTGCCTGAGCCTTACCGGATCACCAACTACTTCAAAAGGAATGTTCGGATCCTGGAATACCAGAATCTCAAGACCCTTTTCCTGGGCCCTGTCGTAGCAGGAACCGGCAATCTCCTCGATCACCTGATGAACACTGAATGGCTTTTCATGAAACTCCATTTTCCCGGATTCCAATTTTGAGAATTCAAGAATGTCATTCAGAATTGACATCAGGTTATGGGCCGATTTGACAATTACATTGAGATAATCTTCCTGTTCCCGGCTGAGCCTGGATTGTTTCAGGATGTCGGCCATCCCGATAACACCAGCCATAGGGGTATAAATATCATGAGACATGCTGGCAAGAAAGTTGCTCTTGGCGAGGCTTTCGGCTGCTGCGGTGGCATAGGCCACAACAAGTTCATTTTCAATATTTTTTCGATCATGAATATCAATCAGTACACCTGCAAGCCGAACCGGTTTGCCCAGTATATCCGTCTCCACAACCTTGCCTTTGTCAAAAAACCAGCGCCATTCGCCCGATTTGGTCTTTAAACGGAATTCAGCCTCATAGTTTGGATGGGCCCCGGAAAGATGCTGTTTAAGCATTTCCATGGTATGTTCATAATCATCCTGATGAATCATCCTGGTTATGTCATCGTAGTTCTGAGGCAATTCATCAACGCCATACCCCAGCATCCTTGCCCGGTTTTCATTGAACCAGACCTTGCCGGTTTTATAATCCCAGTCCCACCATGCCAGGTCACCTCCATACAATGCACGGTTTGTCCGGTCATTGGAGTCAGACAGTTCCTGGTCAATCAATTGCAAGCGCTCGATCGAATCCTGATAAACCTTCCGGAGGTGCTCCCATTGTTGCGAAGCCAACCTGACTTTCTTATTTTCGGCTTCGAGTTCCTGTATCCTCTTTTTCAACTCTTCAGACATAACACTCAGGTATTAAATTTATTACCAATTTCACTTTCATTTTTGTTTCAAATCGGGATATATCAGGTCAAGTCCACATTTAAGTTCACGCAGATAATCCAATGCCTGCGCCACGTGTTTTTTTGGAATTATCGATCCGTGCTGGGGCAACAGGGCATTCAATTCAATATTCCTGAGCCTGCTCACAAAGCCACGGGCGGCAATGTTGCTGGCCATATAATCGATGTGGAAAAGACTGAGTTTCAATTCGTGCCGGTTAAAATCATCAACCACAAGGCGCCAGTCCATGTCAATGGAGGCCCAAATGTCACCTGAAAAAAGGAATCCGCAAGTCGGATCATAGGTTGTAAAGGCTCCGGGAAAATGAAGAAAAGGTGATTCAATAAATTTCAGCTGTCTTCCTGACAGGAAATAAAAGGATGGGTTTTCGTTGATATTGACAAAGGAATAATCCGCTCTGCCATAATGCGGTAAAAGGATATTGGTCCTGACGGATGTGATGATCCTGATGTCAGGATCGAGGGCAAGCCAGTCGGTCATCGAAGCGGCTACATCCGGATCCTGATGGCAAACAATGAGGGCGGTAACTTTTTCAACCGGAAGGATCTGGGCTACGCGTTTTTTAACGAATTCAAAGGAGTTGTGTCCTCCCGGATCGACAATGATTGCCTCCTGTCCATCGACAATGAGGTAGGTATTGCACCTGAAAGCAGAGTCTTCAGGCACTCCGAGCCAGTAAATTGCATGTTGATTATCCTGAAAGAGCGGGGTTGGCTTATCATACCGTTCCATGAACATGCGACCAAGTTCAACCAAATCAATTGTATTCATATTTTAAGTTTTTAATGTTTTTTATGCAAGCCGCATTCTTTAAATTCAGGCAGTTCCCACCACCAACGCCCCGAACGAACATCTTCTCCGGGTTGAATGGAACGTGTGCAGGGCAAACAACCGATACTGGGATATCCTTTCGCATGCAAATCACTGACCGGTATTTTCCATTCACGGATATAGAGCCAAACCATCTCTGCAGTCCATAGAATCAATGGGTTGACTTTTATTATTTCATACCCGGCATCCCATTCAATCAGGTCCGCCCGGGCCCGTGTGACCGACTGTTCCGCGCGCATCCCGGTTATCCAGACGTTCATGCCCTGTAAAGCCCTTTTTAATGGTTCAATTTTACGAATGCGGCAACAAAGCTGGCGGTTTTCAATATTTTCATAAAACAGGTTTATTCCTTTGGTCCTTACCATCTCTTCCACCCTGGTGGTTTCAGGGAAATAGACCTCAATGTCGAGGGTATACTTTTTCCGGGTGATATCAAGCAGATCATAGGTTTCCTGGAAGAGGCGCCCGGTATCCAGGGTAAACATTTTCACCGGTTTTTCAATTCCGGCGAGCATGTGCGTAATCACCTGGTCTTCTGCGCCAAGACTCGTTGAAAAGGCAGTCTTTCCCTCAAATTCGGCGGCAAACCATGAGAAAATTTCTTCCGGGGTGGTATCTTTAAATTTGCGGTTTAATGCAACAATCTTATCCTGCATTTTGATCAGACAGATTAAATTTTTTGTGAATTTACGACAATCGGCCAAAAAATGCAATTTTTTCCTGAAAGATTGGTGTATTTTTGACCAAAATCTTTTCCCATGAAGGTCCATTTTATTGCCATTGGCGGCAGCGCCATGCACAATCTTGCCATTGCCCTCTATCATAAGGGTTATTCCATAACCGGATCTGATGACGAAATTTTCGAACCTTCAAAAAGCAGGCTCGCTGCGTGCAATATCCTTCCGGCAACCCAGGGATGGGATGCCTCACGCATCACGCCCGCGATTGATGCCGTGATCCTGGGCATGCATGCAAAGTCTGACAACCCGGAACTGCTGAGAGCGACTGAGCTGGGAATCAAAATTTTCTCCTACCCTGAATATCTCTACGAACAATCGAAAGATAAAAAAAGGGTTGTGATCGGAGGCAGTCACGGCAAGACCACCATTACTGCCATGATCCTGCACGTGCTGCAACAGTTATCGGTTAACTGCGATTACATGGTTGGTGCGCAGCTTGAAGGTTTTGACGTGATGGTAAGGCTTACGGAGGAAGCCCCGTTGATGATCATCGAGGGAGATGAATATCTCACCTCTCCCATCGACCTTCGCCCGAAATTCCATCTCTACAAACCGGATATTGCACTGCTTAGCGGCATCGCATGGGACCATATCAACGTTTTCCCAACCTTCGAAAATTATGCAGATCAGTTTATTATCTTCATCAACCAGATTTCAAAAGGAGGAACGTTGATTTACTGCAATGAAGACGAGGAACTTAAACGTATATGCCAGGTTTCAAGGAACGACATCAACATCATTCCTTATGGGGCTCTGCCTCACGAAATCAGCAACGGGGTGACTCGAATCCAGGTTAATAATGCGTGGGTGCCACTTCAGATTTTTGGCAGGCACAACCTGATGAACCTGAACGGTGCGCGGCTGGTATGCCGGCAACTTGGTATCGTGGATGCAGAATTCTATGAAGCAATCCAATCATTCAGGGGGGCGTCGAAGCGGCTGGAACTGATCGCAAAAAAAGAGAGCAGGGTTGTCTATAAAGATTTCGCCCATGCCCCTTCAAAGGTCGAGGCTACGCTGAAAGCCGTAAAGGAACAATTTCCGGGAAGAAGAGTGGTGGCCTGCCTCGAATTACACACATACAGCAGCCTTAACAAGGAATTCCTGGGTCATTACAAGGGCACGCTCGATCCGGCAGATGCTGCATTCGTATATTTCAATTCTCACGCACTGCAGGTGAAGCGATTGCCGGAAATCACTGAATTACAAGTCAAAGAAGGATTTTGTAAGGCCGGGATGGAGGTATTTACCGATTCTGCGAAACTGATTAAACGACTGTTCCGGGAAGAGGATCCCGGAACAGTACTCCTGATGATGAGTTCAGGAAATTATGATGGTATTGACCTTAAAGATTTCTCGTTGCAATGGGTAACCCTGAAACCAGGATTAGCTGTTCATTGAGATCAGGAACTCTTCATTTGAGTTGGTGAATTTCATCCTTTCTCTAAGAAACTCCATCGCTTCCAAAGGATTCATGTCGGCCAGGTGGTTCCTCAGGATCCAGATACGCTGCAAAGCATCCTTGTCAAGGAGCAGGTCATCGCGGCGGGTGCTGGAGGAAACAATATCGATGGCCGGATAAATTCGTTTGTTGGACAGTTTGCGGTCAAGTTGCAACTCCATGTTGCCGGTACCCTTGAATTCTTCAAAGATGACCTCGTCCATTTTGGAGCCTGTCTCAATCAAAGCTGTTGCAATGATGGTGAGCGATCCTCCGTTTTCGATCTGGCGAGCTGCGCCAAAAAATCTTTTGGGTTTCTGGAGGGCATTTGCCTCCACCCCGCCCGACAATACCTTTCCCGAAGCCGGGGCAACGGTGTTGTAAGCTCGTGCGAGACGGGTGATGGAGTCGAGCAGGATCACGACATCATGACCGCATTCGACCAGCCGTTTTGCCTTTTCCAGGATGATGTTTGAGATGCGGGTATGGCGTTCGGCAGGTTCATCAAACGTGGATGAGATGACCTCTGCCTTCACGCTGCGTTGCATGTCGGTAACCTCCTCCGGCCGTTCATCGATCAACAGGATGATCATGTAAACATCAGGGTGATTTGCTGCGATGGCATTTGCGATCTCTTTAAGAAGGACGGTCTTCCCTGTTTTTGGCTGTGCCACGATCAATCCGCGCTGGCCGAAACCGATGGGTGCAAACATATCGATCACACGGGTCGACATGCTTTCATTCTTATGACCTGTGAGTTTGAATTTCTTCATCGGGAAGAGCGGGGTGAGGTAATCGAACGGGATACGGTCGCGCACTTCCTCAGGTTTACGGCCATTGATCAGGTCGACTTTGATCAGCGGGAAATATTTTTCACCCTCTTTTGGCGGGCGGATGGTTCCACGAACGGTATCCCCGGTTTTCAGACCGAATAATTTGATCTGCGATTGTGAAACATAAATATCGTCGGGGGAGTTCAGGTAATTGTAATCGGAAGAACGGAGAAACCCATAACCGTCGGTCATAATTTCAAGTACTCCTTCGCTTACAATGATTCCTTCGAATTCAAAAGTGTATTCTTCCCGGTGGCGCTCGGGGAATTTACGGGGAAACTCGCGTTGTTTGCGTTCTTCAACAACAGGTTGTGCGGAGGCATCACTCACAAGTTCTGCCTCAATGGCTTCAAGTTCAGCCGGCTCGATTACCCCGTCAGGTTTCTGGATCACATCAACCGGATCGATTGCAACGTAAGGCTTATCGCTCGTTTCTTCAAAATCAAAGCGAACTTCAGGTGTGTCAAGAAGTTCAGGCAGAGTCATGTGGACCAATGGTTCGGCCGGTGATTTTTCATGATATGGGCGGAAGGGTTTGTTTTCCCTTGGATTTTTTTGCTCGCGGGGATTACGCTGCTCACGCGGAGGAAGCGGTTCCCTTGGAGGACGCTGGTCCCTGGGCTGGCGTTGTTCACGGGGGAGCCGTTGCTCAGTATTTGGCTGTTCCTTTTTGTCGGTTGCGACTGCGGGAGTAACCGTTTTGGGTTCCCTTGGCACATTCACTGCATTTGGGTCTCTGGGTTCCCGGGGCTCCCTGGGTTCGTGTGGTTTGGCATCCTGATCTTTGCGCGGACGACCCCGGAAAGGTTTTACCAATTCCTGTTTTTCCTGGTCTAAAATTTCAGGAGTGGGATTGAGCGCCTGATGATCCAGTATCTTATAAATGAGATCCTGTTTTTCAAGTTTATCAACTTTGGGGATGTTGAATTGTTTTGCAATTACTCTGATCTCCGACAGCTCTTTGCCGTCGAGGGAAATAATGTCATACATGATTTAAAAAATTTAATTGATTGAATAGTCAACGTAAAAATGAACTATGGGTTTGGAGATATGAGGTGAAATGGGTTGAGATTGAACTAAGGAACGGATCGTGGGGATTAAAATCGATGCAAATATAGAAAAAAATAATGGATTATCAAATTTTTTCTTCATCCCGTTTCCCGCCGACCGAAATCTTTTCTAATTTCGCATGTAAATAATGATCCGGATATGTTACAGCGAATTCAAACTATATACCTTGCCATTGTGGCCATTGCATGCGTGATGATTTTCTTCTTCCCGCTGGCAAATTACTACAATGAGATCCAGGGGAACTACAAATTATTCATTTACGGTATCAGGTGCATGGATCCCGAGCCCAAAGTTTTATTCCCAAATTATTTCACGATCCCACTGATTTTTCTTGTGGTTGCCTCATTTATATTCACCGTCTCCACGATTTTCCTTTTTAAAAACCGGCCGCTTCAGATCCGTCTTTGTGCCTTTAACATGCTGACCAATATTGTACTCATCATGGTGATCTTTTTCTTCTATGCCACCAGGGTTAAAACCATGACTCAAATTGAACCCGAATACAATTACACAGGGATGGTTCTTCCGCTGGTGTCCCTGTTATTTTTAATCTTTTCCAACCAGGCGATCAGGAAGGACGAGGCGTTGGTGAGGGGGGCGGACAGGCTGAGGTAATTTACGATTTACGATTTACGATTTACGATTTACGATTTTGGCTGGCAACAGGTTTATCTGGGGATGTCTAAAACTTCCAGGTCGCGCATATTTCCGTTCTCGATGATCAGTCTCACGGCGGTTATCGACTGATGGATTCCGTATTTTCCGGCGGCTCCGGGGTTGATGTGCAGGAGGTTGTACTTTTTATCAAACATCACCTTCAGTATATGGGAATGGCCGCAAACAAAGAGTTTGGGTTTTTCCTGTTCAATCAAGACTTTTGCTTTTCGATCATAACGGCCGGGATACCCGCCAATATGGATCATCAGAACCTTTACCTGTTCTACCTGAAACAGCTGAACTTCGGGATATTCAATTCGCACATCCTGTCCGTCGATGTTTCCGTACACCGCACGCAAAGGTTTCAATCCACGCAACTGGCGTGCTATGCCGATGCTGCCCTGGTCACCGGCATGCCAGATTTCATCTGCACCCGAAAAAAAATCAACCACCCGGGGGTGCACATAGCCGTGGGTGTCGGAGAGTATTCCTATATGGAGCATGGGGCAAAGGTACGATTTGTGAAGGAACGTTGACAAACGACAAGTGACAAGTGACAATTGACAATTGAGATGGAGGGGGTGGGTTCTTACGGGCTGTCATGGCCAGAGTGAAGAGGGATGAATTTGATACTGAATTACGGGGTTTGGGTTAATTAACCTATTTTTGTAGATTAATGCACGGCCACTTCATGTCAGAAATTCTTTTAATCATTGTCGGTATTATTGTTATCGCGGGTTTCGCAGTACTTTTTTTGAAACTCGGGAAAACCGGGGCCCGGGACGTTGTTCATGAAATTGAGGAACTTCAAAAGCAGGTCGGGCTACTCAATCATGAAAAAATCACAATCGAAGAGCGTTCCAGGATGTTGCAGGGCCAATTGGATCAGCATGTCCTTCAACTCAATGACAAAGACACCTCCATCATCGGTCTGAACAACAAACTTACTGCCAGCATCACGGAATACAACAATCTGCAAAAAAAACTGGATGAGCAGAAAGCCGACCTTGAAAAGCTGCAGGATAAATTCAGGATAGAATTTAAAAACCTGGCCAATGAAATCCTGGAAGAAAAAACGCAGAAATTCACTGAACAGAATAAAATCAAACTCGATGAAATCCTGAAACCATTGGGTGAAAAGATCCGGGATTTTGAGAAGAAGGTGGAGGAGACTTACGATAAGGAGTCAAAGCAACGGTTCTCTCTTGAACGGGAGATCAAGAACCTTACCGACCTCAACCAGCAGATCAGCAAAGAGGCCACCAATCTCACCAATGCCTTGAAAGGACAGGCAAAAACCCGCGGCAACTGGGGGGAGATCATCCTGGAGAGCATCCTGGAAAAGTCAGGACTGACCCTTGACCGTGAATTTTTTATTCAGCAGTCACATACCAACGAACACGGTAAGCGGTTGCAACCTGATGTAATTGTTGCCTACCCCGGCGAGCGCAATGTGGTTATCGATTCCAAGGTGTCACTGATTGCCTATGAACGTTATTCCTCCGCTGAAACAAAAGAAGAGCAGGATATGGCTGCGCGCGACCATCTTGTTTCGGTTAAAAACCACATTACCGACCTTAGCAGCAAGAACTACCAGGATATCTATACTTTGAAAAGCCTCGATTTCGTGATGCTCTTCATGCCCATCGAACCTGCTTACATGCTTGCGATGCAATACGATCCAAACCTATGGAACTGGGCATACGATCGTCGCATTTTGCTCATCAGCCCGACCAACCTGATCGCAGCCCTGCGTATGATCGCCAATCTGTGGCGGGTTGAATACCAGAATAAAAACGCCATGGAGATTGCCCGCCAGAGCGGAGAATTGTACGATAAATTCACCGGGTTTCTGGAAGACCTGCAGGACATCGGTACTAAAATTGATGCCACACGCAAGGCCTACGACGCATCCATGAATAAAATATCCACCGGAAAAGGCAACCTGATCAGGCGTGTGGAGGCGATCAGGTTATTGGGAGCCAAGGCGGGGAAAGAGATTCCAAAGTCGTTGCTGGAGAAGGCGGGGGAAGAGGGGGGAGACGAATAATGAATAACGAATATTGAATAATGAATAATGGAGAATGAGAAATGAAGAAGGAGACTTATATTTATGGCATAAGGCCAACGATTGAAGCCATCAAGGCCGGGAAAGAACTTGAGAAGATTTTTCTTCAGAACGGTTTGAGAGGTGATGGCTTTCACGAAATGTTCAACCTAATCAAGGAGTTGGAGATTCCATACCAGTTTGTCCCGATTGAAAAACTCAACCGGTTGTCGCGCCAGAATCACCAGGGGGTGATCTCGTATGTGTCGGAAATCACCTACCAGCTCATCGAGGATCTCGTCCCTTTTGCCTTTGAGCAGGGCAAAATGCCGCTGTTCGTCATCCTCGACCGGGTGACCGATGTGCGCAACGTCGGTTCCATTGCACGAACTGCAGAGTGTGCAGGGGTTGACGGCCTCATCATCCCTGCAAGGGGCTCGGCACAGATCAATTCCGACGCCATCAAGACTTCAGCCGGGGCCCTTTACAAACTCCCGGTTGTCAGGGCACAAAATTTAAAGGAGACCATCCAGTTCCTGAAAAACAGCGGACTGACCATCCTGGCGGCTACCGAAAAATCGAACCAGGAATATACTGCCGTTGACTTTAACCGCCCGATGGCACTCATCATGGGTTCTGAGGGGGAAGGAATCTCGGAAGAGTACCTGAAACTTACCGATGAAGTGATCCGGATACCGCTTGTCGGAGAAATCGAATCGCTCAATGTTTCGGTGGCTACCGGGGTCGTTCTCTTTGAGGCGTTGCGCCAACGCAATCTGAAATAGTCAGGGCGGATGAAATATCTTTACAAATACACACCGGAGATCATTTTGCTGGTCTATGTTTTGATTTTCCTGGGGTTTAAATCCCCAGAACGCGAATGGGACCGGGTGATCAACAGCGACGGAAAAGGATACTATGCCTACCTGCCGGCAATTTTCATTTACCATGATTTTCAATTCAGGTTCGTTGAACAGTATGAAGCGCAGTATTACCCCGCCAACCGTTCTGTATTCAAGGAATTCAGAAATGATGCAAATGGCCGGAAGGTAAATAAATATTTCCCGGGGATGGCGATCGTATGGCTGCCGTTTTTCCTTTTCGGACATATTCTGGCCTGGCTTGAATTATTCCCAATGGATGGTTACTCCCTCCCCTACCAATATTCCATTGCCCTGTCGGCCCTGCTGTTTCTGTGGCTGGGCGCCCGATGGCTGCAGAAACTGCTGAAAAAGTTTGGATCGGACGACCGCACGGCCGCATTTTTAACCCTGACCATCACTCTTGGTACAAACCTGGTTTTTTTCACGGTGGTCGAACCCTCCATGACCCATGTCTATTCCTTTGCATTGATCACCGGGTTTGCATTCACTACATGGAAATTATTCCACGCATACCAACCGAAATGGTTCGTCAGATCCCTGCTGCTGATCACCCTGATCTTTCTCATCAGGCCCACCAACCTGTTGGTCCTTCTGCTGGTTCCGTTTATTGCCGGGAACAGGGATGTCCTTGCAGAAACGTTCAGAAAAGTCACATCCGACAAGAAAGCGCTGATCCGCGGGGTGATCGAATCCATGATCCTGTTGGCTGTTCCAGTCATATTATGGTACCTCCAGACCGGAAAACCATTTGTATATACCTACGGGGAGGAAAAATTGAATTTTATCCAACCCCATGTGATGAATATTCTTTTCAGTTTTAACCGGGGTTGGTTCCTTTACACGCCCGTGGCACTCGTTTCCATCTTTGGGTTTGCCGCGCTTTACAGGCAGAACAGGTACAGGTTTTACTGGCTGGCCGGCTTTCTGCTATTGTTTGTATATACTGCCTCCTGCTGGTGGGTTTGGTATTATGCTTCAAAATGCGGGCAACGGGTTTTCATCGACATCTATGTTGCCGTTGCGCTTTTACTGCTCTTCCTCTTCAGCTATTTGAGGACCAGGAAGATGAAACGGTTGCTTTCTGCTATCCTTATCCTGCTTGTTTCGCTGAACCTGCTGCAATTTTACCAGCATGCAACGTGGATATTCCCCCCATTTAACATCACCGGGGCCATTTACAGGGGCTCTTTCTTCAGCCTTACCCAAAAAGCCAGGGTGTATATTCCCGCTGATGGCATTGCCGGCAAAAAATCGTTTATAAACGACATGGAGGCCGGCCGGGGCACTCCGTGGATGAACTCCGGAACACGCAACGACACGGTTTTTCACCAGGGGCACTGGTCATCAAAAGCCGATCGGAAGAGTCCCTACAGCGTTGGGCTGGAAGACACCCTGAAGCCGCTTTTCAGCACAGAAAATCGCCTGATCCAGGTCAGGGGCTGGGTGCTTTCCCCAAGGGAGACGACCGAGGCGACCCTCGTTGTTGATTTCCAATCGCATGGAAGAAGTCTCAGTTACAACCAGTTCATCCTTGACAAATTTGTTCCGGTGGACAAATGGACCCCGGTTGAAGCCGCGTTTTATGTGCCCCGGGAAATGCCTGCAGACGGGGTGGTGAAGATTTACTTTTTCAATCCGTCGGCATTGTATAAACTTTATGCAGACGATCTCGCCATTGATTTTGTCTCCCTGAAAGACGAACCTGACTGCCGCAAAATCGAAGGGGTTCTTTTACCGGAAAAAACAAAATGAAAACAAGGTAAGCAATGAAAAATTAATGAAGAATGTATATCCTGAAGACAAAGGGCATCGGTAAAATTCCGGATTTTGTGCAGATCAGGGATGAGAATTTTGCCCTCATTGCCTATTTCAAAATCACCAATCCACAAACCGCACTGGCCCGATGCAACCTGCTTGACAAAAAGGATGAGATCCTGAACATCATCGGCGGGCTGGCGTATGGAAAAATTCAAAAACTGGAATTATAGGAATATATCACGAACAATCAGTAAATTTGTTGAAACCGAACCAACCGAAATGACAGGCGACCGAATTATCGAACTTGACAAAATATCTGTTTATCAGCATGAGAACCTCATCCTGGCCAATGTGACATTGCTTATCAGCAAAGGTGAGTTTCTTTACCTGATCGGGAAAACGGGAAGCGGGAAAAGCAGCCTGCTGAAAACCATTTACGCAGAGTTGCCTGTTCAGACAGGCTCCGCAATGGTTGCCGGGTTTGACATGAAAAGCCTGAGGAGAAAGGATATCCCTTTCCTGCGCCGTAAACTGGGAATTGTATTCCAGGATTTTCAGTTATTAATGGATCGTTCGGTCAATGAAAACCTTTTATTTGTGATGCGTGCCACCGGCTGGAAGGATAAACGGGAGATGCGGAAACGGTTGCTTGAAGTGCTTGCCAAGGTAAACCTTGGCAATAAAGGGACAAAAATGCCCCACCAGCTTTCCGGAGGTGAACAGCAGCGGGTAGCCATTGCACGAGCCCTTGTAAACGATCCTGAAGTGATCCTTGCAGATGAACCTACCGGCAACCTTGACCCGGAGAGCTCCGAAGGCATTATCAGTCTGCTGATGGACATTTCAAAAACAGGACGGGCCGTGGTAATGGCGACGCATAATTACACGTTTTTCGACAAATACCCGGCCCGCACGCTGTTGTGTGAAAATGGAAGAGTGCTTCCCTTTTAAGCTCCTAAAGTGGCAACCATCACTGCTTTGATGGTATGAAGCCGATTTTCGGCCTCGTCAAAGACGATGGAAGCCGGAGATTCAAAAACCGCTTCGGTCACTTCAAGCCCATTCAGTCCGTATTTTTTGAAGATATCCATGCCTACTTCCGTATCCTTGTTGTGGAATGCAGGCAGACAATGCATGAATTTGACCTTCGGGTTGCCACTCATTGCCATCATTATGGGATTGACCTGGTAAGGGAGCATCTCCCTGATCCGCTCATCCCATAACTCCTTGGCTTCTCCCATGGAGAGCCATACATCCGTATAAACAAAATCGACTCCCTTCAATCCTTCTTCAACACTTTCAGTGAGCGTGATCTTCGCGCCGGTCTCCTTCGCGATTTCACGACAAGTATCCACCAGCTCCTGTTCCGGCCAGTACTTTTTCGGCGCACAGGCACGGAAATCCATACCCATTTTCGAAGCACCTACCATCAGGGAATTTCCCATATTGTTACGGGCATCGCCGCAATAAACAAAAGCAACCTGGTTCAAAGGCTTGTCGGAATGTTCGGTCATGGTGAGAAAATCGGCCAGGATCTGGGTTGGATGAAATTCATTTGTCAACCCGTTCCATACGGGCACACCGGCATATTTGCCCAGTTCCTCAACGATGGATTGGCCGAAACCACGGTATTCGATGCCATCGTACATCCGTCCCAGCACCCGGGCTGTGTCTTTCATGGTCTCTTTCTTCCCGATATGCGACCCTTCCGGTCCAAGATAGGTCACTCGGGCTCCCTGGTCAAGGGCAGCCACCTCAAAAGCGCAACGGGTGCGGGTAGATGCCTTTTCAAAAATCAGGGCGATATTTTTCCCTTTCAAACGGGGTTGTTCAGTGCCGGCATATTTGGCCTTTTTAAGATCCATGGAAAGATCAAGTAAAAACTTTATTTCCTGTGGAGTGAAATCCAGCAGTTTCAGAAAGTTGCGGTTGCGAAGGTTAAAGGACATAAGGGGATTTTGGATTTACGATTTACGATTTACGATTTACGATTTACGATTTACGATTTACGATTTACGATTTATTGTGCTTAGAGTAAGTATACCAGGATAACTGAATAATTTTAAATTTCGGATGCAAAATTAAAAAAAAACATGGAACATAAAAACCCAGGTACAGACAACATTTCCCTTTCAATGTCTTCATTGTCTGCATTGTTTGCATTGTAAAAATTGTTTACATTGTTTGCATTGTTTGCATTGAATTATTCCGGCAGCACGCTCGACAACTGGACATCCCTTCCCGAGGGCCGCTGGAATGCCTTCAAACCGAATTCGGGTAATACCGAAAGGATGTGTTCAACCAGTCTGGCCTGGAAGTCTTCAAATTCAGACCAGTTCGGCGGGATATAAAACGCATACATTTCAAGCGGTAAACCGTTTTCCGTATGCTGCAGGGTACGCACCATCAGGGAGGCATCCTGGTTCAGGTTGGGAATTTTCTTCAGGTAACCCAGGATGTAAATCCTGAAAAGCCCGAGGTTTGTCGTATAATCAACAACTATGCTTTGATCTTCGGGGAAGATTTTCTTCGCTCTCAGACTTTCCATCATGGTCTCATCCACAAAACGGATTGTTCCGACATCAATCAATACGGAACGTTTCATGCGGCGCCCACCTGCTTCTCCCATGCTGCGCCAGTTCTGGAAGGAATCGGATACGAGCGTGTAAGTCGGGATACAACTTACGGAATTGTCAAAGTTCCTCACCTTGACGGTAACAAGTGAAACATCGATCACCGTTCCGTCGGTATTGTATTTCGGCATCGTGATCCAGTCGCCTATGTGCAACATCTTGTTGCTCGAAAGCTGCACCCCTGCCACAAATCCAAGGATGCTGTCCTTGAAAATCAACATCACCACTGCCGACATGGCACCCAGGCCGGCCAGCAAAGTGAGAGGTGATTTCCCGATGAGCAGGGAGATCATGGCAATCCCGCCAACCAGGTAGGTAATGATTTTGGCGATTTGAACATATCCTTTGATCGGTTTGGAATCTGACACATCCAGGTCCCCGTATATGTGATAAACGGCATTCAGAAACGATGCGACTACCCGCATTACGATAAAGGTCATGTAAACGTGAAGCACCAGTTCGATGAACTTGATGGCTTCGGGATATTTCGAAATGCTGGGTGCCAGGGAAACCTTGAGTACCAGGGCAGGAAGCAGCATCGCCAGCCGGGTAAAGACCTTTTGTTCATATAAATGATCATCCCATTTGCTGCTCGACTTCTCGACCAGTCGTTTCAGGAATTTGTTGATGATAAACCTTGCGATGTAGTAAACGATGACCGAGGTGACCAGGATGATGATAAGCGATGAAAAATCTGCGAGATATCCGGCAAAGGTGTCGGAAAAACCCAAATCAGTGAGGGTCGCTTTAAATCCGGTGTTAAGGCTGCGGGTGGTAATGTCGTGCATACCATTTACGATTTACGATTTACGATTTTTGATTTAAGGGACAAGGACATTGAGGGACAACGGGTTGATTTTCATATTAAGTTCCTTTCCCATTGTCCTGGGATCACCATCGAGGTGTATGCTTTTACCTTTTTTTCTTTTCAGGATAACCTCCTTGGCACGGATAATTTCGATATACCGGGTCTGATCAAATTTTTTCAGGAATAGCAGGGGTCCTAAAAAAAACGTTTTCCAGAAGGGCATTTTCCCAACAATGCAAACGTCGATATATCCATCGTTGATGCTTGCATCAGGGTCGATGGAGGTGTTGTTCCCAAACTGGCTTGAATTTGCAAAACTGATCAGCAATGCACGGCGCTTGTAAACCTTCCCGTCGATCACCAGGGTGTATTGCTTTGGCTGGTAATGTTTATAGGAGGAGGCCGTGATTCTCAGGTAGGTGGAAAACCCCCGTTTGCCAGCTGTGGCGAATTTTTTTGCTACCGAGGCATCAAACCCAACCCCTGCAACGTTTACAAACAGCTGGTCGTTGATGGTAGCCGTATCTATTTTCAGGACATTTTCTTTGTTGATGACCCCGATGGCACGTTTAAGGTTCATGGGTATTTTCAGGTGGCGGGCAAGTCCGTTTCCCGAGCCGGCCGGGACAATGGCCAGCGCAGTCGCCGTGCCAACAAGCCCCGAGGCCGCTTCATTCACCGTTCCGTCACCCCCCACGGCGGCAACGATATCCACCCCGTCTTTTGCCGCATCGTGGCTGATTATCGCAGCATGCCCTGCTGAATTCGTATAGACGACCGACGAAACAAAACGGGATTTATCGAGCCGGTCCGCTATCAATTGTTCAATGCCCTTCTGCTTCCCGATCCCTGAAATGGGATTCACGATAAAAAGAATTCGTTTCCGTGGTTTAAGAGGAGTCATTGTTGAAAAATCAAAAATCAAAAATCAAAAATCGTAAATCGTAAATCGTAAATCGTAAATTGTTAATCGTCAACCGAAAGCCTGTTTTCAATCAACCGGTTGTTATATTGCTGGATATAGGCATTTATAAAAAGTTCCATCCTGCCCTGCACTTCATTTTCCTTCCCAAGGAGGTTGTTGGTTTGCAGATAATCTTTCGCGAGATTATACAAGGCAGTGCTTTTTGTTCCGTTGAATTCAAGATAGTAGCCATCCTTCATCAATCCATAAAACCCACTGATGTAATGAATTGAAAAGCGGGCAGTTCCGGAGACCGTATCAAACAGGTCGGTGCCGAATGCAAGGTAGTTTTTATCATAGCCAAGGTAATTCAGTACAGTGGGCATCACATCGGTCTGCTGGGCAACTGTTTCAGGCCTGCCCTGCAGGTCGCTTCCCGGTTTGAAGAACAGCAAAGGAACGGCAAACTGGCCAACGTCGCTCTGGTAATAAGGGTAATAGCCTTCGGAGGTATGATCGGCAGTGATGACAAAAAGGGTGTTTTTATACCAGGGCATATGCTTAGCCGTATGGAAAAATTCACCCAGCGAATAATCCGCGTACATAATACTCTGCTGGATGGGCAGTCTCCCTGTGCGAAAAACATTGACATACTTCGCGGGAACATGATATGGATGATGGGATGAAAGTGAAAAGAAGGCAGCAAAAAAAGGTTGCCTGAATCCATTGATGGTCCTGGCGGAATATTGAAAAAACTCCTCGTCGCGGATGCCCCATTTCCCGTCGTAATCCTTTTCGTTGTTGTATTCATTGCGGCCGTAATAATGTTCAAAGCCGACCAGCCTGGTATAGGAATCAAAACCCATCGTCCCGTTCGTTCCCCCGTGGAAAAATGCAGTAGTATATCCCTTGGGTTTGAGCAAACCTGCGATACTCGTGAATTTCCCGGTGGCATAGGGCGACTGGATAAACGATTCGTTCATCAGCGACGGGATCCCCGAGAGGACTGCCGGAATTCCCTGGATGGAGGTCTTTCCGTTGGCAAAGGCATCAAAGTACATCCCATGCTTCATCAGCGAATCGAGGAATGGCGTAAACCCCTGGTATCGTCCATTCTCCAGCGAATGATTCAGCGAGCCAATGTGCTCCCGCGACATGCTCTCGAGGATGATGATCATGACGTTGTAATTTTTAAACCCCGTTGATTTGCCCTGGTGTACCGGGGTGTAGATTTTGGCCAGATCGGTCTCCTTCCTGTACAATTTTATGGTCTTCAGCGTCTCCTTATTGATTGTCCGGGCAATCGAGAAGGGTGTATTCAACAGCAACGGCAGGTTTTTGGCAGAAGTATAATTCCCTGCAGTTACGAGTCCGATGGGGCGCAATTGCAATCCACCCCGGATGCCTATGACTGAAAGTACCGTGATCACGGCAAAAAGGACAATGTTGATGGCAAAAAATTTAACATCGAATCCCATTTTCTTCGTCCCTGACGATACTGCAGAAAACCGCGTCCCAACATAAACGAGTATGGCTACGAACAACATCCATATCAGGGCAATGTACCAGAAATCGCGCAAAAACTGTGGAATCAGTTTGTCAAAATCGCCTCCGACACCCACGTAGGAAAAGATATCGGCGGTTAACCGTTTGAGTGTAAACCTGAAGTAAATGGTATCGCCGAAGTTGGTCATCAGGGCGAAAGAATTGAGCAGGTAAAAAAAACCGTTGGCGATACCCTGGTAAATCCGGTTGAACCTGAATTTAAAAGGTACGGTATTCATTACGATAAAAGGAGCATTGACGATCAGGACTGCTGAAAGGTCGAAACGGATGCCGATTACAAAGAGCCGCAGCGCATCCGCCAGGCCAAGATTGGCAAAATATCCAAGGTTGAAGAGATAAAAAAGGATGCGCGACAGGAAAAAAAGCACCAGCACCAGGAGGAGTTTCAGCAACATCACCGCAAGGATATTTCCCTGAAACCACCTCCTCCCTTTACCCGAACCAGAATTTCTCCTGCGTCCGGATTTAGTCCCGGAACCTGATTTTGATTTCCTGCCTGAATTTCTCCGCATAGACGACTATTCTTAAAAAGAGTGCAAAATTAAGGCAATCGGCCGATTATTTCGAATTAGTTTTAAAAATCCCCAGCCATTCATCAACCTGCCGGTTGGAGAGCCTGCAGGCTTCAACGACGATCTTGCCGGCAGCTACGGAATCCTCCAGCGCATCGTGGTGCCGGAATTCGATGCCCAGGTGGTTTGCAACATTTGCGAGGTTGTACCCGCTTTTTGAAAACTGTTGCCAGGTGTGGCGTACAATCCTGGATGAGTCAAGCCAACGGATGTCAATCGGCCTGAGGTTAAAGCGGTCGTATGCCTTGCTGAAAGCATGAAAATCAAACGAGGTATGATGCACTACGATATTTTCGGAGAGAAGTTTTCTAAGAACCGGGTAGACTTCTCTGAATGAAGGTGCACCCCGGACCCTCGCCCCGGTAATCCCGTGGACACGTATGTTGCTCCAGTGAAATGAGCTCCCCGGATCGATGAGTGACTCCCACGTACCGGCCAGTTCCCCGTTTTCAAAAAGGCCGATCCCGATCTGGCAGATGCTGGATAAATCGTAATTGGCTGTCTCAACATCGAGTGAATAGAATCTCATGGCTAAATTTCAGAAAGCTAAATTAGTAATTTGAATGACCTACCTGAAATTTTTCTAATTTTGGCTGTTCATCTGACAACAACAAATAACTACCATCATGGGAGCAATTGCTACAACAGGTAACAAAGGCAAAGGGGTTCGCTCCGACTGTTCCGTTACCCTCGAACTTACCGACCAGGGCGGAATTCAACTGCAGGTAACCTCCAAGGTGGCCGTAATGTACGGCGACACGATCCGGAAAGAGACCCTTGAAATCCTGAATTTCTTCGGAATAAAAAATGCCACGATAACTCTTGAAGATTCCGGTTCCTTATCATTGGTGCTTGCCGCACGCCTTGAAGCCGCCATTAAAAAACTCATCCCCGGCGAAAGGAACTGGCTGCCGGCCATGCTCGAAGAGAACAGGTACACCACTGCAAAGGACAGGAACCGCTTTTCACGGCTCTATCTTCCGGGAAATTCACCCGGACTGATGATCAACGCAGGCATCCACAAGCCCGATGGCATCATCCTCGATCTCGAAGACGCCGTTGCACCGGATAAAAAAGATGAGGCCAGGTTCCTTGTACGGAATGCCCTGTGCGGCCTCGATTTTTATGGTGCCGAACGGATGGTCCGCATCAACCAGGGAGAACGCGGCATCGAAGACCTGGAGTACATCATTCCTTATAATGTCAACCTGGTCCTGCTTCCCAAATGCGAGAAACCTGAACAGCTGCAGGCTGTCAATGACCGGATCAGGAAAATCCAGCAGAAACACAACCAGTCAAACCCCGTGTGGATCATGCCGATCATCGAAAGCGCCCTGGGTGTTATCAATGCTTACCCCATTGCCAGTTGTTCCGGGAACATCGTAGCCCTTGCCATCGGTCTCGAAGATTATACTGCCGACCTGGGTACTAAACGCACGCCGGAGGGCACAGAATCTTTCTTTGCCCGCAGCATGATAGTCAATGCCGCGCGTGCCGCAGGAATTCAGCCCATTGATTCGGTATTCTCCGATGTGGGCGACATGGAAGGGTTGCGCCAGAATGTACTGCGTTCAAAAGCCCTCGGGTTCGACGGCATGGGGTGCATCCATCCACGGCAGATCGTGGTGATCCATGAAACATTTGCGCCTGCTCCCGATGAAATAGAAAAAGCCAGGAAGATCGTTTTCGCTTTTTACAAGGCCCAGGAGCAGGGACTCGGTGTGGTGGCCCTCGGCACCAAAATGATCGATCCGCCTGTTGTGAAAAGAGCACTTAACACGATCAATCTCGCACTGAAAATGAACAAACTTGATGAAAACTGGAGGGAATCGTATGAACAAATTTGACAAACTCGTTACCAACGCAGCCGGACGAATCGTGCCCACTATAATCAACGGGAAACCTGCCATTCCATATATGGGCGTTGGAAAATACAAACCCGAAGGCTTCCGGGCCGCCCCGAAAATAGCCACCTGTGCAGACTATCCCGCCGATGGGAATAAAGTCGTTACAGACCTGAAGGAAGCCCTCTTAAAGGCCGGTTTGCGCGATGGGATCACAATTTCAACACATCATCATTTCCGCAACGGAGACCTGGTGGCCACCCGGATCTTTGATATCGCCAATGAACTGGGTATCAAAGACCTCGTATGGTATCCCTCTGCCTCGTTCCCATGTCATGAACCCATGACAAAATACCTCGAAGACGGGACGATCAACCGAATCGAAGGCAGCATGAATGGCGCCCTGGGCAGGTTCACTTCCGAAGGAAAGATGAAAGGCCTGGGTGTCTTGCGTTCGCATGGAGGCCGTTACCAGGCTGTGCAGGACGGTGAGGTACATATTGATATCGCCGTGATCGCCGCACCTACAGCCGATTCCTTTGGCGATGCAAACGGTGTGAACGGTCCTGCGGCCTGCGGTCCGCTCGGTTTCGCCCTGGCCGATTCCCAATATGCCGACAGGGTGATCGTAGTAACGGACAACCTCGTTCCTTTTCCCTGCCTGCCCTGGCAGATCAATGGTAATTACGTGGATTACGTGGTGGTGATGGACCAGATCGGGATCCCTGAAAAGATCGTCAGCGGCACTACCGAGATCACGAAAAGCCCCGACCGGTTGCTCCTGGCCGAATGGTCTGCGAAATTCTGCGATGAGGCCGGGCTGATTTACGATGGTTTCTCTTTCCAGGCCGGGGCCGGCGGTACTGCGCTCTCTATCGGGATCTATTTCTCGGAGATCCTGCGTGAACGGAAGTGGAAAGCACGGTTTGCAAGGGGCGGCAGCAACAAATACCTCGTACAGATGCTGGAGGAGGGACTCGTGGAATACATTCTCGACGGCCAGACATTCGACCTGCAGGGGGTGCGCTCCATGCGTGAAAACCCTCACCATACCTGGACAAGCCCGTTCACAAGTTACAACTACCACGGAAAGGGCAACTTCTCCTCCATGGTGGACATCGTGATTCTTGGCGCTACCGAGGTGGATGTGAATTTCAACGCCAATGTTGTGACCCATTCCGACGGTTATCTTTTACATGGAATCGGCGGATGGCAAAACACCCTGTTCGGTAAATGCGTGATCCTGCCCATTCCCCTCTTCCGCGACCGCATGCCGGTTATCCGCGACCAGGTAACCACCATCTGCGGCCCGGGCGAACTGATCGACGTGATCGTCACCGAACGCGGCATTGCCATCAACCC
>Ga0073936_10001731_pt1 | contig 33395 bp, 21 predicted proteins | sample AliMusrvi5mmetaG_FD_87041 | JGI IMG/M metagenome (GOLD analysis project Ga0073936, IMG submission 87041) | Freshwater lake bacterial and archeal communities from Alinen Mustajarvi, Finland, to study Microbial Dark Matter (Phase II) - Alinen... | ecosystem: Environmental > Aquatic > Freshwater >...
GAGAAGAAGGAGTCTAGTTTCCTGGCCAGCTCCGGATTGGCTGCGGCCCACTTGTGTTGTTTGGCTTTGCGCACGGCGGCCGCTTTTGCCTTCTGCTCCCTGGCTTCCGCATAAAGCCCAGCTACCTCAGGAAAAATGGCGAACGGGGCCGCCGGGTCGCCACCCAGATTGGCAATGGATTTCTCGAACGAAGCGCCCGCCTCGCCTAAGGGCATTCCATGCGTAGCACACTGGCGTTCGTAGCTGCTGCCGTCGGCCTTCACCGCACCCTTGCCCATGATGGTCTTGCCGATGATCAAGCAGGGCTTTTCGGTTTCGGCGATTGCCTTGGTTAGTGCGGCACGAATCTGGTCAGCGTCGTTGCCGTCGATGGTGGTGACGCGCCAACCCCAGGCTTCATATTTCTTCGCTGTATCCTCGTGCGTGACGGCGCTGGTGTTCGTGGAGAGCTGGATATCGTTGGAATCGTAGAACATGACCAGGTTGCTCAAGCCGAGGAACCCGGCAATGCGGCCCGCTCCCTGCGAGATCTCTTCCTGCACGCCCCCATCCGAAATGAAGGCAAACGTCTTGTGGGACATCCATTCGCCAAATCGCGCGCACAAAAATCGCTCGGCAATGGCGGCGCCCACCGCACTGGTATGGCCCTGGCCCAGTGGCCCGGAGGTGTTCTCTATCCCGCGGGTGACATCCAGCTCGGGGTGGCCCGGCGTGGTGCTATCCCATTGGCGGAAGTTCTTCAGTTCATCGAGCGTGTAGTTGCCGCTCAGCGCCAGCACCGAGTAAAGCATGGGCGACATGTGGCCCGGATCCAGAAAGAACCGGTCCCGCATGTGCCATTTCAGATCCGAGGGATCGTAGCGCAGGAATTCGGTGTAAAGGATGTTAATGAAATCGGCCCCTCCCATAGCTCCGCCCGGATGCCCTGACTTGGCCTTCTCGACCATGGCGGCGGAAAGGATGCGGATATTGTCGGACGCTCGATTAATGACTTTGTTATGCATGTCGTTGGGCAGGGATTGTTGGAATCCAGAGACAATTATCAAGAGCAATTAGTGGCGCTTGGATCCCCCAGGGCTATCTCAAGCTCCGCTTTTCGGGGCGGGGAGAGCTGGTTCACATCGCACGTGTTTGCTATTTCCTCATAAACCACCTTATAATCGGACATGCGTGCAGAATCCAGTTTGGATAGAGCGTTCTTTCTTGCCGAACGGCTTCTGCTTTCAACCGAGAGAAGAAAATAGTGTCGAAGAGCAATTTTAAGAATACTACAAAGCCGCTGGCTCCAGAAGGAGCAGCAAAGCCCGCAAGCGCAGAGTATCCTGTCGAACAAGCGGAGCTCGTCAGTCAACGGGAGCGGCTCAGGAAAGCGGCGGCGGCAGGAGCGGACGCTTTGAAATCTCCCATATCATCGTTGCTGTCCACACTGTCCTCGCCCCCAGCAGTGATGCCCCAGAAACCTCCGGAGCCTCTGGCGGCTATGCCCCAGTCCTCTCCATCAACGGGGGCCACCCCGAAGCCAGCTCAAGCTCCATTCCCTGCACTTCCTGCGGCTCAGTCCGCTGAAATTGATCAAAAAGCACCCCCGCGTAGTACAGGTTCCCTCGATGCCGAAGAACAGGCCTTCCTGGACGGGTGCAAGCTGACCGAGCGGGAGAGCATCAACCAATTCGGCAAAACCATCCTGACTCTCACGGGCGGTGCTTTTGCGGTCTCTTTTATTCTCCTCAAGGACGTCATGAAATCAGCAGATGCTACCAACAAGGGCTGCCTTGTTGCTGCCTGGGGTTGCTGGTTTGCAGCTATGCTTTGCGCGCTATTGGGTTTTTACAGAAGCGGGTTGGCACCGTCGCGTGCTCAAAAGCTCTTCAGCCGTGGTCTGCGGGGTCTGGACCTAGTGGAAGCGTCTCGCATTAGTAAGATCACGCGGAGCCTCAATCCGCTCGCCGGATTCTGGTTTATGCTGGGGTTGGTTTTGATGATCGCTTTTGTTGCCACGAATCTCACTCATGAGAACAGTGGGCCCCTCTCGACCGGAGCGACCAATGCTATCACATCCGCCATCTCAACCAACGGCACCGTCCTCCCGACCGAAGCGACCAATACCACCGCCCCCTAAGAGCCTGTTTGAAAACGACCATTGAGCCCCGTTGCGGCAGGTTTGGAGTCCCGTCTTCAGGCGGTTTCCGCGCCGCGCCGCCTAAAGGCGGGACACCAAACCGAGTTTCCAAACAAGCTCTAAGTTCGAGTAACCATCCGTTCGGGTGTTGAACTGCGGAGATCCAACTCGCAACACCGTAAATGCGGGAGGTTCGCGTCCTTCAAGGCCTGCTCCTCCCGCCCGCATACTGAATTGAATGCCAGTTGAACTCACAGAAGTGCTGCTCAGCAACGCCGCCGGTTGGGAGGTGACGAAACGGGCGCGCGCTTACCTGGAGCAAGGCGAAGTGCTCAGTTCCTATTGGTCGCCGCCGCTGCTGCGCGGGGTGGTTCAGGCCGGCGAGGCTTCTTTCCGCGCTTCCATGGTGATTAAGGGCGAAATAGACATCGAGAATCTGTGCAACTGTCGCGAGGCGCGGGAGTGGGGGAAGATTTGCGCGCATGGCGTCGCGGTGGGATTGCATTGGTTGAAGGCCCAAAAGCCGGCAGCGGATCCAACTCCGACACGCCCGGCAGCCGGCATAGTGACAACGAGAGTCCCGGCGAAGAATTCCTCCGCCCTGCAGCGCGCTGCTGTCGGTGAACCGGCGGAACTGTTCATTATCCTGCCGCCGAATATCGATCAGGCCGTCGCGCGCGGCAAAGTCATGCTCGTGTTTGAAGCGAAATGGAGCGGAGGCCGGTGTCCGCTTAGCGCGCTACCGAAGGCACGCCCATTTGTCTTTTCGCAACAGGACAACGCGATCATTGATGAGCTTGAAGCCCTGACGAACGGCGAGACCCCTGCCCTTCTGCAAATGGAGATCAAGGGTGTTGCCTCGCTGCTTCCGTTGCTGGCGGAACACCCGAACATCACGCTCGGCAAAGCCAACGCGGTCAGGGTCACAAAGGCACCGCTGAAGTTGCCACTCCGCGCCACGCTGGAGGCGAATGGAGAAATTGTCCTGGCGTTGAAGGATAAGATAACGGCGTTCGCCCTGGTCGGCGATTGGGTTTGGCAAAGTCTGACGTTTCAGCCGCTCGGCTTGCCGCCCGCCGCGAGGGATGTCTTCCGCGGCCCAGTGCGAGTGCCGCGCTCGCAAGTACCCCAGTTCCTGAGCCAACATTGGCCGCAATTGCAGGCGGCAGGAGGCGCCGAAGCGAATTTCAAGCTGGAGGATTTCACGCTCGAACCGCAAGCGCCGCGCTTTCTGCTGGAACTCAAAGGCGGCCTGGTGCAACTCGGCGCACTGCTGCAATGCGCCTACGGTCCGCGCATCATGACTGTCGGCGTGACGGGCTCCGATGAAAGCGTGTGGCTGCCTGATCCGGAGGTGCCAACGCGCTATTCTACTCGCGATTTGACAGCAGAACGCGCCGCAGTGGCGCGTTTGCAGCGCAGCGGATTTTCCGGACCGGACGCGCAAGGGAAGATGCAACTGCTCGGGCAGAACGCGGTCTTGAACTTCCTCGCACGGGAGTTTGCGAAGCTGCAAGGCGAGTGGAGCGTGACGTTGGACGAGCAACTGGAAAACCGCACGATGAAGAACATCGAGCGCGTCGAACCGCAGTTTCAAATCACCTCCTCGGGCGTGCAATGGTTCGACCTCGGGGTCGTCTTCGCCTCCAGCAGTGGAGAAACGTTTTCGCCGACGGACATCCAACGGCTGATTCTGAGCGGACAGTGCCACACACGGTTGAGGAATGGGAAGATGGCGGTGATCGATACAGGCGCGGTGGAGGAATTACAGGAGGTATTGCTCGATTGCGCTCCACAACAGCATGCGCAGGGTTACCGCATCACCAGCAAGCAGGCCGGCTTCCTGGAAGCTACTTTGCGGCAGCACACCGATTGGAGAGTCCAAGCGCCCTCCGCCTGGCGTGAGCGCGCGGCCAAGCAAAGCGGCGACGCGAAGCTGGAATGCCCGCCGCTCGGCGACCTGGAAACCGTCCTGCGGCCTTATCAGAAGCAGGGCGTGGCGTGGCTCGGCTTTCTGCGCGAGAACGGGTTCGGCGGCATCCTTGCCGACGAAATGGGTCTAGGGAAGACGCTGCAAACGCTGGCGTTCCTGCGGTTCATCCGCCAAACGCAACCGGGCGTGGGGCCCATGTTGATCGTTTGCCCGACGAGCCTCGTGTTCAACTGGGTGGCCGAGGCCAGGAAGTTCACGCCGGAGCTCAAAGTCCTGGCGCTGCACGGTCCAGACCGCCACAGCGGCTTTGAGCAGATTCATGCGCACGATATCGTGGTGACGAGTTACGCGTTGATTCGGCGCGACGCGGAGCGGTATCGCGGACTGGAGTTTGACACCGTGGCGCTCGACGAGGCCCAGCACATCAAGAACCGGCAAACCCAGAACGCGCAGGCGGTAAAAGCGGTCCGGGCCCGCCAGCGGATGGTGCTCACGGGCACGCCGCTGGAGAACTCGGTGCTCGATCTCTGGTCCATCTTCGACTTTCTGATGCCAGGCTATCTCGGCACGGCGCGGGATTTCCGTGAGCGCTACGAGTTGCCCATCGCGAAGGAGAAAGACGGTAAGGCGCAGACGCGGCTGGCGCGGCGGTTGCGACCGTTCATGCTGCGCCGGTTGAAGGCGGAGGTGGCGTCCGATCTGCCGGCGAAGCTCGAGCAGGTGGCCTTTTGCGAGCTGACGCCCGACCAGCGCAGCGTGTACCAACAACTCATTGAGGCGAGCCGCAAGGAAGTGTTGGAAGCTGTCGGCGCGCAGGGCGTGGCCAAGAGCCGCATGCTGGTACTTACCGCGTTGTTAAGGCTGCGGCAGGTGTGCTGCGACTTACGACTATTGAAGCTACCAAAACGGAGTGATGGAGTGCGGGAGTGCGGGAGTGATGCAAATACCAGCCCAAATCTCCAAAACCCCGATACTCCAACACTCCCTTCCGCCCCCTCCTCCTCCGGCAAGCTGGAGATGTTCGGCGAGTTGCTGGAGGAAGTCATCGACGGCGGCCATCGCCTGTTGGTCTTCAGCCAGTTCGTCGGCATGCTGACACTGCTGAAGGAGAAACTTACGGCGGAAGGCATTGAGTTTTGTTATCTCGATGGCTCGACCACGGACCGGGCCGGGATCGTGGAGCGCTTTCAAACCAACGCCACGATCCCGGTGTTCCTCATCAGCCTGAAGGCCGGCGGCGTGGGCCTGAACCTGACGGGGGCCGTCACGGTGGTGCATTTCGATCCGTGGTGGAATCCAGCCGTGGAAGACCAGGCGACGGATCGCGCACATCGCATCGGCCAGACGAAGGTGGTGACGAGCTACAAACTCATCACGCGCGATACGGTGGAGGAGAAGATCCTGACCCTGCAAAACCGCAAGCGCGAGATCATCCAGGCGACGATTGGCGGCGAAGAGGAATTCGCCGCGGCGCTGAACTGGGAGGAAATCCAGGAACTGCTGGCATGAGTCGAGCATGAGCGGCGTCACCTTTATTCAGGCGAGCCTGCCTCGCTGAGTCTAGAATCGAAGGGCTGGTCCGCAGTGAGCGTGCGGGTCCGGTGAGGGACGGGATCACTTACATGTCATTTAATCCCGATGATCATGGAATCCGGGCCGACGAGGTGCTCGACGCGTGTCTCGTGAAAGCCGGCGGCGCGCATCCAGCTCTGGCAATCCCGGCCAGTGTAGTCGAAGCCACCTGGTGTTTCGACGAGCATGTTCAGGCTCATCAGCAGGCCGAAGGCGTTTTCGCACCTCTCGTCGTCAATGATCGCTTCATAGACAATCAGCGTGCCGCCCGGAGGCAACGCAGCGTAGGCCTTGGCCAACAGGGCGCGCTTCTGGTCAAGGTCCCAGTCGTGCAAGATATGCCCCATGATGATTACGTCGGCTCGCGGCAAAGGATTTCTGAAGAAATCGCCGGCCTCGAAGCGAGCGAGGGCGGCGCGGCCACAGGCGCCTCCAGTAACGTCAGGACATCCGCCGGCGTCTCGGGTAGCGCCTCCCGTTTCCTATTAGTAGCTTGCATGATTGCGCTTATCATATTACTACATCACTCCCTACCAATGGGGTGAACACCCCAGTTGACATAGGGTCCCATCGGACTTCATGCATAGAAACCCCGCACCGTAGCCCCACTGTGGGTCCACCCGAATTAGCCGCGCAGCGTCAAAGAGATACGGGAGAGGAAAGAACAAATCCCTGCTATCGGGAACGCATGCCCAGGACCTTATCGGGGCTGCGCGGGTGAAGCGGTGGCCAGCGAGCGCAGCAAGATAATGCTGGCGACAATCCGCTGGTTGATGGCGCGGATGCGGTCGCGGGCTTCGGTAATCCGCAGGCATTCGGAGAAATCAATCGGCTGGCCGAACATGACAATGGGGCGGCGGAAAATACTGCGGGGCAGCCAGCGCCACACTCCCTTGGTTTTAGGTCCCCCTTTGCTGAAGATCCTTTCAATGCCCTGATGGTACACCGGCACGACGGTTATCGGAGACCGAGTGTGCGCAATCGCATAAGCAGGGCCGTTTTTGATCAGTGACAGATCCTCACTGCGCGTTCCCTGGTAGAAGATGAGGAGATTGTTACGCTCTAGAAAAGCGACGTAGTTGCGTATCAACCAGGGATGATCGCGTCGCTCGACCGGAACGGTGCGAAGCAGGCTAAAGAGAGTTCTGAATAACCGGGTGCGGAAGAAATTCTCCCGCGCGGCGAAGTTCATGAACGGGAGAGACGGGTAAATAATATTCTTTGGAAAATAGGCAGCGACGCCGATAAGGAACGAATCATACATGGTGGTATGGTTCGAGACAAAGAGCACCCGTTCTCCTCGCCGAGGAATGTTCTTCCGTCCTCGCACACGAGTAAAGTTGAGCGGAAACCGGAAGAACAGGAAGCAAACAAAGCCGGCGGTAACCATAGCCACGTAGGATGCCCAAATCCTCAAACGCGCAAATATACTCTTAGCCAGCACGAGATGCATTTCTTCTGCGGCAGGCAAGGAGTCCGGCTGCACTTGCGCCGTCGGCCACCAAGTTCCGCCAACTCCTTAACCTTCACGCCAATCCATCTTGGATTCAAGGGATTTCCTTTCGCTCCTGGTGCTGTTTTTCAAAAGGTCCCGCTATGACCCAACCTGGATTTGAAGAATGACGCAGATCTAGAGCCTGTTCAGTGCCGACTGCCCTGAGCCAGACCCACAACTACAGTAATCTCAGTAAGTTAATGGGACAACATGGGGAATGCGCCGGGTCTCCTCCAGCATACCTCCTCCAACACACCGTCGGCACCCGCAGGCCGCAGCGCGTAAAATGCATAGGCAGAGGTAAGAGGGCGCGGCAGAAGTACCACAACAACAGTGTGTTACTTGATCAGCCTAAACTGATCATCCCAACCTGCACCCGACCGTCCCGCAGGCCGCGCCGTTACCTCGCCGTAGCACCTCTGATCGGCGATCAGAGGTGCTACGGCGAGGCTCCGGCGAGGTAACGGTGAGACTCCCATGAGGGTCCGGTGGGGCTCCGAAGTAGAGCCGCCCACGAGATAGCGCGTCAGGTTACATTTCGGTTGAGCTGTGAGATTAGAGAGGCCAGTCTCGGACGTGAGCCAGACACCGGTAGCATTGGCTGGGCTTATTATTTATGCTCCTCCACGTGAACCCGACTGCGCCAGGCAAGGGCGCAATCCATGTCGAAAAGCTGAGAATCGCCTTGCTTGGGCAATCCATTTGAGCGGCGAGTCAGTATGATAGGCTTCCTTAGACTCCTAGCCGTTTGCTGGATTCTAGTGGCCGTTAGTAGCGGCCGAGGCCAGGAGAGGCGCATCCCTTTTCCTGAGACTTACGATCTCAATTCCAGTGGCATACCACGGTTCGTCGAGTCTGATTATATCGAGCTTGCTAAAATCGAGCGAATCTCAAGGTTCCGCTCCGGAGTGGGCCATGAGTACTCGGATGCTTTTGAATCCTGCCGCAGCATGAAGCACTACTTTCAGCCGAGCAACACTGTGAACTGGGCGAGCATACAGATTCGGTCGCCCGTCGCGGGAACTGTGAGCCGATTGGACCAAGAGAGACTGGTCGGGGGCGGAACTCAAATGCGCATCATATCGAGGGATTTCCCTGCGTTCTGCTTCATCCTGTTTCACGTGCGAACGAATGGTCTTGTATCGGTTGGTGATTCTGTCAGCGCAGGACATTTGCTCGGGACCCACATTGGCACCCAGAGTATGTCTGAGATCGCCGTGGGAGCGAGCACGCCCACGGGTTGGAGGCTCGTTTCATATTTCGACGTTATGACTGACTCGATGTTCGCCACGTATCGGGCCAGGGGCATCAACTCCAGGATCGATGTGATCATCCCGAAGGAAGCGAGGGACACCGCCCCTCTCGCCTGCAAGGGAGGAGAGTTTACGAGTCCCGGCAACCTACCGAATTGGGTCAGGCTCCGATCCCCGTAGCGATGAGTAGCTACGGGCTCGCGATTGGCTTCGCCTCCAAACCTGTGAACGTTGCCCGTTGGGGATATCGGGTCACGTTTCGACCGGTTCGTTGCACACCGGCTGCCAGCGGAGAATCAGGTCATGTTCCTCACTGCAGCGCGCAGCCTGGCCCGCGTTGCAATAGTGAGCATGGAGCTGAGTGGCGCCGTTGGCGACAGCGTCATCCATTCTCACGTGCCCCTCGAGCCGCTGGTGCAGATCGCGAGTTTGCGCGATATAGACCGGTACCCAACTACCATCTTCGGCTTGCCCGGCATAAATATACACGCCGGGAAGCGGCCGGAAAGAAGCGTCCAGGGAATGGACCTCAAATTGATACTCCTTTCCGGACTGCCCAGGCCAGTTAACACCAGCCGAAGATTGGCTCTCCGCCTTCCGGTGACCACTGAATAGATATTTTATCAAGTTCACCTTCAGCTAATGAGAGCCAAAACTGAAGGCGCTGTCAAGACCGAAAACGCTGATTATGGCAAGTCCAAGGGCGGCTGGTGGTCCAACCGCCCACTCCCAACCTGGTCGAAGGTCCGAAATGGTCCCTGGGTGTTTACCGCTAGCGCAAGGGCCATTCCTTTAAAGTCAGCCTGGCCGCCCATCTCCGGGCCGTAACAACTGTCGAGCTCGATTGAATTGCTGCGCGGTTGAGGATGGGCACCATGGGTCACTTGACGCACCCGCTCCATCTGCCCGAGCACGCTCGCCCCGAGCCGCTGTCACGGGATCATCCAAAGCCTGGTGAACGACATTCTCATTGACCCCAGCTTTACAATCTAGGTGCGCGTAGCCTGTCGTCGGCGCCAACAAATCCGCTTCCCGGCTTCAAATCCGGCCAGTCCAGACCCAGCACGCGCAATTCGCGGCGTAGAGCAGCAAAATCCCAGACGCGGCAGTAGGGAAAGCCGCCGGGGGTCACCACACGTCCGGTTACATGGTCAAACGCGGGAGTCCACGAAGCGCTGCTCTCAGGCAGGCGCAAGGCGGCGATCTCTCGTCCGGCCTCTAGATCCCACAGACGCAACATGGTGTCCCGCCCGTTCGCGAGCGCGCAACTCCCGTCCGGCCAAAAGCCAATCGGTTCGTCGGGCAAAGTCCTATCACGAGGCGTCACTCGCCGCCGCAACTTCCAGGTCCCGAGTTCCCACCAGGTTATTGCGCTTGGCGCGTGAGCCACGAGTTCGTTGCGGCCTGGAACAAACCACGCAATGAATCCACCGGTCGGGAGATTCGTGACCAGGGCGCCGGTCGCCGCCGAATGCAACTTCACCGTCTCGCCTTTGAAATTGCTGATGCAGATCCATTGTCCATCAGGACTAAACTGAACGAAGCAATTGTCTGCGCCGCCGGGGATGGGCGTCGGTCGGCTGCCGGCATCCAGCCCGCCCAGGAACGCTCCGCGCATGCCAACCGCCGCGAATCGCTTTCCGTCCGGCGAGACCGCAGCCCGTTGGGTCGCGCCGGAATTTGGTGGCAGCAAGGGCCGCGATTCGCCGACGAGCGGTTTTCCTGCGGCTATTTTAAGCGGCCAAAACTGTGGACCATCACCGCCACCCGTGACAAACGCATCTCCTCTGGGGAGGAACTGAACGCTGGAACACGAACCTCCTCGTCGTTTATCCAACAACTTGCCCTCCACCGCGTCCCACAAAGTCCATCCCAACTCGTGGCCGGCAACAAGCCAACGCCCGCCCGGGTGCCACGCCGCCACCGAGGCGGCACTGGCGATCGCCCGGGGCAATCGCATTCGCTGCACACCCACAGGATTCAAGAATCGCCGCACACCGTAGCCACGCCGTTCCTGCCCTACGAAGACCTCGTTGCCGGCTCGATTGATCTGTCCAAACCAGGCGTCACGGCTTTGGAACTCGAGGCGATGCGTTGCCGCATCCCACACCCCAAGAAAATCTCCCCAACCGCCCGCGAGCAGATAGCCGCCATCGGGAGTAAAGAAAGCCGCGGTGAGCAAGTCGCCCCCCGCCGCCGGGTGTTCGAACGGCTCCAATTCCGTTTGGCCAATTTCACCAACGAACAACCCGCTTTGGGCTGCCCCCAGAACGAAGTGCTCGCCGTCCGGATGCCACGCCAGGCAGTAAACCTTGTTGGTCATCATCCACTCACCAGCAAGAGCCGGCGGGTTCAGTTCCCAAGCAGACACTCGCCCGTCGTCAACGGTCAGCAGCCGGCGACCAGAGGGATCCAATTGCAGCCCTTCGCCGTGAATCTCGATCTGGATTCCTGGCAGCGGCTGTCCATTGGTGGTCGAATAACGCAGGAGCCGCGAATCTTTCCCCAACAGACAAAGCTCGCGTCCGTCCGGCGTGAAATCAAGTGTGGGCAATCGGCGGTAACCATCCAGAGAGTCTCCACGAAGGAGCAATCGCTTTTCCCGCCAATCCCAGACGCCCACCGCGCCGTCGTTGAACCGGATCGCCAGCAGCCGGTCATCCGGACTGAACGCGGCAGAAGCAAGACCGGTTACCGACCCACCGTCGAACTCGACCGCCATGGTCAGATCCGGAGCGCGACAAACAACCACCCGGCCCGTCGGGTTGGATTGGAGGAAATACGCCAGATCATGTGTGAAGGCCGTTGGCGGGACAACATGGTCTTCCGCGTGCCACCACACATTTGAACCGAGGTCCGGCAGCACGAGAGCCGCGATGGCTTCGTTTCGCAACGCCACCGAGGGCCGGTACGCTGTGGCTTCGGCTACAACCTCCAGCGTTTTGATCCGCTGGCCCGCCCCGCCGTTGAGCCGGTGCGAGCGCGCTTCCAACAACTGGGCATGCCAAAGCTCTTCCTTGGCCGTGTGAGCTTCCCGCTCGGCGCGACGCCATTCCCAGACAATCCCGGCCAAGCCGAGCACCCCCACCACTTGCAATGCAGCGAGGGCAGCCGCTAGCGCCGGTTTGCGCCGACACCATCGCGCACTCCTTTCCAAGGGCCCCTCCGGTCGGGCATGCGTGGTTTTGTTTCTGAGGAATCGATCGAGGTCTGCGGCCAATTCCCGGGCACTGCCATATCGTTCCCTGGGTGGCTTCCGCAGGCACTTCAAACAAACCGCCGCCAGGTCGACCGTCACTGCCGGATTCAGCAACCGCGGCGACAAGGGCTCCTGCTGGAGCACCTGCGTCAGAGTCTCCGCAGCCCCTGCCCCCACAAACGGCGCTCTGCCCGTGAGCAGATGGAACAGCAACGCCCCCAACCCATACACATCCGCTGCCGGCCCAACCGCTCCGCCTCCCTTCGCCTGCTCTGGCGCCATGTAGCCAGGTGTTCCCAAAACCTGCCCAGTCAATGTGAGCGAGCTTTCGTCATCCATCGGGCGCGCCAGTCCGAAATCCGTCACCTGCGGCTCATCCTGGGCATCGAGCAGAACGTTCGAGGGTTTGAGATCACGATGGAGCACGCCTTCCTGATGTGCATGCTGCACGGCCTCGGCTACTTTCTTGACCAGTTCCGCTGCCCGGCGCGGTGCCAGCGGCCCCTCGCGAGCCAACTCCGCCAGGTTCGTTCCCTCGACCAGGTTCATCGCGAAGTAGTGCTGGCCGCTCTGTTCCCCGACTTCATGTACCGTGACGATGTTCGGGTGTTTCAACTTCGCAGCGTTGGCCGCCTCAGCTCGGAACCGTTTGACCTGCACGGGGGTGGCCAACCAAGCGTCTCGGAGAACCTTTATGGCGACGATGCGATTCAGGCTCACCTGGCGGGAGCGGAAGACCACGCCCATGCCACCGCGAGCGACTTCTTCCAGGAGTTCGTAATCGCCGAGGAGTCGCAGGACAGGGATCGGAGATACTTCGACGGCAGCGGCGGACTCCGGTGACAGGAGCCACCCCGCAAGGCAGCGCGGACAATTGCCGGAAAGCTCCGGGCCGGCCAGCGGTTCACCGCAGCGGGAGCAGAGCTTCGGCTTCGTTTCAGACATGGTAGCCATTGATCAACCTATCGGCTCTCGCGCATGGGTAATTCTATCCACGACGGGTGAACGGACGAGCGCTGGACCTGCCAACGCACCTCTCCTTCAGCCGGAATGCGCGTGAAAACCCCGGCATCGGCACCCGCCAGCGTCACCCGAATTCGATGTCCACGACGAAACACGAGTGACGTCGAGGCCAGATTGAAATCGAGCGCGACAACCTCACCCGGGACCAGCGGTGCCGCGTCAGCGCGAAGAAAACTTCGACGGGGACCTAAAGGCTCGTAGGGCAACGGACTGGTGGATAACTTGCGGTGCAATGCCCGCAGATGCCCTTCGGTGAGACCGGCGACCCGGCCATCGGGTGCGACATCCTCAAGGTAAACGAAGAACGCACCATCGTTGGAACTTGAACTGACCTCCAGGTGAAGGGTCGGGCTGCCCGTGACTTCGGCATTCACGTTGAGCGGGGCGCTCGTGTAGCAGAGCAGATTTGTATCCAAAGCGGCTGGGTTCGACCGCCCAAGGCTCAATGGCAGCGGACTTCGGCCACCCCGCCCGGTGGATGCCGCGAAGTTGACCCGGTAAGTATCTGCCGCCGCAGGGTCGGTAGGCGGTTCTGGACCAAGTGATTGGCCGGGACCAAAGAACCATCGTTGGGGAGTCAAGCCGTCTGGCGGCCAGCGCGTGTTCGTTCGCCATTCGCTTTCGCCGAGCGTTGCATAGCGGACTTCGTGTTTCGGCGCATTGCTTCCGATCGATTTCAGGTGTGAATCGAAGAATTCGATCACGGTGCGCTGGTATTCCCCCGGCGTGGGCTCACGTGGCGCGTTGGTGGGCCGCAGCGGATCCAGGTTGGCAAATCCGCCGTGGTTCCACGCGCCGATGATGACCTGTTGCGGCACCCGGTGGGTGATAAAGCGACAGAGCGCGCCGTGCGCCGGGTCCGCCGCATCCAGCCAACTGACCCAGACTTGCAGAGGAATTTGCGCACGCTCCAATCCAGCGCGAACCCGATACGTGCTGATCTGTTCCCACGTAAGCGGAAATTGAGCCAACCGATCGTCGCGGAATTCCGCACCGCGCACCACTTCATCGGCGGCCGGTGTCCGGTGGCTGGAGATGGCCTCGCGCAACAGGCGGGCGCCATCAGGGCCGTCCACCGGCTTATGGCCGCGGACACTGAGTCTGAGGAGCAGTGTCTGCCAACCTCTCAAGCCGAACGAACCTGCCCAGTCGTTCACATCAAGCCGTTCGGCTCCCAGAGCCCAGCCCTGGAGAAAATCCGACCAGTAGATACCACCCGGAAACGCAGCTTGATAAGTGTCAAGCATGCTGAACTGCAACACCGCCGCCTTGACCGCGGTATGCCCGCGCCCCGCGAGCAGTTCGGCAACGGCACCGTCGTAAGATACTCCAATCAACCCGACGCGCCCGTCGGACCACGGTTGCCGCACCGTCCAGTCGAGGATTTCCACCAGATCGTCCACATCGCGGTCGGACAGTTCCGCCGGGCGTTGTCCAAACGAGGCGCCGGCGCCGCGCAGGCTGACGCTCACGCAGGCATAACCTGCGCGGTTGAAGGCGTCCAATTCATCGAACCACCGTTGGGAAAAACCCAACCCGAACCACACGCGGCTGAGGAAGGCGAGATCACCCGCAGCGATGTACCGGGCGGGACGAAAAACCGTCGGCACACGCTGACCGGCTGCCAGGTCTGCTGGCAGCCAGAAGTCCACGGCGAGCCGCGTGCCGTCTGCCAGCGCCACGTAAACGCACTGGTTACGGCGAAGTCCGGCGGGCGTCCTTACTTCCCCGGGCAACGACCGGAAGGAGGCGACTGACGCCACGGAGCACACGAGCAGCATCACGCCGCCGGCACCCCAGCCTAACCTGCGCAGCCAGCGACGCGCAGTATTGGATTGCCTCGGCAAGTCTGCGACCCTGGAATCATTCATCTCAGAACGCGCCATAGGATTGTTTCTCATCATCACTGCCGCCAATTTCACTTGCGCCGGTCGCCTGGACACCGGGTGATCTCGGCCCAACAGATCATTAAGCCGCAACGAGTGGGTGCAATTACGCGATCTCTGCGTAACGCCGACATTCTTGTCGGCGAGAGGGTCGGGGCCTTCGCCCCTGCTCGCCGGCTAGAAGGCCCGCACTACCGCTGCCGGCGACTTAGCACGACCAGGCTTCCAGCAGGTGTTTCATCTCCTGCTCCTCCTCGGAGGCGGAAGCGCAAAGCTGCCGGATTTCCGCGCGGAGCAGCTCGCGCAAGCGGCCCCGCATTCGGTGGACGGACACCGCCATCGCTCCCGGCGTTATGCCGAGTTGCGCAGCAGGAGCTTCGTAACCATCGGGTTCGGCGCCGTCGAGATAGGGAGCCAGCGTCTCGAAGAGCATCTCCTTGCCACGGGCGCGATACTCCTCTCGCAGGGCAGCGAACGCATGCGTGACCACGGCTTGTGCAAAGCGCCGATCAAAGGCGGCTTCGGGCGAAACGGCGGTCAGGTCAGGACCACAATGCCGCTCAGCCTCCTCCGCGTCGATGGAAATGGGGATCTGGCCGCCGCCGCGTTTGAGAGCCCCTTCACGCAAGGCTTGCTTGATTACGAAGTTCCGCAGCGAAGTGAGCAAAAACGTCCGGAAGCGGCCCTTTTCAGGGCCCACTCCCGCCAGGTCCTCCCTGGCCAGGACCCGTGCCAGAAAACCCTGCACCAGGTCTTCCGCATCGTGCGGTGAATGCCCCTGCCACCTCAGAAACGAATAAAGCGGCGGCCAGTAGGAGCGGCAAAGGCCCTCCAGGGCGGCGATACCGACAGGCGATTGGCTGTCGCCTGCATCCAACACCTCTGACCACTGGGTTGAGGGAAATGCCGCCTGTGCAGTCCCGTGCACTATCGTCGGTCCAGCCTCATTCATCGTTCGCGGCTACACTACTTACTCCCTCCGCCAATGGAAAGACTAATTTGTTTGATTTCTCGATGTAATGCGCGCCTGCAAAAGCGGCTTAATTTTATGAATGCATGATACGGGCCATCAGAACCACAAAACACCAACATGGGCGCGACAGGGCGCCAATCAGAGAATATCTAAGCACATCAACAACCCTGAACCTGCTGCGCCAGCGAACAGACGGGTGTCAAACTAGATCGAGGCTCCCTTCCATGCATTTCCAAGAATAACGAATTAAACCATGACAACTTGCATAAAGACGCAACTCTCACGGCTCGGCTGCGTGGGCTTGCTGGTAACGGCCGCAATGACGGGAGATCAACGGACACAGGCCCAAGGCACCGTTAACCTGCCTTGTGTCGCGGACGCATTCACCTTCTCCGTGTATCCAAATTTGAATTACGGTACTGCCTACAACGTCCTGGAGCTGTATCAATATCCGCCAAAGGACGCGATGTGGTCGTTCTTACGGTTCAACTTGTCTGACGATCCCAAGAACCTCCCCCCCGGTTCGATCATTACTGCCGCGGAGCTGCAGTTATACCGGTCCACTTCCGGCGGCCAAGGACCATTTACCGTCGCGCTCTACAGCCTGAATCAGCCGTGGTCCGAGAGCGTTATTACCTGGTCAAACCAGCCTCCGATGGACTTGCCAGTCGCCACCGCAACCATTCCCAACGGGACGAACGACTGGGTCGCGTGGAACGTCACGAAGTTGGTGCAACAATGGTGGAGTGGGACGCGCACCAATAATGGCCTGGCGCTGGTGCCGACGGGCACAAACTTCATGCAAATGTTCTTCCCGAGCCGGGAGGATGTGACCAACCCGCCGCGCCTGGTGATTAGCTACTCTCCGCCGAAGCTCCCGCCGACTATCACCACCCAGCCGCAGAGTCTGACCGTGACACAAGGCGATCCTGTCTTTTTCAGTGTGCAAGCCACTGGCACACCCGTGCTCAGCTACCAATGGTGGGGCGAAGGTATTGCTATCGGGGGGGCAACAAATTCGACCTACAACATAGTGAGCGCTCAAACCAATCATGCGGGTGCCTACAGTGTGGTAATTTCCAACCTCGCTGGCCAAATCGTGAGCTCCAACGCGATCCTCACCGTTCTGGGCAAGCCCCACACCAATCTCAGGATTCTCGCCACCCATCTCGCCACCCATGGGAGCATCACTTTCGACTACCCCAGCGATGCGGCGAGCTACTTCATCCTGCTGCGGGGAACCAACCTTTTTGATATCCAGCAGCCGGTGGGCATAAAACTGGGGACGAACTCGGTTGATTCACTCGCTGATGTTTCGCAAGGCAGTCCCCCAAAGGTCGGCTTCTATCGCCTCCGGCAAGTGCCCTTGACTCAGGCGTTGGATTCCGACGGCGATGGCATCGACGACGTTTACGAGCTGCGCCACAGTTTCTTGAACCCCCTCGTCAAGGCCGATGGCGCGCTTGACTTTGACCACGACGGAGGTTCCAACGCGGAAGAGTATCGCCTGCACACTGATCCAACCCAGCCTGACACGTTGATCGAGTCTGTCAGCCTGGCCAAGACCAACTTCTGCGCCGGGGAAGAGGTGGAACTGCTGGTGAACACGCGCCATCCACTCGGAGCGTCGAACCTGACACACGTGGTTGTCAACGGCGTGCTGGGCCGACATCAGTTCCTGCATTTCACCGGCCTGGCAGGACCTCGTCTGATTTGCGTTGTGGCTTCCACGGATCAAGGGTTCGTCGAGAGCCGCACGATCCCGATTTCCATCCAAACCAACGGCCCTTGCCAGTCAGTTCTCTTCCACGATCTGGGGGCGGCACTTAATCCCTATCATTCCTACACGATGGACTTCGTGGTCCTGAACCCCCAGGCCCTGGGCAGCGCCGCTCAGGGCTTTGTGTGGGATTTTGGCGACGGCCATTCCCAGACCACCACCCTCCCAACCGTCTCGCATGATTACGAGGCAGCCACCGACGACTCAAAGCCGTATTTTGACTTCACGGTGACGGTGAAGAGTTTGGACGGCATTCTTCAGACGCGCCTCTCCTTTGCCATGCTGAACAACTACTATGAAGACAAGCAACGAGGCATTATTCAGCCGCGCGTCCTCAGCAGTGGCGTCATGGAACCGGGTGGCACTACGCTGATCGGGAGGTACAGCCTGCGGAACCTGGAGGTCAATCCCATTCGCTTCACACAAGCACTGCTCGAATACAGGTTCGCGGATGATCAACAGCCGTCTCAGTACCAGACGGTGGCGCCCGGCGACATTCTCTTCAAAGGAGGATTCGAAGAGAAAGTCCTCAGCCAGCAGTCGAGCACTAACCCGGCCATTCGTTATGCGCAGCAGGCGCTGGCGCTCCAGACACCCGAGTTCCCCAACGTGGCCATCATTCCAGGGACCAACACCCACCGAGCCTCGTGGAAACCCCTGGCTAGCGACCTGCCCGCCGGCACCACGGTTGTGGCCTGCCATTTGAAGGGTGACCTCTTGGGCCGAACCAATGCGGTTGTCTATGCCAGCCTCTACTTTGAAGTCGCGCCACCTCCCCAATTGGTGCAGCCGGTGACGAAATTCGACTTGCGTGCCTTCCTGAATGAAATCGCAAATCGCGGCTGGGTCCCCAACACCAACGATATCTCGGCGGAGGACCTGCACCGCTTGCAGCTTGAAGGTAAGATCCGACAACAATCCACAGGATGGGAGATCCCATAAATGAAAACACTACAGAAATACACCCTCGCGACCTTCGTGACGCAGACCCTGCTGACGGCGCAGGCACAGCTTGGCGAAATCTGCCAACCGGACGCCGTGCCGCCACAGCCCGGCCTCGTAGCGCAGGCAACCGATGAATGGACGGCTTACCCTGCCTCCATCGTCAATGCCAAAAAGGGCGATATCCTCCTGGGCACTGCGGCGGGTATGATACTCGACGTCCTGACGGCGGTCGCGCCGCCCCAGAAATTCTCTCATTCCGGGATCGTGGTGCAAAGAGTACCCATGCTGGTCAAGCACTCCACCGCGAGCCCGGCCCGCATCGAGGATAGCCATATCGGCGGCCTTGCGAGCGGAGCTCAGTTGAACCCCGTCGTTCTGCGATATGGCTGGCCTGGCACCGTCACCAACACCGTTCAGGAGGCGTTCGAGGGCTTCTTTCTCACCGACCCAGAGAGCCATGGTTATGGCTTCCAGAGCTTCAACCCTGGGCCGTTCACATCTGGCGATCACCTCGGTGTAGTTCCCCCCACCGTAGTCCAACCCGCCCCGTTCGATGAGTTTTATGACTGGGCAACCCGCACCGTCCTGGAAGGGATTGCAGACTACGCGCTCAGGCTTCATGGCCACTACCGGTTCTATGTTTACACGCGAGCAGATCTTGTGGGGGATAGTCGCTACTGGCCAACGGATCCAACTTTCTGGGCCTATGGGCCACACCGCGAGGCAACCGTCTGTTCCTCCTTCATCTGGTCGGCCGCCAGACTCGCGGGTGTGGACCTGGAGGATCCTGTGCGAGAGGTTGCGGATCCAGCGTCGGGATTGCTGGAACGAGCGCACGCTGATGACCCCGATTTGAATGGACTTTACCAATACACTCCGGAGGAACGCCAGCACGCGGGCGAGGCACTCTATAGCGTGTTGTACAACAAAGTCGTGAGCGATCTGGGCAGCACTGCGGCGGGGCTTCATGATAATGCCCAACGGATCGCAAATCAGGTCTGTAATACCTTCGCCTCCGACCACTGCGAGGCCGCGGCACCCGAAGATGAGGGTTGGAAGCATCCCGGAGCGGGAGTGGCGGTTTCCCCGGACGACATCACCCACTGGGATGGGCCGCCCAATGGAGTTTACGGCCACAAGGAAACCTCGCTCTATCGCCCGAGCCACTATGTGCGAGTTTACCGGTGGGCCCGGGCGGCAGGCACCGGCGATGTCCAGGTGGACGTGTCGTGGAGCGAGGGGGGGCCGGCGCCGGATGCGCGGGTCGAGGTTCGCGGTATTGGTGTGGCGAACACGGGAGGTTGCGTGCCGGGGAATTTAGGACGTGCTTGCTTTTCTTCGGTGCCCGCGGGTCGTTACGAAGTGGAAGTCGTCAAACTGAGCGCCACCGGTCTAACTCTCTATACTGCTTCCGACACGGTAGATGTGCCTGCGGGGGGCACGGCGAACCTTGCGTTGGTGCTGAGCGATGTTCCGCCCCCGCCGCCGCCGGTGGAGCGTTGGGACCGCAGGATCAACATAACCGGGCATATCAGTGGCGTGGAAGACGATTTCCCCATCAACACACCTGGAACGGGACCCGCTCTCGATTTCACCGTTCTGTTGAACCGCTCTCATCCGAACCAGGACTTAACCTTGCCGGCTTTTTGCGTCCAAAACGAAGTCCGCATTGAGGCAACTCTGCATTTTGCATTGCTGGTGGACACAGACCGCCCGGACGTGCGCGTAACGCTCGACGCCAAGCTGTTCGAGGGCATCTCCTGTGCCACGGAAGACCTCGATGATTCGCAGTTCGTGCTATGGGGCATCGTGCCCGAAGACCGCACCTCATATCCGCTGAATCGATCCCTGCACAACCACGAATGGATGAGCGATGATAGCGGGACAATTAGTCTGCAGATGGACAACGTCCGTAGCACTCCCTAATCCAATGAAGTGGATTCACCCACGTCGGCTCAGGCGTTTCGGCCCGCCCAAGCAGTGTGACTGCGCAAACGATACTCGCTACCGAGCCGTGACCCGATACAAGCGTGGTTCGGATCTGGAGCCATTAGCCGCCGACTACAAGGCCAATCGTCACAATATCCGCCGCGACATCATTGTTTACTCCTGCAGAAGATAGCAGCCAATGGGACGCGATAATCCCACACGCGTGGCGGCTGGAAAAACGGGCGGCCTGGGACTTGCGTCGGCAAGCTCCTAACCCAGCAGAACAGCATCCGCGGCATCATTTGCTAGCCACCTGCAGCTCGCGCGTAAGGTCGCGGAGGACGATCTCTGAACCGCTAGCGTCCGCCTGCTCATACACGACCCAGTAGCGACCATTGGGGCCGGCTTGAGCCTGAGGGACAAGGACATCTTTGCTCTCGCTCAGGATGGTCTCGGCAACATCCCGGCCTCGCTCCAAGACGATTACTTTGCCTCGCCAAGGGCCACCACGGCGGCGCTGTGACCAGGCCAGCAACAGGCGCTCCCCACTGGCAGGCGACAACTCAGGCGTCGAGCAGGTCTCACCCCGCTCACCGAATACGGTGATGGCCTTGAAGGTGTTGTCGGCCATGTTTAGACGCGCTAAGCGGATACAGCGATTCGGCTCGGAGCAGTCCCAGGCACACCAGAGGACGCCCTGGCTGTCCAACGCGGCGGAGGGAAATAGATCGATGGCATTGCGGAACTGCCCGGTCGCGCCGACCAGCGTCGGCGGAGACACGGTGTTGCTTGCGACGCGCGCGGCAAATATGGTCGGCTGCTCGGCATCGACCGGCTTCTTGTAGAGCTGTGAATGGTAGTCATAGCTCCACACGACCCAATTATTCCCCTGGGGGTCCATAACGACGTCAGGATCGGTGTGGTCTTCGACTTCCGGCGAGTGCGGACTGATTTCTCGTGCCGCATCCCATGCATGCCGTGCCGGGTCGAAGCGCCTCGCAAAGATATTCCGGTCCCGCGATGAGCCCCAGAGCATGGCCCATTCGTAATAGGCGACCGTGAGCAAGCCACCGGGGCCGGCGGCGATCTTCGGGGCCATCGCATCATCGTCGCTTTTGGTAAGTCGCTCGGTGACAGGCTCCTCACCTTCGCGGCAGCAGTGGACGAAGATGTCGTAGTATGGGCCCGTCCAGGCGCACCAGGTGACCCACAGGGCGCCTGAGCTGTCCGTCACACAGTCCGGCGCGTAGCTTTCCACCTCGGCCGGGCTGAGGCGCTCCTCGTTGACCTGCCGGCCCTGCTGGTCGTAACGGCGCAGATAGACGGAGTTGGTGCCGCCACGGTTGGAACAGAACACGACCAACGGATTGCCTGCGGGATCGAAACAGAGCCGCGGTGAGCGGTCCTGGCGGGCCTGACGCGCAGCCTGCACCTCCGGCAGATAAGCGATGCCCTGGCTGCTCACGGCCGTTTTCACGCCTGCGGGCTTCGCCTTTAGCAGATCGCTCAGGCATCGACGGACCTCGCGCAGATCGTGGTCCGAGTCGAAGCCATGGAAGCGGATGACGCCTTCCGCATCAATGACGACGAACGTGGGCCAGCCCTGGGCATGATAGGCACGACTGACGGAGTAATCAAAGTCCATCCCCATCATTGTCCATCCCCATCATGCGCGCGCTGCGATAATGGGATTGGTAATCCAGCGCCGCCCGTTGGTTTTCACCACAGGGCACTTCCAGGTAATGGACGCCGGAGGGCGAGAAATCCCGGATCACGCTGTGGACCGCCTTGGCCCACTGTTGACACCCCCCTCACCAGGAACTTCCAAATTGCATCACAAGGATGTGCCCTTTGAACCGATCGAGTGAATACGCCTCGTCGTAGATGCCTTGGAGCTGGAAGCTCGGGGCGGGTTTTCCGATCAAGGCACCTTGCCGGGATTGAGCCTGGCTCCTGGCAGCACACACTCCCCACCCAAGCAATGCCGCCCCCAACAGGGCCCAGACACGCCAACCGCCGCCAAATCCGCCCGCCTTCATGTGACTCAGTTGACCCCAATCGGCCGAGCGAATCAACCGGAAAAGTGGTCCAGGGGTAATGCCTCAGTGATGATGGGTTGAAGTAGGGCGCGATCTATGATCAGTAGCCGGTCGGACGTCCGCGACCTGATGATCTTGTTCAGTTTCGGGGCAGCCATGAGCTTACCCAGAAAGTCAACCGGCAAGCCCAAGATCAAGGCAGGCTCTTCGGCAATAGCTGCCCCCGTTCGCGGTATTCTAGCGAAGGCAGAAATCCTGAGACGGCACGGCGAACCAGCGACGCATGGTTCTGACTATTTCTTGAAGGTGCGAACATATGCCACCAGAGCCTGCATCTCCTCATCACTTAGGCCTTCCACTGCTTTCATGCGCACCTTGTCCCCGTCCTTGACGCCTTCCTTGATCGCCTTGAGCATTGCATCGTCCTTGAACGAAGCCTGGACTTTGGCATCGGTAAAATCCGGGACTTCGAGCTTTTTGCCCATGGTCGTGTCGCCTTTTCCCTCCAAACCGTGGCACTTCTTGCAGCTCTTTTCCCAGTTCTCTTTCACATCCGTCGCAGAGGCGGATGCCACAATCGCCGCGCAGGCGGCTACGGTCATCAGTATTTCTTTATTCATAATATGATTTTGCAGCTATCCACTCCCAGGAAGCTATCACGCCGCATGGATTAATTGCAGTCGGGGAAAACGGTAAATCACATCAGGGATTACCCCTACAACGAGAATGACCTGAAGCCCATACTTGAACCGTCTCAACCTGGCATTCGAATCCTCGTGGCTGAACGGGAGGCAGGCCCGATGAAAGGCCATGCGGAGCCTGGGAATTCCGTGTCACCCTGTACTCTTCATACCGAAAGCGATACCGTGGACCGTCAACGCCAGCAGGCGGCGTAGCGTTTCGGTGCGGTCCCTCTCTTTAGCTTGACGCCAGCGAGCGAGGAAACGAATTTGGAGGGAATTGAGCGGGTCCACGTATGGATTCCGGCGCTGGATGGATTGGGCCAGAACACGCTGTTTTTCCAGCAACTCCCGCCGCTGGCTGATTTTTAAAACCATCCGCACCGACCGGTCATATTCCCGCCGGATGAGGCCGAAGATCTTGTCGCGCACGGCCCGCGAGCGGACCAGGCGCGCGTATTGCGCGGCTATGCCGAGCTCAGTCTTTGCGAGCGAGACTTCGGCGTTATCCATCAGCGTCTGGAAGAAGGGCCATTGCTGATACATTTCGCGGAGGGCCGCCAGACCGCCGGTTTCCTGCCGCTGATACTCCTCCAGGGCGTACCCGACACCATACCAGGCGGACAGGAGGTGCCGGGACTGGGTCCAGGCAAACACCCACGGGATGGCACGCAGTTGACGGATGTCGGAGGTTTGCGAGCGGCGGGCGGGCCGCGAGCCAAGACGCAGGTGCTCGATCAGGTCAATGGGTGTTGCTTGCCAGAAGTACTCGGCGAACTCCGGGGTGTGATAGACCAACTGCTGGTAGGCATCCAGGGAAAGGCGGGCAAGTCGATCCATGTGCTCCTCCCAACGCGAAAGTTGGGCCGCGACAGGTTCGGCGGGCGGCAGACATTGAACGGCGATGACGGCAGACGTGAGTTGCTCGAGGTTGCGCCGCGCGACGGCCGGGTTGGAATACTTCAGGGAAATGACCTCTCCCTGCTCGGTGATGCGAATGCGCCCGAAAGGCGCGGCATGAGGCTGAGCGCGCAGGCTGCGGTGGCTGGCACCGCCGCCACGGTCAATAGTGCCGCCCTTGCCGTGGAACAGCCGAAGCTTGATGCCGCATTCGCCGGCAACACGGGACATTTCTTTTTGCGCGCGGTAGAGAAACCAGTTCGCCGCCAGATAGCCGCCGTCCTTGTTCGAGTCCGAGTAGCCGATCATGATTTCCTGAACATCGCCGCGCTTCCGGAGGTGGGCCCGGTAAGTCGGGTCTGCGCACAAATCGGCGAGAACGCCCGAAGCGTTCTCCAGATCGTGAATGGTCTCGAACAACGGCACGAGGTCCACGTCCAAAACGCGGGCGCGCTTGGCGATCCGGAAGAGGTGCAGGAGATCCTCGGCGCTGCGCGTCATGCTAAGAATGAACCGGCGGGCGGCCAGCGGCCCGTGCGTGTTCTGGATCTCACGCATGGCTCGAAACTCCGCCAATAGTTCTTCGGGGAAGGACTCGAGCTTGCCGCTGTGGTCGCGAAAATCCAGTTCGGCGAGGTGGAGGCCGAAGGTCCGAGCCTGCGTCAGCAGCCGCTGCAATCGGCCGCCGGCGGCGCGGCGCGCCCCTTGCCGGAGCAGGCCCTGTTGGACTTCCTCCAGGGTCCGGATGAGCCCGGTGATTTCGGCCTTGCCCGCTCGCAACCGGCCGCGGAGCTGCGCCAGCTTGGAGCGGAATGCCTCGTAGGGTTGGAACGAAAGGACCGCTCCTGCCGCTTCGGGAATTGCCGCTCCATGCGGCGGCGTACTGCCATGAGTGATTTCCTGGACCAGCCTGGCGCACTGCCGCTCGTAATAGTCCATCGCGACACAGGTATGCCAAGCGGCCGCCTGACGGCTGATGTCCGGGGTGACAAAAGGGTTGCCGTCCCGGTCTCCCCCAACCCAACTCGCAAAGGTTAGGAACTGCCGGTGGCGCTTTACCCGGGGATAATGTGCCGCCAGTTCCGCGTCGAAGGTGGCATAGAAATCCGCCGCCGTTTCAAAGATAGTGCGGTCGAAGTAAAAGACCGCGTTGGCAATTTCCTGCAGCGGCCCCACCCGGCGCTCCCGCACTTCCTCAGTCTGCCAGAGCGCTTCGAGGACCTCATCCGGATCGTTCCAGTGCTCCTCCAGGCGCCAGATTTGCATCATCGTGGCCCGGCGCTTGGCCTCGGTGGGATGGGCGGTCAGCACCGGCTGAATCTCCAGTTCGTCCAGGCAACGACGGACCTTATCCGCAGGGACACGGGCCCGCTGAAGTTGTTGAAAAAGGTCGCGCAGCGACATGGCGGGCGCCTCAGTATTCTGCAGGTGGCGGATCCGGGCGCGCTCCTCACACAGGTTGACGACCTGGAAGAACAGGCTCAGCGCATGGGTGATCTGATAGGCCTCGCTGACACTAAGCCGATGAATGAGCTTGCGTTGGGTCCGATCGCTGACGCGGTCGTGGCGACGGCGAGCCGCGGCCGCGAGCTGCCGAATCCGGTTCAGGTGCTCAAACAGGACCTCGCCGGCCTGCTCCCGGATGATGGCATCCAGCCGGCCCGTCAGGCGCTCGATCTCTTCCGCTATGATTACACTCAAAGTGACTTAACATAGGGTGAGTTCGTGAAAGAGCAAGCCGGGGCGGCCGGCTTGGTTTCAGAACCGGTACTGCAAGCTCGAATAGACCAATTGCGCCGTGTAATTCTGGTGTCCGCCGTAAGTGGCGTTGTCCGATGCGGAATATCCGTACTTTAATGACCAACGAATATTCTTGGTAATCCGGCGGGTGAGTGTGGCGGTGATGGCATAAGTCTGTTCTCCGGATCCATAGGGCACGCCGTATTGGGAGTTGTTCTGGTAATCGTCCGCCATAAAGTAGAAGAAACCCAGTTTCAGATCCGTCTTGTCATCCAGGACCAGTCCGGTATTAAAGTTCAGAGTCCAGTAGTTGTTCTGCGCCGGGAGAATAGCCTGGGTGTAATCGGAAACGGGAGTTTTGGTTTCGTTCAGAACATAGCTCAGGCCGGCTTGAAGATAGAGGCGAGACCAAGGAGTCCAACTGATATCTTCGCCGATAACGTTGCCGATCGTGCGGGACGATTCCACCTGTGAAAGGCCCGAGACCGCGTCCGGGGTGGTCTGGACGGTGGAGTACTGATACTCGTAACGCGTAACCGTGGTGATGTTCTGATGCGGCCGGAACGTCGCTCTGACGCTCCCGTCGTAGGTTTGGAAGTTCTGAAGCGTCAAGTACGCCGGATACCGGGTAGCACTGTCATTGGGGGTGCTATCCAGGCCGTAATCGTAGTCGTACCGGTTGTTCTTGTAATAACCCCCGACATCCAGGGTAAGTCGGCGAGCGGGGTACCACCGAACTCCGGCGCTGTATTTCTGGAAGAAACGGTCAATCTGCTGGTTAAAGTTCACGGGCTGCACCCCGATCCCGTTTAGGGGAATCAGCCCTCCCGATTCCGCCAGGTTGCCATTGCCTTCCGTCAATTCGCCCCGCGCATAAAACACCCAGTTGGTGATAGCGTTATAGGTCACATCCAGGCGCTCGCGCACGTCGAGGTCGCTGGCGGCGCTGAGCCCGGCGAAGGGTTCGGGTTGGAAATCACTCAGGGTCTCGAAGGCACTGGAAGTTGCATCGGAGTTCTGCTGCTGTACGCGCAGAGAAGGGACGATCGTCAGATGCTGCCACGGCCGGGTGAAGAGGTTCAAGTCGCCGACGTATTCATAAAGATGAGAGCCTCCGTTCAGGCCATAATAGCCCAGACCATTCTGAGCGTTCGGCGAGTAACTGACATCATACTGTGATCCGTAGTTGCGGCTGCCGCTGAAATCGTTGTCCAAGTCAGAAAAGGCAAAGCCGGCGGAGAGCATTACATTCTTGTTGAGCCAGCTTTCGGCAAACGAGTGGACATTGAGGAGGTCATAGGTGGTGCCTTGCCGATCGGTGACCTTCTGTTGGTAGGATTCGCCGGGGAACTGGTCAATCTTCAGCGCGTCGTTCATGCTCCCGGACTCGTATCGGATCCCCGCCCCGACATCCACCGCCTTGATGTTATGCGTGACGTCCAACTGGAAGATGTCGCTCTTCTCATTAATGTCATAGATGGAAGGGCTGAGTCCGCGCACCAGAGAGCCGCCCTCTGGATGCGTGTATCCCCAGATGGTCGAGCTCTTTTCTCCTTCTCGGAAGGTGTGCTCGTACTTGAAGGTGACCTTAGGCAACTTGTCCAGGGTCAGCCCGGCTTCGATAGACAGATCTCCGCGATCCAGCCCCAGAGCATCTCCGGACTGCGAATAGTAGGCCCCCGTAGGCGGGTAAAATCCCCCGTCGCCATTGTACCAGGTGCGGAACTCGCTGGCGGAGAAATGCAGATACCCGAGTTTCTCTTTATCAAGCGCCAGGTTCAGCTTGTAATCGTGCTCATCGAAAATGCCCTTTCCGTCCAGGGTCATGGTCGTGCCTTTGGCGATCTGTTCCTGGATGTGCAAGTCCTCGATACCGCCAAACGGGCCACCGGTGTTCTGGTTCCGTTGCTGGAACTGCGCCGTGTTGCCGGTGGTGAAAAAGCCGCCCACTCCGAACTCAATCCAGTTGTTGTAGGCATTGGTGCCGCCCTCGAACATCTGCTCCGGCGTCATTGGGGCAGCGACTGCGGCCGCCGGTGCGGCATTGGTGGCGGCCTTGGGCGGAGCATTAGTGACGGCGGGGGGCGCGGCATTGGTCACGGTCGCCGCGGGCGCATTAGTAGCCGCCACTGTCGGAGCCGGAGCAACAGTGACCGGCGTATTGGTTTCGGCGGCCGAAGCCAGGGAGACGGTCACCCAGAGACCGAACCAGGAGGCGCAAAGCCACCCCATCCGATCCTGCTCGTACACGTGTCTTAGTTTCATTGCGGGTCGAGTAAGTGGTTAGAAGCGCAGGGCAGAGCTGACGCGAGAACCATGCACCGCTTCGTGACAACCGCCAGTCCAGCAAGTGCCTTGCTGCAAACGGAGCGTATGGTCCGATCCGCCGATAAGCAGCTTGCCGCCGCTAACCTGCTGAAAGTGGCATCTCAGGCAGAGGTTCGCATCGCGGATCTTGAGCATCTTGGCGTTAACTGAGCCGTGAGCGGAATGGCATGTCGTGCACCCTTCGCGCATGGCCTCGTGCTCGAAAACGTAAGGTCCGCGCTGTTTGGGATGGCAGCCAAAGCAAAGGTCGTTCTCCGCGAGCAACGAGGTGCCTCCGCTCCGGAAAATGGAACCCTTATGCGGCGAATGGCACGCCGTGCAGCTCAGCCGCCCTTCCGGCACTGGGTGGTGGGAGACCAACTCAAACTGCCCGCGCACATTGGGATGGCATTGGAAGCAGACCGTCTGCGTGGCGCGAGCCGGCTGGAGAGCAGGCTGTGCCCCGAAGCTTGTGGCCTGGGGGCGTCCGGCGGTAAAGACGTAGGGTGGCTTTACTTCTCCGCCCGACTCGGAGTGGAGGCTGGCCGGCCCGTGGCAGGATTCGCAGCCGACATTGCGCGCGTTAGGACCTTCCGCCATCAACCGCGCGTGGTCGGCCGTGGCGAAGTCGCGGCATAGTTTATCGTGGCATTGCTCACATTCTTTGGACCCAATATATTTGGCCCCCGGAACGTCCGGAAGGACCACCACGGCGCGATGCACGGTCCCGCAGGAGATAACAGTCAGCAACAGGGCCACTGCCGCCGCCGCCGCCAGCGATCGAATCCATTTAACGCGCCATCTGCCATTCATGCGAAAGTTGCGATTCATCATAAGCGTTCTGATTGTCTTTGATCACCTCGACCGCCCCCGGTACCGCGAGCCACCGGGGTTCCTCGTTGCCGAGGGCCTCACCGCAAAGCTTGATCAACCCAGTTTTGTGCGGTGTCCAACAGCATTAAGCAATAGAGAGGGTTGTGGACACTTAAGCTGCCGTCGTATAGCACGAGGTAAAGGTTGAACCGGGCCTTTTGGATATTAGCCGGAATCCGCGTTTGTAGAGTGGGAGTAGGCCCCGGGCCACCGGGTGACAGGGAGCCTGGCTTGGTGTATTCCCAGGCCCTTGTCCCGTACTGAGCCGTTCCCAGGATGGCCGGCGCCTTGGTGATGGCCCACTGATTCAAGGAGGCTTGCAGTACCTGTATCTGGTTGGCGATATGGCCGCTCACAAAGACGACCAGATTGCTGGCATTCGCGGCACTTCCGTGACAACCCGCACAGACTGCGTAGCTATTCATTTCAAATGTGTGACCGGTCCCGACCGGCTGAGCCGGACTCGTTTGGGCGGTTTGCATATGGCACCCGACGCACTGGTTGGTGATGAGAATGGCGTGGGAACCCGGGTCGTATTGGGAAGGCCCGGAATCCAGCTCGCCGACGGTACCCAGCATCATGTTGTACTGTGGTAATCTACCCGGCGGCGCGCTCGAAATGGTCCACGAGGCACCGTGATCGTTGTGGCACTGGGCACAGAGATTGACGCTCGAATTGTAGGTAGTCGTCGAGGATGTCGAGACGTAGTCATTTGTGGAATATAGCGGACTGCGCACTTGCGCGGGGAAGCCGGTGAGTTGGTGTGGTTCGTGGCAGGTCGGACAGCCAGGGTGCCCGCTTGTCTTCCAATCCTTATAGATCGCAGGGTGGCAGGCACTACAAGAAGTGCCAGACAGCGGCAGATTGAGATTGGGTCGGGACACCGGATCGTAATCATTAGCGGCATGGTCGGCTGCCGAGCCATGGCAACCCTCGCATTGCCCCCTGTGTGGAGTCTGATTCACCGTCTGCACGATAGGCGAGTGGCATTCAAGGCAGAGTTGAGAACCGATGGAGGAGGTTGTTATCGGAGCCGTTGAAACGGGTTGGGTGGTCCCTCCACTCGCCTTCTTAACGGTCACGGTTTGGCCAAGGACTTTTCCGCTGAGGCTGTCCAGAACTTTGGTGGCCGGGAAGAAGTTGATAGTGAGCGTGGTGGCCCGGTTGGTGCCTGCGCCTGAAATGGTGACGCGCTCCAAGCCCGAGCTCGCAGAAAAGGTAACCGCCGGACTTGCCTGCAGGCTGCGGCCGTTGGGCAGCGTGATCGAACCGGTACCACCGGGCGGCTGGAGATTCATCGCCACGTTCCAGCTCCCGTCCGCACCAACTGGTAATGGCACGCCAGCAACAGGCGCGCTGATGGCGCCATTTCCGAGCCCGGCAAGTTTGGCTTGGCCACGGGCGGTGCCATCGAGAAATCCCAGATTGACTTGCAGGTTGTATTGGACGGAAATCGTGGAAGGCTTTCCCCCGGCGCTCGAGTTCTGCACCACCCAGCTCGCTGCCAACGAGGCGCGCGTCGCCTTACCCCCTCCGCCCGTGACGGTCCCGGTGACGCTATACTGTGCCGGAAGAACATCGTTACCCACCTGGACGCTAGTTACCCCCGACCCTTGCAGCCGCCCTGCCGCATCCTGCACCAAGGAGCAGCCGAGTGAGAGATTCACCACCGCGCCACTTGCCAGCTTGGCTCCTTGGCTGAACTGGTAGCTGCCGGTGAGGTCATAGACCGGTACGCTGAGGTTGGGGAATGAAAAACCTACCGGCCCGGAAGGCGCCGGCTGGCCGGCCAGACTCGTCGCCAAGCCCGCGCACAACGCCGTGGCGAGAAGGAGCGGCAACCCCGGAAGCAAAACCAACACCTGCTTAGTTGACAGAGCTTTCATGCTGTTCATGGACTGCAAACTTTGCTGACAAACGCAATCTCGGCCTGGCGCGGCGACATCAGATCACCAGACGAATGCTTGAGTTCATTGAGCCATAATCTGAACTATTACCCGAACCCGCGCAACTCCATACTCGGGGCCACCCACCGATGCTGGCGCGAAGGCTAGGAGCCGAACTACATGCGAGCTATCCCAATCTTGTCTGATGTTCACCATGAATTGCCCTACAGATGGCTATCCCACTCAGCCGCTCCCTCCCGCGACAAGTTTTGCTCGCAATTGCCGGGCAGCGCTGACAAATTACAATCGGAATGCGCATCGGCACCAGAGCACTAAGCATGGCATACATACCAGCAAACCACGCAGGTCGTCCTTCCGGGCGTCACCGGGGCGAGCAAGGGGGGGCCCAGGGCATCGTTCTGGTGTTAGCCTCGCTTCTCGTGGCGGCTGCCGTCAGTGCAGTTCTGGTTTACCGCGCCACGCACCATAGCCCTGCTGCCGCCGCCGAACCGGCTGGCACGCAACCGGCCACTTTGAGCGACGCCACCCTGACGGTCCTGCAGAAGCTGGATTCGGTGCTTGAAATTAGGTTCTACTCCGTCCTTGATCCGGCGAGTGTGACTGACTCCGTGATGGCCTTCGCCAGCCGGGTGGACCAGTTGCTCTCAGCCTACCAGCAGGCAGCCGGTGGCAAAATCAACCTGACCCGTATCGACTCGCGGTCAAAGCTAAAACCCAACAGCGCCCGGGCGGACGGCGTGCAGGCCTTTAATCTCGACAAGGGCGAGGCCTGTTATCTCGGCGTTGCGCTGGCCTTCAAGGGGCGCAAAGAGGCCCTGCCCTACATTTCCCCGGAATGGGAGCAAGCCGTGGAGCCCGATTTGACGCGGGCTATCATCCGGCTTATCGAGGCTCCCCACCCTGCCGCTACCGCTGCCTTGGTCCCTTTAGAAATCAATACGAACGCCGTAAAGGAGGTAAAGGCCTTGATTCCTAATCTGGGCACCGCGTCGCTAGAGGAAGGAACGCGCATTCTGCGTGATGCCGCACTCAAAGAATTCTCGGCAGCCGCAAGAGAAATGGAGACGCAAGTCAAAGAAGCCGAGCAACGCCTTACCCAGGCGCAAAATGGAGGATCCGACGCCGACCAGGAGGCCGCCAGGAAACACCTGCGGCAGGTTCAGACCGAACAAACCGAAAAGCTGCAGCAGATAGCTGCCAGGTCGCAGGCCCAGATTGACACCCTCCAGCAGCTTAAGGCCGCTGCCCATTGAGAGTGTTATAGCGGCCCTCGGCGCATCCACGGTCTGATCCGCCTCGACACCTCCCGGCGCTCCGTCTACGCTTCCCTGGTCAGAATGGACTCGAGCGACACAGCGGGAGCGCAAGGTTCCGGCGCGAGGTTTGTCACTACCCATTGGTCGGTGGTGCTGGTTGCGGGGCGTGCGGATTCCACTCGCTCCCAGAACGCCTTGGCCCGGCTTTGCCAAACCTATTGGTTTCCTCTCTATGCCTATGTGCGTCGGCGCGGGCACTCGCCCCACGACGCCGAGGACCTCACACAGGAATTCTTCGCCCGCCTCCTGGAACGTCACACCCTCGCCATTGCCGATCCAAACCGGGGTCGCTTCCGCTCCTTCCTGTTGTCCACGATGAATCACTTCCTGGCCCACGAATGGGAGAAGCTCAGCGCGCAGAAGCGGGGCGGAGGCCTCCGCATCCTGTCGCTGGACCTGGCGCGGGCCGAAGAGCGATACGATTTGGAGCCGGCGGATAATTCGACGCCCGACAAGTTATTCGACAAGCACTGGGCCACCGCGTTGTTAGAGGAGGTGCTAAACCAACTTGAGGCTGAATACCAACAAGCCGACAAGGCCGAATTGTTCGCCTCATTGAAACAGACGCTTACCGGCACGGGCGAGTCTCAACCCTACGCTATTCTGGCCGCTCGCCTGAGTATGAACGAAGCCGCGATCAAGGTGGCAGTACACCGCTTACGGAAGAGGTACCGGGAACTGCTGCGGGTGGAGATTACGAACATCGTCGCCGATCCAGCGCAGGCCGAGGATGAGCTGCGCCATCTTTTTACCGCGCTGGCGGGGTGATTTCCGTGCCGGTAACCTTTTCCCGCCGTTCCGGTAATGAGCGGTGAAAGACGATTATGGAAACGATGCAACTTTGCCCAACCTGTGGCCGGCCCTTGCCGCCCAACGCGCCCAAAGGTCTATGCCCGGAGTGCCTGCTAAAGGCCGGCCTCCAAACTGAAACGCAGCCCAACGCCGGCGATCCGCCTCGGTCCAAGCCGCCGCTGTTTGTACCGCCTCAGCCCCAGGAATTGGCACAGCACTTCCCGCAGCTCGAGATCCTCGAACTCATTGGCCGTGGTGGCATGGGCGCCGTTTACAAGGCACGTCAGCCATCACTGGACCGGTTGGTCGCGCTCAAAATCCTGCCGGGTAACGTGGCGGGCGATGCCGGTTTTGCCGAGCGCTTCACACGCGAAGCCCGGGCGCTGGCGCGCCTCAGTCATCCCAACATCGTGGCCGTCTATGATTTCGGCCAGGCCGCCGGAATGCCTTTCTTCCTGATGGAGTATGTGGACGGCCCCAACCTGCGTGAGGTGGAGCGCGGTGGGAAGCTGAACCCGCGAGAAGCCATGCAGATCATCCCGCAAATTTGTGAGGCCCTGCAGTTTGCCCATGATGAGGGCATCGTCCACCGGGACATCAAACCCGAGAACATTCTCCTGGACAAAAAGGGACGCGTGAAGATTGCCGATTTTGGGATCGCCAAGCTCCTCGGGCAAACGACGGTGCCGGACGCCGGGCTGACCGGAGCGAGCGACGTCGTGGGGACTCTGAAC